>Ga0209254_10002244_pt1 | contig 17518 bp, 16 predicted proteins | sample FrelakmetDIP11DI_FD_187148 | JGI IMG/M metagenome (GOLD analysis project Ga0209254, IMG submission 187148) | Freshwater lake sediment microbial communities from the University of Notre Dame, USA, for methane emissions studies - DIP11 DI (SPAdes)... | ecosystem: Environmental > Aquatic >... | reverse complement strand
CTCTTTCTTGACGAACCTACATCGGGACTCTCCTCGCGTGATTCCGAGAACGTGATGGATCTGCTGCATGAGCTCACCCTGAGAGGGAAACTGGTGCTGACAGTTGTTCACCAGCCCTCGTCGGAAATATTCAAGGGTTTTGACAAGGTGCTGGTGCTTGACCTGGAAGGACGCCTGGTCTTTTACGGTAATCCGATCGAATCAATCGTTCACTTTAAAACACTTGATGCCCAGATAAACAGCGAGGTGGGCGAATGCACCGAATGTGGAAATGTCAATCCGGAAACCTTATTTAATATCCTCGAGACAAGAGTCGTTGATGAGTACGGCCGTTATACCGATAAAAGAAGAGTCTCCCCTGTGGAGTGGGCACAGGCTTTCCGGCGTGTTAACCCGGTATCACAGGCCCAGGAGGTGACTTCCACTCCCTATTCCACACTTGACAGACCCGGATGGTGGCGCCAGATGATTGTCTTTCTGTCACGTGATCTTAAAAGCAAGCTGGCAAACAAACAGTACCTTTTACTGACACTGCTCGAAGGACCTGTTCTTGGACTTATCCTCTCATATATAATAAGATATATCGCCGACCCGTCATCAGATAATTATATTTTCAGGGAAAACGAGAATATCCCGATTTACATTTTTATGAGCATTATCGTGGCTCTTTTTCTTGGTCTGACAATAAGTGCCGAAGAGATCTTCAGGGACAGGAAGATGCTCAAGCGGGAACATTTTCTTCACCTGAGCCACAGCAGCTACCTGGTAAGCAAGATATCAGTGCTTATAGTGATCTCGTCATTGCAGGCATTTCTCTTTCTCATCATTGCCAACCCCATTCTCGGGATAAAAGGTTTGTTCTTTCAGTACTGGCTGGCACTCTTCGCTACCGCCTTCTGCGCAAACATGATAGGCCTGAATATTTCCTCAGCTCTCAACTCAGCCATTACAATATATATTGTCATCCCGCTGCTCATGATTCCTATGATGATACTCAGCGGTGCAATGTTCCCGTTCGACAAGCTGAACAGACAGATCGGAAGTGTAGACAGGGTTCCTCTTATTGCTGAGATAATGCCCACACGCTGGACTTACGAAGCGCTTATGGTTAAGCAGTTCACAGGTAACGAATACAGCAAAAGAGTCTACAGACTCAAGCAGCAGATGAGCATTTCCGATTTCAATACCATTTACCGTATTCCGAAAATCAAGGATGCCCTTGAAATTACCATGGGAAGGATGAAGTGGGAAGGACGCGTCGAAGCCGGAGATAACCAGTTGCAGCTTATCAGGAACGAGATTGGTACAATCTCATCGTCAGGTATTATCAGTCCGTTTATTGGGGCAGACTCCCTGACACCTGAGCTTTTTACCATGGAGCTTGGTAGCAGGGCTTCTGCCTGGCTCAGTGCTGCTGATAAAGAATACAGAAGACTGAGCAATGCAGCTGACCTCAAACTTGACAACTATGTCAGCAATAACAAGGAAGCACTTGACCTGATGTATGACGATTATCACAACGACAAGCTTGAGGAGATAGTCAGGAAAATTTACGAGAAGAACAAGATGCTGGTATACAAGGACAGGCTTATACAGAATGTTGACCTTATCTACCTTGAACCTGCCGCTGAAGACCCGCTTAAGTTCCGGACACACTTCATGGCACCTGTAAAAACTTTCATGGGCCTGAAAACAGATACCTTCACTTTCAATATCATGCTGGTTCTTCTTTTCACCATCGTGCTTTACATACTTCTCTACTATGAAGTGCTGAAGCGGATTATTTCCTTTTTCGAAAGCCTCAGGCTTCAAAAAGAATGACCCGGAGGCTTGGAATGACCATTTTTCTTACATTTGTATAATAACATCTTCGCCTGATGACAGGAAATATTTCTAAGCTGTTTGCAGTGATCCTGCTGATATGTATCTGCTCATGCAGAAACAGTGTAACAAGGCAGGGCAGTCTCAATTTCCCCGTTGACGATTCGGTACCGGTGGGTGAGGCTGAAAAACTGAGTGAGGAAGCCATTGCCGATATAGTACAGAATATAGCCTCACCCGTTGAGATAGCCGCCATTCTCCAGGCACTGAATGTGCCGTTCTCAGCTGAACATCTTGCCTCCACACAGGGAGCAGACCGGCTGACTACAAACTTTCAGAAGGCTATTATGCTGGGGATATACGGTGCTGATCTCGGCTACCTGAATATGTACGAAAAAACAGGTAATTCAGTTGATGTGCTGTCAACCATCAAGCGGCTCGCCGACGGGTTGCGCGTAGGACAATATTTTGATTTCGAGACACTTAAAAGACTTTCTGTCAATAAATCCGATCTTGACTCACTGCTCTTCATGTCAGTTAACTCCTACAACCAGATAGACCAGTACCTAAGGGAGAACGGAAGGGGTTCAATATCTGCACTGATGATTGCAGGGGTATGGATTGAAGGACAGTACCTGGCAACACAGGTTGTGTCAGATCATCCGGATAAGATTCTCAGGGACCGCATCGGAGAACAGAAGATCATCCTGGGAGACCTTCTCATGCTGCTACGCCCATACAGGGAGAGCAGCGCTGAGTACGCCGCACTGTATTATATGATGGAACAGATCAGCACCTCTTATCACGATGTGCGGATCACCTACAGGCTTGGAGAGCCGGAGACAATTGAGCAGGACGGCCGCCTGGTTATGATACAGCATGAGGAAAGCATGGTGGAGATGGCCGATGACCAGCTGATGAAAATTGCCGATCTCTCCAAAGAGGTCAGAAACAAATTAATCTCAGGTAAATTATGAAATGCAGATCTGTCATAATCTCCCTCGCACTGGTCCTTTTATCTCCCGTTATGAATGGTCAGGCTGCAACAGATGATCTTGTCAGTACATGTGTCCTTGCCGCAGGCGAAAACACTACCTACCTTAAAGACTTCCGGGTACAGTTGCCAAAAGCTGCTTCCAATGATGCGACGCCTGTATATAAGGCGAACATGTATCTGATGAAAAACATGAAGTACAGATTTTCTGTCTGTGATGCCCCCGCATCAAAAGGTGAGCTTGTTGTCACTATTTATGACCAGGGGAAAGAGCTTATCTCTTCATTCAACAGGAGCACGGGCAAGCAATACAATTCTGTCGATTTCATTTGCAACAAGACCGGCCTTTATACCCTGTGGTACGGGTTTAAGAACGGGGAGCAGGGATCTGGTGTCGGAGTGGTCTCGATGATCAAATAATCAGTTTGGCCACAGTCGTGCAACAACAATCATTACAGCCATAAGCCAGAACAGTATTTCCGTTGACACCAGACGGCGTGTAAAGGCACAGTAATTAGCCATGACAAACGAGACTGGTATTGCTGTTATCGCGTTCATCTCCATTGACACCGAAGGTACAAAAGCATAGGTTGCAGCACAGATCACCATCATCCATAGAAGCAGTTCAAATGTCTTTCTTGATTTTATCTTCTGTGTCGGCATTTCTCTGAACAGTGATAACAACGCAGGAAGGAAACCAATGGCAATCACAATAAAAAGGATTATCAGAGCCCGGCTCCAGTACACATCAGGCAGCTTGTCAAACAGGTTGTGCCTGATAATCTCAGTCAGGTCCGCCATGCTGCTTCCTGTAAGATACCAGACGGCATAAAGGATAATCCATGGCAGCAGGGCCCCCGCTAAGGTAATGGTGATTTCACGAAAGTCGGGAGATCTTAGTATCAGTGCGCCTGTCAGCACCAGCAATATAAACCATAATGCGCCGGCGTAGAACATTCCTGCGGATGAGATGAGCAAGGCTGCATCGAAAAAGTTGAAGGCCATGCCATTCACCCTGTATGCATCCATCATACGCCATATTCCCACCATTATCAGCAGTGCTGCCGGTAAGGCGGGATTGAGTATCATAACGTCCGCAAAAGATGAATAAAATATTATAAAAAAGAGAGCGGGAAAATAAGTTCTCCTGGGGATAAAGAAGAGGGCGGTATTGAACCTGATCATCACAATTACCATTATCAGCATCAGCATAAATGAAAGGATAACGGCAAGAAGCGGGAAGCCGGAAAGGGGTTCAAATATCAAACCCCATAAGGTCATTGCATCTCCACCCGGCGGGAGGATCACCTGCGGCGGATTTATAAAATACTGAATCCATAATGCTACTGCGATTAGTATCATCACCAGTAACGGGCCTATTCCTGTTCCCCTGAAAAGCCTGATCATCTTTTTATAAATTTCAGGTCAAAACCTATGTCTTTTCTGTACCGGGCTCCTTCAAAGTGTATTTCCGAAACGCTGCGATAACTCTTTTCAAGCGCCTCCGTCATGGTAATGCCTGATGAAGTAACCGCCAGCACCCGGCCGCCGGAGGTGAAAAGACCTTCTTCTGTGCGTTTGGTGCCTGCATGAAAAACAATACTTTCAGGAACCTTGTCAAGACCCGTTATTCCGAAGCCCTTGCCGTAGGCGTCGGGGTAACCCTCTGACACCATCATTACCGTAACGGCAGTGTTGTCGTGTATCTTAAGGGTGCGGTCTTTAAGGTCGCGAAAGGCGACACCCTCAAGTAGCCCGAACAGGTCACTCTCTATGCGCGGTATCATCACTTCCGTCTCCGGGTCACCGAGACGGGCATTATATTCAATAACATAAGGCTCGCCTGCAACGTTCATCAGCCCGAAGAAGATAAATCCGCGATAGTCGATCCCCTCTTCCCTCAGCCCTGACACTGTCGGTATAATGACCTTCTCCTCCACCTTTTTCATGAATGACGGGGTAGCGAACGGCACCGGTGATACAGCACCCATGCCGCCTGTATTCTTGCCGGTGTCACCATCGCCAATACGCTTGTAGTCTTTTGCTTCGGGGAGTATCTTATAGGAGATGCCGTCTGTTATCACGAAAGCCGACAGTTCGATGCCGGACAGGTACTGCTCAATCACAACCTTACTGCCGGCGGTGCCAAAACGGCCTCCCAGTATGGCATTAAGTTCGCTGACCGCTTCGCTGTAATCATTGATTATCAGGACCCCCTTCCCTGCTGCCAGCCCATCTGCCTTAAGCACGTAGGGAGGGTCCATCTTACGAAGAAACGCCTGTGCTTCCTTTTCCCGGCCTGCAGTAAAAGTTTCGTAGGCTGCGGTGGGTATTCCGTGCCGCATCATAAACCCTTTGGCAAAATCCTTGCTTCCCTCCAGCATAGCCCCTTTCCTGCCCGGGCCTATCACATGAACGGATGATAATACAGGATCGGCTTCAAAAAAATCAGAAATACCTTCAACGAGAGGTGACTCCGGACCGACAATCACCATTTCAATTTTATTGGAGATGACGGCTGTTTTTACGGCATTGAAATCAAGAGGATCAACAGGGATATTAATAGCGACGGAAGCTGTTCCGGGATTACCCGGTGCCGCAAACAGCTTCAGCGGCCTGCTGCTCTGCGACAGCTTCCAGGCAACGGCATGTTCGCGCCCCCCCGATCCGAGGATAAGAATATTCATTGGCCTGATTTCATTCTCTTTCAAAAATAGCATTTCGGATTAAATAACTCATCTCTGCAGTGAATAATCATCCAGAGAACCGAAAGTATATCCCTTTTCCAGGGATGATCTGATAAACCTGTCAAGATACACAAGAGCATGGCTGTCAGGTTTGTCGTGAAGCACTATGACAGAGCCCGGCCTGGATTTGTATGAAAGTATTGAGTAAGACTTTTCCGGAGATATTTTTTTGTCAAAATCATACGGCATAATGTCCCAGAACACTATTCTCATGGTTCTTTCAAGTATTCTGTACTGCCTTACGCGCAGTCTCCCGTACGGTGGGCGGAAGAGGTTGCTGGAAGTGACGTCCCTTCCTTTCATTACATCGGCGCAGTAGGTTCTGACAGGTGTCTTCAGGCCGTTCAGGTGGCTGAAGCCATGATTGCCCAGGGCATGTCCTCCGGAAGCTATTCTGCCCAGGAGTCCGGGTGCCCCGAGAACCTTGCTGCCGGTACAAAAGAATGTGGCCGGCACATCATGGGAACTAAGGATATCAAGTATCTGCGGCGTTGAAGACGGATCGGGTCCGTCATCAAATGTCAGGTATAACTTTTTACCCATACCGGTAACCCGGAAGATCGCATCAGGGTAAATAATCCCGGCGGGGAACGGTCTCCCGAACTTCCTGATCATTTTACCGGCACCTCTCCGTAATACCTGTTGAGCTCCTCCGTCGCTTTGACGGCCAGTGCTGTCATCCCGTACCGGTCTGCCAGCCTGTAGACCTCGTATAACGCCTGCAGGGAGATCCCCAAATTAAAATCGAGACCATAGGTCTTGTTTTCCGGCAGTGCGGAGACAAAACTCAGCATAGCCACTGCATTATCAGAAATGATTGTCAGTATTTTTTCGGCTTCATCTTTTTTTCCTGCCATAGCCAGTGCCTCTCCCAGGTCAGAGCTGAAATAATCATACGGCATTTTTTCCGCAGGGACAATGCTTAGCCCTTTTTCGGCTGCAGCCACAGCCCTGGCAGTATCACCCTCAAGGGTCAGTGCTTTCGAAAGGCGTCCGAACTGGCGTCTGAAGACATCAAACAACCTGCGGTTGTTCTCATCAAGATAGACCCCTTCTTCGCCGGCGTTGCCCCATTTGAAGCGGTTCATCATGTTCTCATACATCTCCTCCGTATCTATCATACCAGTCTCTCCGGAAGCAGGTTTATCAATGGTCACCGGGCTTACCCTGTAAGCCATTCCTTCAAGAATAAAGTAGTCTTCAAGACCGATGTAAGTCGAACCCGGGACGGTAACAGCGTAGTAGAGCGGGCGTTCCCAGTTATTCCCTGCCATAAAATCCATAACAGCCAGGTCATTCTTCATTGCCATTGATCCTTTAAATTTCCATATCATTGGTGTAAGCATCCTGTCAGCGTGATACGGTTTTACAGCCCCTGTTCCAATCACGCGGGCAGAATCAACAGGAACAACAAATTCCCTGACAGGAATGAAATTATAAAAGTCACCACGTCCTGACAAATCGACTTTTGCCTTCGGATCGTCGGATCCGGCAAAATCGACCACCTTTCTTATATCTGTGGGTTCCTTAACCAGTTCCTCCACAGGCAGCTGCACACGTTCACCTTCAATATATTTTTCAACAGGTAACGTGAATGGAAGCGGATTAGATTTAAAAGCCTTGCGGCTCATTGTTTCTATATAAAAGCCGCTCTGCAGATAACTAAGATTTGCCACTCGCACATCGGTGCGGAAATCCTCGACATCCTGGATATACCACAGGGGAAATGAATCATTGTCGCCATAAGTGAGAAGTATGGCATTTTCATCACAGGAGCTCAGGTAATTCGAGGCAATATCCCTAGCTGTATACCTGTCTGAACGGTCGTGATCATCATAATTCTGGAAAAACATCAGCAGAGGGACTGCTGCCAGTGTCACAAGAGCAGGCATGACAGCGGCAGGCCTTTCACCGAGTAATTTCCTTAGCAGATCATACAGCAGCATAACACCCATTCCTATCCATATTGCGAAAGCATAAAAAGAGCCTGCGTAGGCATAATCCCGCTCTCTCGGCTGACTGGGGGACTGATTAAGGTATAACACAATCGCCAGTCCTGTCATGATGAAAAACAGCATAACCAGAGAAAATCCCTTTCGGTGACGCATATAATGCCATACAAGTCCTGCCAGTCCGATCAGCAGCGGCAGGAAGAAATATTTGTTCCGGGCAGGGTTGTTCAGATAGTCATGAGGCATCAGCGACTGGTCCCCAAGCCTGATATTGTCAACAAAGGGGATGCCCGAAATCCAGTTGCCGTCCATCACGTTGCCGTTGCCCTGCAGGTCATTCTGCCGGCCGGCAAAGTCCCACATGAAGTATCGCAGGTACATCACTCCTACCTGGTACCTGAAGAAAAAGCGAAGGTTTTCACCGAAAGAAGGGAGTGTCAGCTGCTCACCCTGACCGCCGGACCTTACAGTAACCTTTTTCCCCCTGATACGGCCCCAGTATTCATACTGCCTTATATGTTCAGGATCAGTGCTGTACATCCTGGGGAATACTGTCATGAAACGCTTGTCATATTTATAGTCAGGAAAGTAATAAGGCACATACTTACCTTCCTTTTTATTATAGCCCGAGATATTGTTTTCCACACTTACGGGAGGGGCTGAATAATAAGGCCCGTAAACAAGAGGAGTGCGGCCGTACTGAGTCCTGTTGATATAATAAATGAATGAGAACACATCAGACGGATCGTTCTGGTTCATTGGCGGGTGAGCATTGGCCCTTATTATTATCAGGGCAAAGGATGAATACCCCAGAAGGAGCACAGCAACTACGGTCATGAAATAGTTCAGGATGATCTTATTATTTCTGAGGGAATACCAGATTCCGAATATTACCAGGCCCACGAGCATGAACAGGTAGATATACAGGCCGGTATTATAAGGAAGGCCAAATTTATTTACGAACAGAAGTTCAAACCACCCCGCTACCTTTGCCACTCCCGGTATGAAAATGAAGTTCAGCACCCCGAGCATGGCAAATCCGGCAAGGACAGCCCATACCGCTCCTTTTCCCGTCGCCTTGTATTTCCGGAAATAGTATATCAGCACCAGCACGGGCAGTGTCAGGAGATTGAGCAGGTGCACCCCGATTGAAAGTCCCATCAGGTAGGCGATCAGTATGATCCATCTGTTTGCATGCGGTTCATCGGCTTCGTCATACCATCTGAGCATGGCCCAGAAAACGGCTGCAGTGAAGAGCGAGCTGGTGCCGTATACTTCGCCCTCAACAGCTGAGAACCAGAATGTGTCAGAGAACGCATAGGCAAGGGCTCCTGTCACCCCTGATGCAATGACTGCAATTGTTCTTCCGCCCGATATGTTTTCATCATCACCGGTTGCAAGGCGTATTAGCCTTGTTATGCTCCAGAAGAGGAAAAGAATGGTTAGGGCGCTGGCGCAAGCAGACATAATGTTTACCATCATAGCCACTTTTGATGTGTCTGATCCTGCAAACAGAGTGAAGAACCGGCCCAGGAGCATAAATAAGGGAGCTCCCGGAGGATGGCCCACTTCAAGGCGGTATGAACAGAGAATGAACTCCCCGCAGTCCCAGAAGGAAACTGTCGGTTCAATGGTCAGGATGTATACCAGCAGCGAAACGGCAAATACTACCCATCCCGTTATGTTGTTCCAGATCCGAAATCCTTTTATCATATCCTATCGGTTATTTTTTTGTGATTATAAACCGCCATGGCTTGCTGACCCAGGGCTCGCCGGCATAGTTTATGCCAACACGGGAACCTGCGGCAAGCTCCGGCCTGTAACCTTTGTCCTCCACCCATATTCTTGATGATGTTGTGAGATCTTCGCCGTTGAATGAACCGTCAACGCCAAGGTTCCTTGTGACTCGTCCCGGGCCGGTGAATGATGCTGCACCTCTTATGAGAACAGCCTGGGGGTCATCGCCTGGACCCGTAACAATATTCATCATCCAGTGCATCCCGTAAACAAAATAAATATAAAGGTGCCCTCCCTCAAGGTACATCACCTCTGTGCGTTTTGTCCTTCCCTTGCTGGCATGGCATGCCTTGTCATTCTCCCCCAGGTATGCTTCAGTCTCCGTAATCATATAGTATCCCGGAATGCTGCCCTCGTCCATCACAATATCCATTCCCGGCAGCAGCCGTGCCACGCTTACGGCATCACCGAGAAAAAACTCCCTGTTTACTCTGGACATCTGCGGTTATCAATATAAAACTTTGTCAGGGAAATCGTCCCACAGCCTGAAAACCCTGTCCCCTTCGTCTTTCATGCCATGGTCCATGATAATGCTTCTCTTCTCATGGTCGAGAGCCAGCTCGGTGTAAATCATCTCATCATCAAACCCTGATGCTGCTGCTTTATAGCGGTCGGAAGCATAGACAAGGCGTCTTATGCCTGCCCAGTATATCGCTCCCAGGCACATGGGGCAAGGTTCGCAGGAAGAATATAACACACAGCCGCTGAGGTCGTGTGAGCCCAGGGCGGCAGCAGCCATCCTTATGGCCTGCACCTCCGCATGTGCCGTCGGGTCATGCCCTGTAACCACCCTGTTGCCGGCACGGGATATGATATTCCCCTTGCTGACGATGACGGCGCCAAAAGGCCCTCCCTGGTCCCTTATGTTGTCTGATGCTGTTTCTATTGCCAGCTTCAGGAATTTCCTGTCTTCAGAATTAAGTCCCATGCCTGTTTTCAAAAATAAGTAACAGCTTGTAAAAATAAGAAAAGAATGTTGCTCCGCCAATTGATCCCGCAGTCAGAAGCAATAATGATAACGGCGTCAGGAATGAAGACGGCATGAGGCATATGATGTATATTATCCGGGGGGCCGGTTTGTGTAACATGTGCTCATAAAGAAATTAAAAGTACAACATATTGCTCGAAATAAAAATATGTTGTATTTTTGCAAACCCTAAAAATGGGGTTTTTATTTTGAACATCAATTATTAACGAAACCTAAGTACTAAAGTGAACACCTTAAGCTACAAGACAGTATCAGCCAATAAGGCTACTGTAGAGAAAGAGTGGGTACTGGTAGATGCAGAGGGTCAGACACTCGGACGTCTGGCATCTGTAGTAGCCCTGATGCTGAGGGGGAAGCACAAGACAAGCTTCACGCCTCATGTTGACTGCGGTGATAACGTAATTGTTATCAATGCCGACAAAGTCACGCTGACGGGGGAAAAGATGACAGGCAAAGAGTATATCAGGCACACGGGTTACCCCGGTGGCCAGAGGATCGTCATGGCTAATGAGCTGATGAAGAAGCACCCGACAAGAATGGTAGAATATGCCGTTAAAGGGATGCTTCCGAAATCACGTCTCGGCAGCGCCATCTTCAGGAACCTTTATTTGTATGCAGGGCCGGAGCATCAACACGAGGCTCAGAAACCCAAACTAATTGATTTAAAAACCATTAAGTAAAAAACATGGAAGTTATTAACGCTATCGGAAGAAGGAAGGCAGCTGTTGCCAGGGTTTACCTTAACGACGGCAAAGGACAGATCACCATCAACGACAGGGAATTCAAACAGTATTTCCCAAATGAAATCCTGCAGTATGTTGTCCTCCAGCCTCTTAACCTTCTCAATGTTGCCGACAAATATGACATCAATGTCACCCTTGACGGCGGTGGATCCAAAGGTCAGGCAGAGGCGATACGTCTTGGGATTTCCAGAGCTCTCATCAAGATCGATCCGGAGTACAAACCCAAGCTGAAGGCTGAAGGTTTTACTACACGCGATCCGCGCGAGGTGGAGAGAAAGAAACCTGGTCAGCCCAAAGCACGTAAGAGGTTCCAGTTCAGCAAGCGTTAGGAGTTCAACAGCAATTATCATAGATGCAGGTTTAGTATCTAAATTGCATTGACTTCCCGCGAGGAACTACTCTGCAATTGACTTCACAGAACGTAAACTTTAACAAACTCAGAAAATGTCAAGAACAAATTTTAATGAATTACTTGATGCCGGTGTACACTTCGGGCACCTGAAAAGAAAATGGAACCCTGCAATGGCTCCTTACATATTCATGGAGCGCAACGGCATTCATATCATTGACCTTGAAAAAACCTCAGCCAAGATTGACGAAGCTGCTGCCGCAATGAAGCAGATAGCCAAGTCTGGCCGTAAGGTTCTTTTCGTGGCCACAAAAAAACAGGCTAAGGATATTGTAGCCGAAAAAGTCGGATCAGTGAACATGCCATACGTCACCGAGAGGTGGCCGGGTGGTATGCTTACCAACTTCCCCACCATCCGAAAGGCGGTGAAGAAGATGGGCTCGATAGACAAGATGGCTACCGACGGTACATTTGATAACCTCTCAAAGAGAGAGAAGCTTCAGATCACCCGCCAGAGAGCCAAGCTTGAGAAAAACCTCGGCTCAATATCAGACATGACGCGCCAGCCCTCCGCGCTGTTCGTGGTTGACGTGTGCAAGGAACGTATAGCCGTTCATGAGGCAAAAAGACTGGGTATACCGGTATTCGCCATGGTTGACACAAACTCTGACCCATCGGATATCGATTTCGTCATCCCTGCCAACGATGATGCCGCTAAATCAATTTCACTGGTGGTCAATATCATGTGCGAGGCTCTCGCTGAAGGTCTGAATGAGCGTAAAGCAGAAAAGGACAAGGAAAGCTCACCTGCAGAAAAGGAAGCTGTTCCCGAAGGTGCACATAAAGGCAAATTCCATGCCCTCGATTATGAGGAAGAGAAGCACGAAGTGGTAGCTGAGGAAGAGGAAGAGATTGAGGCTGTTGGAAAACCTGAAGCTGAAGCAGAGACTGAGGAAGAAGTAAAATAAGATCAACCATTAACTGAAGAAAGTATGTCAAATATAAGTGCTGCCGATGTCGCCAAACTGAGAAGATTGACGGGAGCCGGCATGATGGATTGTAAAAAGGCACTTGAAGAAGCCGCAGGCGAATTCGAGAAGGCCCAGGAACTGATTCGTAAAAGAGGGCAGGCTATTGCAAACAAGCGTTCCGACCGCGAAGCTTCTGAAGGCGTGGTACTTGCAAAAACAACCGCTGACGGCAGGAAAGGAATGATGATTGCTCTTAATTGCGAGACCGATTTTGTTGCCAAAAACGCTGATTTCATCGCTCTTGGAAACAAGATCATTGACGCTGCCCTGAAGGCTGATCCTGCCGATCTTGAAGCTTTAAAGAATACCGTTGTTGACGGTAAAAAAGCTGCCGAGCTTGTTCTTGAGAAAAGCGGTATAACAGGAGAAAAGTTTGAACTGACATATTTCGATAAAATAAGCGCCCCGGCTGTTCAGGCTTATATCCATGCAGGTAATAAGCTGGCAACCCTGGTCGGTTTCACAAAGCCGGGAATTGACCCTCAGGTTTACAAGGACGTTGCCATGCAAGTAGCAGCAATGAATCCTGTTTCCGTTGACAAGGATGACGTCCCTGCAAAGATCCTTGCACAGGAGCTGGAGATAGGCAGGGAACAGGCGCGCCGCGAAGGCAAGCCTGAAGAAATGCTCGAAAAAATCGCGCAGGGGAAACTGAATAAATTCTTCAAGGAAAGCACACTCATGAACCAGGAGTTCATCAAGGAGGGTAAACTCTCCGTCAGGCAGTACCTTGAGAGCAATAACAAAGAACTCAGGGCAACCGGGTTCCTGCGTTATTCGCTGAACGTTTAATTGCCAATCACACTTTAACCCAAAATGCAACGATGCCCTGACAGGGCATCGTTGCATTTTCGACAGACCAGAGCGACACCCGGATCAGGTGTCGTTACTTTTTTATGTTCATAATTAAAAAAAACTGTAACTTGATACCCTTAAAATAATAGAACTATGAATAAAAACGTTGGTAAAACAGACATGATTGTTCGGCTGGTACTTGCAGCCCTGGCTGTAATTCTTTATTTCGTCGTAAACAAGGGGTTGGGGATTATATTAATTATCCTCGCTATAATCCTTGTAGTGACTGCATTAACAAGGACTTGTCCTATCTGGTATATTTTCAGGGCGGACACACTGGATAAGGAGAAAAAAGAATAACAACGCCCGGGTCGGGCGTTGGTGCATCGTAGCGACGCCCAAGCTGGGCGTCGCTACTACCTCCCATATACATAATGGTATAGAGGAGGTTTTTTTGTGATACAAATACAGGCACATTTTTTGCTAACTTCGTTACAGCCATAAAAACAGGTTGTTAATATGAAATATAAAAGGATACTTCTTAAGCTCAGCGGAGAGTCTGTCGGAGGGCCGGATGGAAACGGACTGGATCCGGAGGTACTGACAATTTATGCCGGACAGATAAAGAAAATTGCTGATTCAGGCTGCCAGGTTGCGATTGTCATTGGCGGTGGAAATATCTTCCGGGGCCTTGGCGGCAGTGACGAAGGATATGACCGCTATAAGGGAGATCAGATGGGAATGCTTGCTACAGTGATAAACAGTCTGGCTATAGAGAGTTTCCTCAGCAGGGCCGGATGCAGGGCTAAAGTATTCACCTCCATGCGTATGGAGCCTGTGGGCGAACTTTATCACCGTGACAAGGTCTCGGAAGCAATGAACAACGGAAATGTATGCATCCTGGCGGGAGGCACGGGCAATCCTTTCTTCACAACAGATACGGCAGCCGCCCTTCGTGCGGTAGAGCTGGGTTGTGAGGTACTGTTAAAAGGCACACGCGTAGACGGCGTTTATACTGCCGATCCCGAGAAAGACCGCTCTGCGGTCAGGTATGAGACTCTGACATTTGATGAAGCAATGGAGAAAAAGCTTAAGGTAATGGACCAGACTGCTTTCTCAATGTGCAGCGAGAACAAAATGCCTGTTATTGTCTTTGACATGAACACCGAAGGCAACCTTGAAGCTGTCACATCCGGCAGGAAGTGCGGTACCTTTCTTGCTCCCTGAAAAGATTTTTTTTACATTTGTTACCACCGGAATAAATACCGATCATATGACTGACGAACTGGAACTTACAAAAGATGAAGCCGAAGAGCGAATGGACAAAGCCATTAAGCACCTTGAATACGAGCTTTCACATCTACGCGCAGGGCGAGCCAATCCGCTACTCCTTGACGGGATAAGTATCGACTATTACGGCACCATGACACCCTTGTCGCAGGTTTCCAATATAAATACTCCTGATGCAAAGAGTATCCTTATTCAGCCTTGGGAAAAGCCCATGCTGAATGCTATTGAGAAAGCCATTCTTGCAGCCAACATAGGGATGACCCCGATAAACAACGGAGAGGCGATCCGGATCAACGTTCCTCCACTTACGGAAGAGCGCAGGCACCAGCTGGTTAAACAGGTCAGGCAGGAAAGCGAGACCGCCAAGATCAGCATACGCACAGCAAGAAAATGGTTCAATGATGAGCTTAAATCGCTTATAAAAGATGGCCTGCCGGAGGACGAAGAGAAAAACGGGGAAAAGATAATCCAGGAGATGACCGATAAGCATATCGGACGAATCGACAAAGTAATGGAGGCTAAGGAAAAGGAAATAATGACTGTCTGATATCCGCCTTTCAATACACTGACAACACAAAATGATTTTGCGATTTCTTTAGCATTGCTGAATGAAAAAAATATTTCTTATACCTGTCATTCTTTCTTTTAGTGTTTACTTGTCTGCTCAGATTTCTGAAGGCGGACTACCCCGTTCATTTAAGTCAACCGATGTCAAAGGCCTTGCTCCAACAGCTTATTACAATCTTTCAATACTTGATACTGCCCGTCTGTTAGCTTATAATAAAGATAATCCGCTCCCAATGAGGTATGCTGTTCTTGAGGAGGTTTCCATTGACATGAAATCTGCAGCTACCAGGACAGCGCTGTCTGATGGAGGGACAATGTGGCAATTTAGAGTCAATTCACCCGCCGGTAAGTCTGTTCAGGTGATTTTTAAAAAATATCTCCTGCCCGAAGGAGCTGAGCTCTACCTCTATGATGAAGAATACGCTAATGTCATGGGCGCATTCACTGAATTTAATATGACCGGAAACCTGATGTTTGTTACAGGTGATTTCCCCGGAGACCATGTGATAATCGAATATTATGAGCCTGCCGGCATTGAATTCGGTGGCGAAATCGTCATTGGCCAGATAGGTCAGGCATATATTGATATATTTGAAACCAAATCGAGAAATACTGATGCTGACGGCTTCATATCAGTAAACTGCGACGAAGGCAAAGATTTGCAGGACCAGAAGCATTCTGTGTGCAAATTCAGCTTCAATGACGGGACATACAGCTATCTATGCTCCGGGGCACTCATCAACAACACCAACAATGACGGGACGCCTTATTTCCTTACTGCCAATCACTGCATTAGCACACCACAGAAAGCCACCACCGTTATAGCATACTTCAATTATGAAGACATCTCCTGTTCTGCTGTATCATTTTACACGCCACAGACGCTGTCGGGGGCTACCCTCTTAACTACAGGGTCATCATCAGATTATACGCTTCTGAAATTCGATGACCAGGTGCCATCATACTATCAGCCATATTTTGCGGGATGGAACGTAAGCGGTGAAATACCTTTGAAGACAGCCTCCATACATCACCCTGACGGAAAGAAAAAAAAAGTATCAATTGATAACGATCCTGCCTTCTCTTATGAGAAGTCGATATCGTGGGAAGGAGGCTCTGTTTCACCTCCCGGCTCACACTGGGAAATAGCTTTTGATGAGGGAACAACCTATTCAGGTTCATCAGGAGGACCGCTGTTTGATGAGAATAAAAGGATTACCGGGCAGCTGCACGGAGGCGGCATTGATGATTATTTTGGCAAGCTCTCATATTCATGGAAGCAGCCGATAATTGCATACCCAACACTTCAATCCTTTCTCGACCCTTCCTCCTCACAGGTATTAGTTATTGATGGATACTATCCTCCTGATAACTTGCCTGATGCAAAGTTTCTGTCGGATTTCTATGCAGTATGCACTAATGCACCTGTGAAACTTTCGGGATTCTCGGCTTTTGATCCGGTATTATGGCAATGGTCCTTCAACCCGTCGAAAGTAACCTATCATGAGGGGACCAGTTCAGGTTCGCAGTCGCCTGTTGTATCTTTCACAATGCGCGGCGATTACACTGTAGCTCTTAAAGTAACCAACGCCGGAGGCTCCAATGTCATAACCATAAACAATTTCATCAGTGCCGGAACCAGGTTATTACTTGAAACGTACCCATCGGGGTTGACTGATTCCTGTATTCACTCATTTACGGGAATGTCTTTGAGGGCTTATGGTGCTGACGCATATTTATGGTCACTTTCAGAGGCATCAGATGACTATTTTTATATCGAAAATAATACGGCCAATCCGGCAGAGATAAGGCTGATCGACGGAGTGCAATTAACACAAAGCACTGATATTGAACTGACCTTAGCAGGCTTACAGGGCACTTGCCAAAGCACGCTGCCCGTAGAAATAAGGCTCGAAGCCCGGACAAATGACAATATCGCTGATGCAACTGAGGTAGCTGCCGGTACGAATGGGCCTTACTCCAACTTATGTGCCACCATTGAAGACGGGGAACCTGTGCCACCATTTGATTCCTGTACAGGGCAACTTTCATGGTGCGATGAATATGGTACTGGAGAGAATATCGTTGAAAAAAGCGTCTGGTTCCATTTTACACCCACAGCAAATCAGAAAATTACATTTTATTCTACCGGACTAGATAACCAGATAGCCATATACAGGGCATCAACATATCAGGATGTACTTAGCGGCAATTATATACTCGTCGGAGCAAATGATGATTATACTGATGCCGACTATAATCCCCGGGTCACTTCGATAGATGTCAGTGCCGGCCAGAAATACTGGGTTCAGGTTGATGGCAGCGGAGGAGGAGTAACAGGTACTTTTTACCTCACCATGAGTGTCCTGAGCGGTATCAACGACGCGCCCCTGACAGATGAAGAAATAAAGGTTTATCCTCTGCCTGCTGAAGATATTGTAACG
>Ga0209254_10002243_pt1 | contig 17521 bp, 19 predicted proteins | sample FrelakmetDIP11DI_FD_187148 | JGI IMG/M metagenome (GOLD analysis project Ga0209254, IMG submission 187148) | Freshwater lake sediment microbial communities from the University of Notre Dame, USA, for methane emissions studies - DIP11 DI (SPAdes)... | ecosystem: Environmental > Aquatic >... | reverse complement strand
GCCCGTGATCGCGGTGGGGGCAGCAGCCGCGGCGCCCTCCACGATCGTGACGGCGGCCAGAGCCGCAGCGACGAGCAACGTGATCGCTCGGAGGGACATCTACGCTGAACCTATTCCTCCCCGGTTAGCATCTCGTCGCGGGGAAGTAAGGATCATGTGTGTGTGCTGCCGCGATCCGCTCGAGTGCCTCGCCGGCATCGCCCGCTCCCTCGCGAAGAACGACCGGGCGGTGGCCTGTCACGTCGATGACGGTCGAAGGAATGCCCGGTAGCTCGCCGCCGTCGAGCGCTGCCGCGACGCCTGCGAGAATCTCTCCGGGCACCTCGTCGAGCCGGCACGGGTCGGGGCCTCCGGGCAGGTTCGCGCTCGTCGCGACGACGACACCGAGCCGGGCGACGATCGCCTCACTGGGCCCGGAGAGGGACGGCACGCGCACCCCGATCGTTTGGGGCCGGCCTGCGCACAGCCAGGGGAAGCGCCCGGCCGGGTTGGGGACGACGAGCGTGAACGGCCCAGGGAAGAGGGCGCGGGCGATCGCGGTTGGACGCCCGTCGAGCTCCGGGATCCATTCGAGCAGCACGTCGACGCTCGCTGCGACAATGGCGGTCGGCTGGATCGAGTCCCGCCCCTTGAGCCGGTAGAGATCGGCCGCAGGCTGCTCGTCGAAGGCGCCGCAGACGAGGCCGTAGACCGTGTCGGTCGGAAGAACGGCGAGCTCTCCGTCCCGGAGCGCCCGCGCGACGCTCTCGACCTCGCTCACGTCCGTCGGCCCTCGACGACTCGGTCGTGACCCGCCAGATCCCGCGTCACACGTACCTCGGCGAACCCGAGCTCCTCGAGCAGGGCGGCCGTGCCCCCGGTCTGCCCCGCACCGACCTCGAGCGCCAGCGCTCCGCCCCGCCCGAGCACGGCCACGGCCCCGCGTGCGACCGCCTCGACCGCGCCGTCGGCGCTCAGGGCTCCGTGCGGCTCCCAGTCGCGCACCTCGGGCTCGAGTCCCGGGAGGTCGGCCGCCTCGACGTAGGGCGGGTTCGAAACGATCAGATCCCACGGGCCGCCGGGCAACCCCTCGAACAGATCGTGGCCCGCCAGTTCGACGGCGAGACCCGTACGGGCAACGTTCGCCGCTGCGAGCGCGAGCGCGTCCGTCGAGCTGTCGAGCCCCGTGACGACCGCACCCGGATGCTCGTCGGCAATCGCGAGCGCGATCGCACCGGAGCCGGTGCCGACGTCGAGCACGCGCGGCCGGTCGAGGCCGGCGACGAGGGCGAGAGCACGCTCGACGAGGATCTCCGTCTCCGGTCGCGGGATCAGCGCGCGCCGGTCGACGGTCAGCGTGAGGTGGCGGAATCCCCACTCGCCGAGCACGTACTGAAGCGGCTCCCGCCGTGCGCGCCGGGCCACGAGCTCCCGCGCCGCGGCGAGCTCCGGTTGCGTCAGCGGACGGTCGAAGGCCGTGTAGAGCTCGATTCGCTCGAGGCCCATGGCCTTCGCGAGCAACCGTTCCGCATCGAGCCGTGGTGTGTCGGACCCCTTCGCGGCCAGATGCTCGGTGGAGAGGCGCAGGACCTCACCGATGGAGACCGTGCCGGTGCCGGCCTCGGGCTCGGCACCAACGGAAACGGAGTCGAAGCCAGGCTGAAGCCTGGCACCGACGCTCTTCATGATGCCTCGAGCGAGAGCCGCCGATCCTCCGACTGGATCGCCTCCGTGAACTCCTCGAGGTCGCCGGCCAGGATCTGGTCCAGCCGGTGCACCGTGAGCTTGATCCTGTGGTCGGTGACACGGCTCTCGGCGAAGTTGTAGGTACGGATCTTCTCCGCCCGCTCGCCGGAGCCGATCTGCACCTTGCGGGCCTCCGAGAGCCGGGCCTGCTCCTTCTCGCGCTCGAGCTCGTACAGCCGGGCCCGGAGGACACGCATCGCCTTCTGCCGGTTCTGGAGCTGTGACTTCTCGTCCTGCATGGCCACCACCACGCCGGTCGGAAGATGGGTGATGCGCACGGCGGAGTCGGTCGTGTTGACGCTCTGGCCGCCGGGCCCGGTCGAGCGGTAGACGTCGATCTTGAGGTCGTTCTCGGCGATGTCGATCTCGACCTCCTCCGCCTCGGGCATCACGGCGACCGTCGCGGTCGACGTGTGGATCCGGCCCTGCGACTCGGTCTCGGGCACCCGCTGCACGCGATGGGTGCCGCCCTCGTACTTGAAGACCGAGAACGCACCGTCGCCCTTGACCGCGAACACGACCTCCTTGAAGCCGCCGGTCTCGCTCTCGTTCGCGGACAGGATCTCGGTCTTGAAGCCGCGCCGTTCCGCATAGCGGCTCAGCATCCGGAAGACGTCGCCTGCCCACAGTGCCGCCTCGTCCCCTCCCACCCCCTGGCGCACCTCGACGATCACGTCCTTCGCGTCGGCCGGATCGCGCTCGACGAGCGCCGCCTTGAGCTCCTCCTCGAACCGCGCCACGTCGCTCTCGAGATCCGCTGCCATCGACGCGAGCTCGGGGTCGTTCCTGACGTCGACGAGGTCGGCCCGCGCCGCCTGCCAGGCCACCGCGAGCTTGTACGGCGTCTCCAGCTCCTTGAGCCGGCGCCCGACGTCGGCGGCCTCGCGGTGATCGTTGTAGACGGCAGGGTCGGACAGCCGCGCCTGCAGGTCGGCATACGAGCGCTCGAGCTCCTCGACGAGTGGTTCGATCCCGGCCATTGCCGTCGATGGTAGCCTGCCCGCCTCGCGGTGAAAGAGCATACCGCGAGCCAGGCAGGCTTCTGCTGGTTTGCAGATCTGGACTGCGTCTGCGATCGCGAAGACCCCTGAAGTGGCCCGCCCGCAGGCACCGCTCCTCGAGCGCGAGCGGGAGTGTCGATGGCCGGCCTCGGCCTGATTCCGGCTCTACTGCCTAGTGCGGCCGCAGCCGCCGACGTCGGGTTCCGCGTCAAACGTCATGAGAGGCCGCACTAGCTGGTCAGGCGAGCGCGGCGTCCAGGGTGATCTCCGGCACGCCGGCGAGCGCCTTCGAGACCGGGCAGCCCGTCTTCGCGCCCTCGGCCGCCGCGAGGAACGCCTCCGCGTCGAGGCCGGGCACGCTGCCGCGCACCGCGAGGGCGACCTTCGTGATCCCCTCGCCGGGCACGAACGTGACCGTGGCCGTCGTGTCGAGCCGCTCGGCGGGCGTGCCGCCCCGGGCGAGCCCGGCGGACAGCGCCATCGAGAAGCAGGCCGAATGCGCGGCGGCGATCAGCTCTTCGGGGCTCGTCCGGCCGTCGGGCGCCTCGGCCCTGGAGGGCCAGCTGACGTCGAGGGGACCGAAGGCGCCGCTCGGTGCCTCGTGGATCGTGCCGGCACCTTCCAGCAGCGTGCCGTGCCAGGTCGTGGTCATCGTGCGCTCGGTTGCCATCGGGATCGGCCCTCCTGGGACGTGGTGAACGGTGCCGGAACTACGAGAGCGTGGCTGAGACCGTGACCGTGGCGCTCGCACGGATGAGCGCAGAGAACGGGCATGTCGCATCCGCCGCCTCGGCGGCCTGCGCGAAGCTCGCCTCATCGCAGCCCGGCACCGTGCCGTGCGCCTCGATCTCCGAGTGGACGATCTGGTGCCCCTTGTCCGCCACCTCGTCCATCGTCACGACGCAACGCACGTCGAGTCGTCCCGGGGGCGTTCCCGCCTTCGACAGCTCGCTCGCGAGCGACATCGTGAAACAGCCACCGTGGGCGGCTGCGAGCAGCTCCTCCGGACTCGTCTTGCCCGCGCGAACGCCTATGCGCGTCGCGGCGGTGTACTCGAGCCCCACGAAGGCGCCCGAGGATGCGGCGGTGATCCCTCCGGTACCGCGAGCAACGTTTCCTTCCCAGCTGACCTCGGCTCCACGAACGATTCTCGGCATCGGTTCTCCCTCCCTTTGTCTGGCCGAAGCGGATGCGGTCCGGCCTCGTCCTACGCCATCACCTCGACGCGGGACTCCAGGCGCAGCTCGTCCTCGCTCTCCGCCTGCTCGACCCGCATGACCTCCTGGAGGGCGCGGATCGAGACCTCGATCTGGTCGAGCGACGGCTCCCTCGTGGTCAGCCGCTGCAGCCATAGTCCGGGCGCCAGCAGGGTCATGAGGACGCGGTTTCCCTGGTGCTTGCCTGCGTAGCGGATCAGCTCGTACGCGAGCCCGGCGATCAACGGGAGGAGCAGGATCCGGCTGATGATCAGCCAGTACCAGACGGGCCTGCCGACGAACGCGAAGACGAATATGCCGATCACCATGACCCAGAGCAAAAAAGCAGTTCCGCAACGGGGGTGGATCAAACTGAACTTCTGCACCTTCTCCGGCGTCAGCTCCGAGCCGCCCTCGAGCGCGTTGATCGCCTTGTGCTCGGCGCCGTGGTACTGGAAGACGCGCTTCAGGTCGGGCAAGAGCCCGATCAGCACGATGTAGAGGATGAACACTGCCACCCGGATCAGGCCCTCGACGACAACGAACGAGTAGGTGCCGTCGATCGGGAGCCAACTCGTGAGTAGCGCCGGCCCGACCTTGAAGAGCATCAGCGCAAAGCCGATGGCGAGGGCGAACGAGAAGATGATCTGGCCGCGGGAGATCTCGGTCGAGACCTCTTCGGGCGGCGTGTCGTCGCCCTCCTCCCGCTCCTCCTGCATCGCGTAGTTGGCCGAGATCGCCAGCGCGCGGAAGCCGATCGCAAGCGACTCTCCGAGCGCGATTACGCCGCGGATCACCGGCAGACGCCAGATGCGGTGGCGCTGCATCGGCGACCTGACGGACTTCGTCACCTCGACGACGTCGCCGGACGGGGTGCGGACGGCGACCGACCAGACGGCGGGGCCGCGCATCATCACACCTTCGAGCACGGCCTGGCCGCCGTACGAGACGCTCATTGGTCCTTACCCGCGGCGGGAGCCGCCGGCCTTCTCGAGGCGGCGCTGGAAGCGCTCGACCCGACCGCCGGCGTCCATGAGCTTCTGCTTGCCCGTGTAGAACGGGTGGCAGTGCGAGCAGACCTCGACGTGCAGTTCCGGGCTCGTGGAACGGGTCATGAACTCGTTGCCGCAGGAGCACGAGACGTGCGCAAGGACGTACTCGGGATGAATCTCGGCCTTCACGGTCGAGCAAGGATAGCAGAGGCGATATCGGCACTGACGTTGCCTCCGGAGACGACGGAGACCACAGACGAGCCCTCCACCTTGCCGGTCAGCACGGCGGCGACGGCCGCAGCGCCGCCCGGTTCGACGGCGAGCTTGGCCCGTTCGTAGAGGAACCGGAATGCCGTCCGGATCTCGTCGTCGCTGACGAGCACGACCTCGACACCGAGCCGGCCACAGACATCGATCGCGACCGATCCCGCAAACGGGGCCGTGAGCGCGTCGGCAACGGTCTTCGGCGTCACTGCCACGGGCTCGCCGGCAGCGAGACCCAGCGCGAGAGCGTTCGAGTGCTCCGGTTCGACGGCGATCACGCGCACTCCGGCGGGCACGCAGGCCGCCGCAATCCCCGTCACCAGCCCGCCGCCGCCGCATGCGACGACGATCGTGTCGGCGGCGGGCGCGTCCTCGAGGATCTCGAGCCCGACCGTGCCTGCCCCCGCGATCACGACCGGGTCGTCGAACGGGTGCACGAGCACGCGCCCCGTCTGCTCCTGCAACTCGTGGAGGCGTGCGAACGCCTCCCCGGGGCCCGCGGCCTCGAGATCGATCGTCGCTCCGTACCCGCGCGTGGCGGCGATCTTGGCGTCGCTCGCCCCCTGCCACATCACGAGGAGCGCATCGACCTCCTCGGTCGCCGCGGCCCACGCCAGCGCCTGCGCGTGATTCCCGGCCGAGACGCTGATCACGCCACGTCGTCGCTCGTCCGGCGAGAGGGCATGCACCCGGTTGAGTGCGCCACGAGCCTTGAAGGACCCCGTTCGCTGGAACAGCTCCGCCTTCAGATACTGCCCGGGGCCGAGGCTCCGAGAGCTGAAGGTCGGCGTCCGGTGGGCTCTGCCCCTGATCACCGCCGCCGCACGGCCGACGTCGTCGGGTGTGATCGCGAGGTCGGGCACCGCGAGAAGATACTCGCCTCCGGTCGACCGCCGCGGCAGCGACAATAGCTCCGTGACCGAGGTGCCCCCACTTCCGATCAGCGTGGTCGTCACCGACGACCTCGAGCGGTCGCGGCTCACCGTCTTCTTCCGCCTGCTGCTGGCGATCCCCCATCTGATCGTCGTCATCGTCTGGGGCATCGCGGCATTCGCGGTCGCCGTTGTTCTCTGGCTCGCGCTCCTCGTCGAGGGCAAGGCGCCGGGCACGCTGCAGAAGTTCGTCGCCTCGTACATCCGCTACTCGACGCAGGTGAGCGCCTACATCAACCTCGCGGCGGATCCGTATCCCGCCTTCGGCGGCGCAGTCGGGTACCCGATCGACCTCGAGATCGAGCTCGCAACCCGTCAGTCGCGCGGCCGGGTCGCCGCCCGGCTCGTGCTGGCGTTTCCCGCGCTTCTTCTGCTCGCTGTCCTCGGAGGAGGCTTCTCGGGCGCGAACTTCACGACCTTCTCCTCGAGCACCTCGGGCGACGGGGGCGACCTGTGGGCGCTCGGCTGGAGCTCGGGCGGCGTCGCCATGACCGCAGCGTTTCTGGCGTGGTTCGCCTCTCTCGCGCGGGGAAAGATGCCGCTCGGGTTGAGAGATCTGATCGCCTACTGCATCGGCTACACCGCGCAGGCCATGGGCTACCTGTTGCTCGTCACCGACCGCTACCCGACGACGGACCCCGCACGCGTCGTCCCGTTCGCCAGGCTCCCGCCCCACGCCGTGCGCCTCGAGCTCAGCGACGAGGTACGGCGATCACGCCTGACGGTCTTCTTCCGCTTCCCGCTCGCCGTCCCCCATCTCATCTGGCTCACCCTCTGGAGCATGCTCGTCCTCGTCCTCGTCACGCCGGCCTGGCTGATCGCCCTCGTGATCGGACGGCTACCGTCGTTCCTGCACCGGTTCTTCGCGGCGTGGATTCGCTACACGACGCACGTGCTCGCGTTCCTCTACGTGATCGGAGGGCCGTTCCCCGGATTCACGGGCGCCGCCGGACGCTACCCCGTCGACATCGCCTTCGCTCCACCCGAGCGGCAGCGTCGGGCCGTCACGGCGTTCAGGCTCTTCCTCGCATTCCCCGCCCTCGTTCTCGCGGGCGCGTATGGCACGGCTGCGTTGGTCGTCGCGCTCCTCGGCTGGTGGGCCGCGCTCTTCACGGGGCGCATGCCCGAAGGCCTACGCAACCTCGGCGCGGTCAGCCTGCGGTACTCGGCCCAGGCCACGGCGTACCTGTTCCTCGTCACCGAGTCCTACGCCTACGCAGCGCCGGCGCTACGGGATCGGCCGCGCAACGTGCAGCTCGAGCTTCCGTTCGACGCTCCCGGCGTCGGCCCCACAGCGATCGAGGCGGTCTAGAGGCTGTAATGCGGATCAAGCCTCTGGACCTGCGCCTGGGCCGCGGAGTCCGTGTCGCCCTCGTCGTGGTCGCGGGCCTGGCCTGGGTGTGGTGCGCTCTCCTGCTCCTGCGCAGCGCGGTGCCTACCGACCTCCGGGCGGTACGCCTCGACACAACCACCATCTTCGGCAAGGCGCTCGTCCGGCGGGCCGAGCACGTCGAGCGCTTCTTTCTGATCGTCTGGGTGCTCTCGCAGATCGCCCTCTTCGCGACGCTCTGGGTCTACGCGCGCCGCGGCCCTCGCTTCGCGCGCGAGTCGGCTGCCGGCCCGATCGGCACGGGGATGCTCCTCGGCATGCTCGGGCTCGGAATCGTCTGGCTGGTGCAGCTGCCCTTCGGAGCGCTCGGCCTGTGGTGGGCCCGGCGCTACGACCTGAGCGACATCGGGTACCTCGAGTGGGCGTTCGGCGACTGGTTCGAGCTTGCGGCAGCCTTCACGTCGATCTGCGTGACGCTGCTCATCGTCATGTTCCTCGCCCGCCGGCTCGGCGAGGCGTGGTGGATCCCCGGCGCAGCCGTGTTCGTGGTCATCGGTGCGGGCTTCGCGTTCGCGCAGCCGTATCTCCTCGCCGAGACGACGCCGCTCGGAGACCCTTCCCTACGGCGGGCCGCGACCGAGTTCGAGCAGAAGCAGGGGGTGGGCGGGATCCCCGTGTCGGTGGAGGACGTGAGCGGCACGACGAGCCAGGCAAACGCCTATGCGGTCGGCTTCGGCGCCTCCCGGAAGATCGTCCTCTGGAGCACGATGGTCGACGGCACGTTCACGGACCGGGAGGTGCGGGCGGTGCTCGCCCACGAGATCGGTCACCACTCGAGCGATCACATCCCGAAGAGCCTCGCCTGGTTCGGCCTCTTCGCGCTCCCCGGAGCCTGGATCCTGATGCGCGCAACACGGCGGCGGGGAGGCATGGGAGAGGCGGCTGCGATTCCGCTCGCGCTGCTCGTCGTCGCCGCGCTCCAGCTCGCGCTGTCGCCCGCCCAGAGCTGGATCAGCCGCGGCATGGAATCCGAGGCCGACTGGAAGGCGCTCCAGACGACGAGGGATCCGGCGGCGGTGCGCGGGTTGTTCGTCGGCTTCGCGAGGACGTCCCTCGGCGACCCCGACCCACCCGCCTGGGCCCACATCCTCCTCGACAGCCATCCGACGCTGGCGCAGCGTGTCGCAATGGCGGAGGCATGGCGGCGGCAGCAGCCCTAGTGCGGCCTCTCACAGGCCGAACGCCTCGTCGGCCAGGTCGGTGATCGCCTCACCGATCATGAGCGACGACGTCGCTCCGGGGGACGGTGCGTTGCGGACGTAGACGATCCCCGGACGCCGCTCCAGCACGAAGTCGTCCACGAGGGTCCCGTCGCTCAGGAGTGCCTGGGCGCGAATGCCCGCAGCGCCGGGAACCACATCGCCCGCCTCGAGCTCTGGCAGCAGCTTCCTGGCCGCTGCGACGAAGAGGTGCCGACTGTAGTCGCGTGCCATCTCGCCGAGGCCCATGCGGAGGTGCTTGCGCGCCAGGCGACGGAAGCCGGGAGTCCGAACGGTCTCGACGAGGTCGCCGGGGCGCACCTGGTGGCGCCGATAGCTCTCGCGCCCGAGCGCGAGCACGGCGTTGGGGCCGAGCCACATGGAGCCGTCCATACGCAACGTGGTGTGGATGCCGAGGAAGGGGAAGCTCGGGTCCGGCACCGGGTACACGAGCGCGTTTGCGAGGTGTCGGGCCTCGGGCCGGAGGACGTAGTAGTCGCCGCGGAAGGGCACGATCTGCGGGTCGACGGCACCACCCCCAAGCCGTGCCAGTCGGTCGGAGTAGACGCCCGCGCAGAACACCGCGTTCCGCGCCGTCACCTCGCCCGCAGAGCACGAGAGGTGGATACCGGTGCCCTCGCGCTCGACGATCTCTTCCACCTCGTAGCCGAGCAGGAGCTCGCCCCCGGCGGCCGCGACGTCGTCGGCGAGTCCCTGGGCCACCAGGCCGTAGTCGACGATGCCCGTGCCCGGAACGTGCAGCGCGCGCACGCCCGCCGCGTGAGGTTCCAGCTCGCGCAGGCGCTCCGGCCCGATCAGCTCGAGCCCTGGCGCGCCGTTTTCCGTCCCGCGGCGATGCAGCTCCTCGAGCCGCGGCACCTCGGTCGCCTCGGTCGCGACGATCACCTTGCCGCAGATGGTGTACGGAATCGCCCGCTCGTCGCAGTAGACGCGGAGCGCTGCGGCGCCCTGGACGCAGAGGCGGGCCTTCATCGAGCCAGGGGCGTAGTAGACGCCCGAGTGGATGACGCCGCTCGAGCGCCCGGTCTGGTGCCGCGCGATCCCGGTTTCCTTGTCGAGCACGACGATCCGGAGCCGAGGGTGGCGCAGCGAGAGTACGCGCGCAACGGCGAGACCGACGATGCCGGCGCCGACCACCGCGACATCCGCACGACGATCGCCCACGGACGGCGGCGAGGGAGCACTCATGCCTACGTCAGCGTGTACTCGGGGCCGGAGCCGCCCTCGGGCGGCGTCAGGCGGCCGCCACGTGCCGTGATCGCCCCGCACTGGACGCAGTTGGACGGCGTCAGCTTCACCTCGACGGTGCCGTCGCCGTCGTCCTCACCGACCTCGTACACCTGGGCGGGGCACATCCAGGCCCACATCTCTGCGACGTCGCGCGGCACCTTGCGTTCGATCCGCACGTGGTCCGGCTGATCGTCGCGGGTGCGGTTGCCGGAGGCGAAGACCGACGAGAGCTTGTCGAACGTGAGCACGCCGTCGGGCGCGGGGTAGCGCGAGGCGCGATCGGTGCGCAGCAGCGGGGCCGCGGCATCCGGCTCGTTGTGGAACTCCTTCGGAGGGAACTTGCCCTTCGACACCGTCATGGCGCTCGCGAGCCCACCACCGACGAAGAACCCCTTTTCGAAGGCCTGGCGCATGTTGCGCACCTCACGCAGGCTCTTCCCGAGATAGCCGTTGCGCACCTCGGCGTCGTAGCCGTCGAAGGCACCGATCCGGCCCGGGTTCTCGCCACGCTGGAGCGACCGAAAGGCCGCCTCGGCGGCGAGGCGCCCCGACTCGATCGCGTAGTGCACGCCCTTGAGGCGGGCGAGGTCGACGAGCCCGGCGCTCTCGCCCGCGAGCAACAGCCCGGGTGCGCCGAGGCTCCGAGGCATCGCGTGCCAGCCGCCACTCGTGATCGTCTTCGCGCCCCAGGCCACCCGCTCGCCCCCGTCGAGAATCGCCCGGACGAAGGAGTGCGTCTTGAACTCCTGCAGCAGATCGTGCGCCGAGAGCTCGAGATCGCGGTAGTCGAGGCCGACGACGAAGCCGAGCGAGATCATCTCGTCGCCCATCGGGTAGAGCCACGATCCACCGAACTCGCGGTACCTGGCCGGCTTGCGGAGCGGCCAGCCCATGGTGTGCACGATCCGGCGGAGCGGCTTCGGAACCCGCCAGACCTCCTTGACGCCGAGCTCCCAGATCTGGGGCTCGCGGCCGTTGAGGCCGAAGTGGTCGAGTGCGGCACCCGTCAGGTGACCGGCCGTGCCCTCGGCCAGGATCGTCACCCCGGCGACGATGTCCGACCCCGGCTCGAAGTTGCCGAGTGGCTCGCCTTCCTTCCCGCGCCCCTTGTCGCCGCTGCGGATACCGACGACGCGGCCGTGATCGACGAGCAGCCGGTCGGCCGCCGTCTCGGGGAGGACGAACGTGCCACCGACCTCGGCCTGCTCGGCGAGGTACCGGCACATCTGTGAGATCGAGATGATCCAGTTGCCGTGGTTCCGCAGCGTCGGTGGCGGCGGGATTCGCAACGCCCGCTTGCGCGTCAGCAGGTAGACGCCCTCACCCGGTACTTCGCCGTACGTCGGCACGCCTTCGAGCTGCTCCGGTCGACCGCGGAAGAGACGGCGGACGGCACGGGGGTTCATCACCGCGCCGGAGAGAAGGTGCGAGCCCGGCTGCTTGCCCTTGTCCACCAGCGCCACCGGCACCTCGCCCAGGCGCTCGGCGGTCGCCGGGTCCTCCTCGATCAGCTGGCCGAGCCGGATCGCGCACGCGAGCCCCGCCGGGCCGCCCCCGACGATCAGGACGCCGACCTCGATGCGCTCGTCGGGCGCGTCGGTCGGACCTGCGATGACCTCGGCGCTCGAGAACGGCGGCGGATAGTCCGCGGCACGAACGTCCGCCGCGAAGACCTGGTGCGGGAACGGAGCGCCGGTGGGCTCGGTCTCGGTCAAGGGCCTCTAGGCGGTGCGGGCCCGAACGAGCTCGGCGAGCTTCGGAGCGACCTGGTTCAGGTCACCGACGACGCCGAAGTCGGCGAAGTCGAAGATCGGGGCGTTCGGATCCTTGTTGATCGCGACGATCACACCCGAGTTCTGCATGCCCACCTTGTGCTGGATCGCGCCGGAGATGCCGAGCGCGATGTAGAGCTTGGGCGAGACCGACTTGCCGGTCTGGCCGACCTGGGTGGCGTACGGGTACCAGCCGGCATCGACGACTGCCCGCGTTGCCGCGACCGCACCACCGAGCGCAGCGGCGAGCTCCTCGGCGAGCCGGAAACCGTCGGCGGTGCCGAGACCTCGGCCGCCCGCCACGATCACGTCTGCGTCCTCGATCGAGGGCCCGCTCGCCTGCTCGTGCGCCTGCTCGACGATCTGCGCTGCAGTCGAGAAGTCCTGGAGCGTGACAGCAACGTCGTGCAGGGTCGCGCTGCCTCCGGTCTCGACCGGCTCGAAGGCGCCCGACCGCACGAGGGCGATCCGCGGCGTGCTCGTCCACCCGACATCCACGAGCACCGTGTCGCCGAGCGCGGGGCGCTTGCCGATCAGCTGGCCGCCCTCGATCCTGACGTCCGTCACATCCCAGTTGAGCCCTGCGTCGAGACGGGCAGACAGCCCCGCCGCGATGTCCGCCGAGAGGACGGATGACGCAAAGAGGATGTTCTCGGCGCCTGACGCGGCGACGACGGCCTCGAGCGCATCGACGCGCGGCTGCGGCAGCGGGGCTTCGAACGCAGGATCATCGACGACGTAGACCGTCGTGGCACCGAACGCACCCGCCGAGGCGGCCGCGTCGGCAACCCCGTGGCCGACGACGACGCCCGCAACGTCACCACCGAGCGCGAGTGCCCGCGCGAGAACGCCGAGCGCTCCCTTCTGGATCACGCCGCCATGGTGCTCGAGGAAGACGAGGGTGCTCACAACAACTTCCTCCCCACAAGCCAGTCGACGAGCTGCTCGGCCGCGGAGCCGTCGTCCTCGATCTTGACCTGGTCTCCCTTCGGCGGCGGCGGCGCCAGGGCGAGGACCGTGGTCCGGGAGCCTCTCGTGCCGGCCCGCTCGGGCTCGACGCCGATGTCGGCGAGCGAGAGCGTCTCGGCCGGTTTCGACTTCGCGCCCATGATCCCCTTGAGCGAGGGGTAGCGCGGCTCGTTGATCGCATCGGAGACCGCCACGATCGCCGGCAAGGGGGCGGTGATCACGTCGTAGCCGAACTCGGTCTGGCGCTTCCCGGTCACCGTCGCCCCGTCGATCCCGAGGTCGGCGACCTGGGAGACCAGCGGGCGGCGCAACCGGTCGGCGACGGCGCTCCAGAGCACGGCACCGTCGGAATCGGACGACTGCTGGCCGAAGAGCACGAGGTCGGCGTTCTCGCGCTCGAGCGCCTTCGCAAGCGCATAGCTCGTGGCCACGAGATCGGAGCCCGCGGCCGCTTCGTCGGAGACGAGCAGTGCACGATCGGCGCCCATCGCGAGGGCCTTGCGCAGCGAGTCGAGCGCCTTCGCGGGACCGAGCGAGACGACGACGACCTCACCGCCGTGGGCCTCCTTGATCCGGAGCGCCTCCTCGACGGCGTTGATGTCGGTGGCGTTGATCGCGCCCTCGCCCGACCGGTCGAGCCGGTTCGTGGCGGGGTCGAGGCGCCTCACAGAGGTGGTGTCGGGCACCTGCTTCACACAGACGGCGATCTTCACGCCGAAAGCCTATCGCCTGGGTGTTTCTCCCGGTCGGCTGAAGCGTCAGCGGGAGGAACGGCGAGAGCGTCTGGTAAGGTCGTGCCCTTCGAGCGCGAACCGGACGTGGGTGGGATCTCTCTCACCCGACCCAGGATGAGACAGCACCGGACGACAGCCCGAGGAGCATTCCTCCTCCTTCTGCTCACGGCCCTGAGCTTCGCTGCTGCGTCGCCAGCGCCTGCTCTCAACGATCCGGGCAAGTCCCCCGCGAGCGGAGCAAAGCCCATCATCTTCCCGATCGTGGGTCAGGCGAAGTACACCGACGACTACGGGGACCCACGCGGACAGGGGCGTCATGCGGGCAACGACATCCTGACGACGTGGCGCTCCCCCGCCGTTGCAGCGGAGGGCGGCAAGATCAAGTTCTGGACGACGTCGTCCCGCGCCGGCTGCATGCTGTACCTCTACGGCGAGAGCGGCACGACCTACCTCTACATCCACCTCAACAACGACCTCACGGCGAAGCGCGACAATCGGGGCAAGTGCGTGCCCGGCGTCGCCTACGCGGACGGGCTCAAGGACGGAGCCCGGGTCACGGCAGGCCAGCAGATCGCCTACAACGGGGACTCCGGCGATGCCGAGGGCATCTACCACCTCCACTTCGAGGTGCACCCGAAGGACGGCGCCGACGTCAACCCGTTCCCGTACCTGAACGACGCGACCCGGCTGCTGTTCCCGCTGCCCTCCGGCCCGGGGAAGGCCGTCACGCTCGGTCTGAAAGGCGTCCCGGTGTCGGCCGGCGCCGGCATGCTCGAGCTTTCGGTGACCGCCGTGCGCGTGTGGCCGGGCGGAGCCTGGACGACGATCCCGGCCCGCTCCGTGGAGCTCGCGGTACCGGAGGACGCCCTCCTCGACCAGTCGGTCGCCGCGCAGATCGTCGCGCCGACCCGGCGCGCCCTCAGCACCCGCTCGGCGAGCCGACTGACCGTCTTCACGCGGCCCTCGAAGGCGACCGTCGAGGTGGCGACCGGTTCATCCGGCGCTCTGGTCGCCGATCGCATCAAGCCCGGCTGAGCCACCCGGGCACGACCGGGCGAGGCCGGCGCCGACGCACTCACGCTCGTGCGGCCGCAGCCGCCGGCGTCGCGTTCCGCGTCAAACGTTCTGAGAGGCCGCACTAGAGGGAGCGCGAGTCGAGCTGCCGGCGCATGCGCCGCGTGATCCGCCGCTCGCGGAGAAGGAAGACGACCGGGATCACGAACACGAGGCAGATCAGCACCACGGGAACGAGCAGCCAGAGGACGCTCGCCGTGGGCGAGATCCGTTCGGCGTCCTGCGAGGCGCCGCCCCCACGGGGCGGCCCTCCGATCGCAGACGGACTGCCTGCCCTCGGCGCCCAGCTGCTCACCAGCCAGCGGTTGTCGTCCCCGACCCGTATCGGCACGAGGCTCATCGAGAACACGGTCGGCTCGAGCTGGGCGGCCTTCGTCGGATAGATCTTCACAGCCAGGCCGACGGCGTCGGTGTTGGAGTACTCGACCTTCCAGATGACCCTCGCGACCGGGTAGGGCACGACGGGGATTTCTCCCTTTGCCCACTGCTTCCGGGTCAAGCCGCCGCGCAGGTCGGCGTTGACGATCTCGTAGGCCCGCTCCGGGTGGTCACGCGCAACGGCCGACTCGACGAACTGCTTCGCGACAGAGCCGACGGCGACCCGCTCGGCCTTTGTCAACGTGTGCGGCTTCGGTGCGACGAAGATGTCCGCCTCGCCGCCCGAGAAGGTCTCGATGTTGTCGGCGGTGTTCCAGAAGAGTGCAGCGCTCACCGCGAGCAAGACCATGACCACGACCACTGCCGCGATCCGTAGCCGACGGCGTCGGGCACGGTATGACATCTAGCCCGGGTCGGGGAGTGCTGCCTGATAGTTGGGCGCCCAGTAGTTCACCTTCCACGGCGCCTTCTCGTCCGTGCGCTCGAGGCCGACGTAGAACCTGGCGGGCTTCACGCCGGATCCGGGCTTCGGAACGATCAAGACCTCCCAGACGACCTCGTTCGTGTACGACTGGTCGACCTTGAACGCTGCGACCTCGATCTTCCCCGCCGGGTAGTAGACGACGGGGATGTTCCCGGTCGCCCACTCCGCGCGCGTCATGCCCTGTCGGAGCTCGGGGGTCACGAGATCATAGGAGGAGGCGAGATTCTTGCGTGCCACCGCGGTCTTGATGAACTTCCCTGCGACGAGGCGCGCGTCCGGGTCGATCTTCGTGGTCTTCTGCGGCTTGAAGACGTTCGCGGGCTCGTTCGAGAACGTCTCGGTCGGATCGCCGGTGTTCCGGAAGAACACGAACGTGAGCGTGGCGACACCGATGGCGAACACGACGAGCGCAGCCACCAGCACCCGACGCTGATTGCGCGGTGAGCTGAGGAACGAGCGGTCCGAGGCTTCCTCCATTACTGCAAGAGTAGACGAGCCGTTGCGCGACCGGTTAGGCGGCGATCCGCCCTGTCCCGTTAGCGCCGCGTTAACGCGCGAGGGCCGGAGTACATGGGATTGCCGTCACGGAACGGTGACGGCCGAGCGGAGGAACTCGACGATCTCGCCCGTCGGCGCACCCGGCGTGAAGATCGCCGCGACTCCGCCCGCGATCAGCTCGGCGGCATCGTCGGGAGGGATCGTGCCGCCCACGATGACGAGCACGTCGTCGGCCTCGTGCGCGCGCAGGCCCTCGACGATGCGCGGCACGAGTGTCATGTGCGCACCGGACAGGATCGAGATCCCGACCGCGTCGGCGTCCTCCTGGATCGCGGTCTCGACGATCTGCTCCGGGGTCTGATGAAGGCCCGTGTAGATCACCTCCATGCCGGCGTCGCGCAGGGCGCGTGCGATGATCTTGGCGCCCCGGTCGTGGCCGTCGAGGCCGGGCTTGGCGATTACCACGCGCGTCTTCCGCTCCACCTGGGCAGTATACGGCGGTGAAACTCACTGTCATCGGCTGCTCACCCGCCTGGCCCAACCCCGGCGGCGCCCACTCCGGGTACCTGATCGAGCATCGTGGCGGACGCCTCCTCGTCGACTGCGGGCCGGGTGTCCTGGCGCGCCTCCGCGAGCGGGAGGGGTGGCCCCATGTGGATGCGATCGCGATCACGCACTTCCACCTCGACCACTGGGGCGACGTCGTCCCGTGGGTGTGGGGCGCGATGTACCGCGCCGGTGGGGTCGCGATCGAGGAACGCCCCGAGCTCTGGGTTCACGCCGGAGGGCGCGACGTGCTGGAGCAGTTCGGCGAGCGGTTCGGCTTCCGGGACATGTTCGACCGCGTGTTCACGGTGCGGGAATACGAGCCCGAGCAGCGCTTCACGGCCGGCGGGATCGACGTCATTCCGCTCCGGTTACCTCACTACACACTCGAGACCTATGGATTCAGGCTCTCGGCGAACGGGACGACCATCGCCTACTCGGGAGACAGCGGCCCGAGCGAGCGGCTCGCCGAGCTCGCGCGCGACACCGATCTCTTCATCTGCGAGGCGACGCTCGATCGCGGCGAGGACGACGGCCAGCCCCGCGGCCACCTCAGCGTCGACGAGGCGCTCGCAGCCGCCACGGAGGCCGGTACGCGCCGCGTGCTGCTCACCCACCGCCCTGCCGAGCTCGTCGTCCCTCCCGGGGTCGAACGGGCCTACGACGGCCTCGAGCTGGATCTGTAGGGCGCCGCGGGCGGCCCACCATGCGGGGGACGTTGCTCCCGCTTTCACGCGACTCGAACGAGGGGCTCCACGCGCCACTGCTCACCTGGACGGGTGATGTCCTCGCTGATCCGAGGGATGGACGAACGGGCAATCCGGTGCCGATCGGTACTGCATGCGGCGATTCCTCGGTCTCGGCCTCCTCGCAGCGACAGCTCTTGCCGCTGCCGTGCTGACCGGCCTCGAGACCGACACCGCCCAGGCGAACGGCCAGGCGTGCGGCGCCGGTGCGAACGGCTCGCAGGGATACGCGTACGCAGGGCATCAGGCCACGAAGGTCGCTCACGGCATCCGCGCCACGATCACCCCGACCGCGGCGTCGACCGTCGCGGCCGGGCATGTCGCAGGCTGGATCGGGGTCGGTGGCCCCGGACAGGGTGCCAACGGCCAG
>Ga0209254_10002242_pt1 | contig 17526 bp, 10 predicted proteins | sample FrelakmetDIP11DI_FD_187148 | JGI IMG/M metagenome (GOLD analysis project Ga0209254, IMG submission 187148) | Freshwater lake sediment microbial communities from the University of Notre Dame, USA, for methane emissions studies - DIP11 DI (SPAdes)... | ecosystem: Environmental > Aquatic >... | reverse complement strand
ACTCGAGGAACGGCGTACCGTGTGGCGGCAGATGCTCGCCGCGCAGCAGGTTGAGCCGGTCTTCTTCGACCTCGCCGAAGCGGAGCTCGGCGCGGCCGAGGCGGCGATGAACGCGGCGCTCGAACGCTCGGGGGCGCGGGCCTAGGGCCTTTGCAAATCCGGGCGGAAATCCGCACCATTCGCGCCGCGCCGCGTCGGACCGTGCCGTCGACGCGGTCCGTCGCGTCCCACCGGAGCCCCGATCCCACCATGGCGGCGACCAGCATCGAGCTGTCGATCGTCTCGCACACCAACGTCGGCAAGACGACCCTTGCGCGCACGCTCCTCGGCCGCGAGGTCGGCGAGGTGCGCGACGCGCCTCACGTCACCGCGCTCGCCGAGCCGTTCACGATGATCGAGACCGCGGAGGGCGACCGGCTGCGGCTCTGGGACACGCCCGGCTTCGGGGACAGCGCCCGGCTCGCGAAGCGACTCGCCCTGTCCGGCAACCCGATAGGCTGGTTCCTGTCCGAGGTCTGGGATCGCTGGCGCGACCGCCCGTTCTGGTCGAGCCAGCAGGCGGTGCGCAACGTGCGCGAGGTCGCCGACGTCGTGCTCTACCTCGTCAACGCCGCCGAGGACCCGCAGCAGGCGGGCTACGTCGCGCCGGAGCTGCGGATCCTCGCCTGGATCGGCAAGCCGGTGATCGTGATGCTCAACCAGATCGGCCCACCGCGCCCGCACGCCGAGGAGGAGGCCGAGGAGACGCGCTGGCGCGAGCACGTCGCCCCGCTCGGGTTCGTGCGTCAGGTGCTGACGCTCGACGCGTTCGCCCGCCTCTGGGTGCAGGAGTTCACGCTGCTCGACGCCATCGCGACGGTGCTGCCGGAGGAGAAGCGCGCGGCGTTCACGCGCCTCGCGCAGGCGTGGCGCGTGCGTCGCTACGACCAGTTCGACGCCTCGATGGACGCGATCGCCGCGGCACTCGCAAGCGCCGCCTGCGACCGCGAGGTGCTCGACGAGCAGGGCATGCGGGCGCGGCTGCGCGAGGTCGGCGTCGCGCTCGGCGTCGGCCGCAGCGCATCCGAGACCGCGAAGGAGCGGGCGATGAAGCGCCTCACGGAGCGGCTCGAAGCGAACCTGCGCGGCGCGACCGACCGCCTGATCTCGATCCACGGTCTCGACGGTAAGGCGGCGGCGGCGACGGTGCTGCAGCGGGTGGCGGAGAATTTCGCGACCCGCGAGCCGATGAACGAGGGCAAGGCGGCGGTGCTCGGAGGCCTCGTGTCCGGCGCGCTCGCGGGACTGACCGCCGATCTGGCGGCGGGCGGCATGACCTTCGGCGCCGGCCTGCTCACGGGCGGCGTGCTCGGCGCGCTCGGCGCCGCGGGCCTCGCGCGGGGGTTCAACATGGTGCGCGGTGCGGAGGAGAGTGCCGTCGGCTGGAACGACGAGTTCCTCGTCGGCCTCGTCGACTCGCAACTGCTCACCTACCTCGCCGTCGCGCACTACGGGCGCGGACGGGGCGAGTGGCGCGAGGCCGAGCATCCCGCGTTCTGGACGCACGAGGTCGAGGCCGTGCTCGCGCCGCGGAAGGAGGTGTTCCAGGCGATCTTCCGCGAGCGCGGCGAGGATTGCGACGCGGCGCGCCTCGCCGAGGCGCTGCGGTCCGAGCTGACGGCGTGCGCGACCGAGCTCATCGAGCGCCTCTACCCGGGCGCGATGGGGGACGCAACGGTAGTGCCGGATGCGTCCGTGCCGACCGCGGCGTGACGGTCCCTCGGTGCCGCACGGCGAGCTCCATGCGTGCGAGCGCATCCAATCGGGGTCGGGCTGCGTCAGTACTGCGAGAGATGCCCATGCCCCTGCCCTCGCGTAGCAGGCGCGGCCCGAACCTGGCGACCTCGAGGCCTTCGAGCGGCGCGAGCCGGCCCGGGCGCGGCCTTGCACTTCTCCTTGCGGCACTCGCCGGCGCACTGCTTTCCGCCTGCACCATGACCAATCCCTATTTCGATCCCGCAAAGCCGCACCACACGCCCGAAGGGTTCCGCAACACCTACGAGTCCGGCACGCGCGGCAGCTTCTGGAAGTGGCAGTGGGAGCGCGCCCGAGACGGGCTGCCGAAGAAGCCCGAGGGCGGCTACCGCTTCGACGTCGCGCCGGTCGAGGTCGCGAAGCTCACCAACCCGAGCGTGACGTGGATCGGCCACGCGACGCTGCTCCTGCGCGCCGGCGGGCTGAACGTCCTCACCGATCCGCAGTTCTCGGAGCGCGCCTCGCCGGTCGCGTTCGCCGGTCCGCGGCGCGTGGTGCCGCCGGCGATCCCGCTCGACCGGCTGCCGCACGTCGATGTCGTCGTCATCTCGCACAGCCACTACGACCATCTCGACGAGGCGAGCGCGGTCGCGCTCGCGAAGCAGCAGGGCGGGCCGCCGCTCTTCCTCGTCGGCCTCGGCCTCAAGCCGTGGTTCGCGGCGATGGGCATCGAGAACGTCGTCGAGCTCGACTGGTGGGACGCGCACACGGTCGGCCCGGTGAAGTTCACCTTCACGCCGGTGCAGCACTGGAGCTCGCGCACGCCGTGGGACCGCAACCGCACGCTCTGGGGCGGGTTCCTCGTCGAGCACCCTAGCCTGCGCTTCTTCTTCGCCGGCGACACCGGCTATTCGCGCGACTTCCGCGACATCGCCGCGCGCGTCGGGCCGATCGACCTCGCGGCGATCCCGATCGGCGCGTACGCGCCGCGCTGGTTCATGCGCTCGCAGCACGTCGATCCCGCCGAGGCGGTGCAGATCCATCTCGACCTGAACGCGAAGCGGTCGGTGGCGATCCACTGGGGCACGTTCGACGACCTCACCGACGAGTCGCTCTACGAGCCGCCGCAGGTGCTCGCGCGCGTGCTCGCCGAACGCAAGCTCCCGGCCGACACGTTCTGGGTGCTCAAGCACGGCGAATCGCGGAGCCTGGAGCCGCTGCTCGCCGAGGAGCAGCCGTTGCGGGCGGCAGGCGTCGCACCGTCGGCGCGCTGAGGCGATGCCACATGCCGCGGGCGGTGTCTTCTGCCGTACCCGCCCGGGTGCAGTAGTCTCGACGGAGGGCCGTGCGCGGTCGCGGCCCGATTCGGGAGTATCGATGAGCACCACCGCCCTGCCTTCCGTAGAAGAGCCCATCGTCGCGCTCCGCGGCGGCGAAGGCTTCGTCGCGCCGGCGCGGCGAATCCGCGATCTCCCCGGTCCGCCGCGGCTGCCGCTGGTCGGCAACGCGCTCGACCTCAAGACCGGCGCGTCGCACGTCGCCCTGGAGGCGTGGGCGCGCGAGTACGGCCCGATGTTCCGCTTCCGCATCGGTCGGCACGAGATCCTCGGCCTCTCCGAGCCGACGCTCATCAACGAGATCCTGCGGCATCGGCCGCGCGAGTGCTCGCGCAACCCGCGGCTCGCGCAGCTCATGGACGAGCTCGGCTCGCGGGGCGTGTTCACCGCCGAGGGCGAGAGCTGGCGACGGCAGCGCCGTCTCGTCATGCGCGCGCTGCGGCCCGAGGCGGTGAAGCATTTCTTCCCGGTGATCCGCACGGTGACCGAGCGGCTGGAGCGGCAGTGGCGCGCCGCTGCCGCGGCAGGTCGCGCGGTGGACGTGGTGCGCGACCTGAAGCGCTACTCGATCGACGTGACGACCTGGCTCGCGATGGGCATCGACGTCGACACGCTCAACCACCCGGACAACCCGCTGCAGGAGGACGTCGAGTACGGCTTCGCGACGATCGGGCGCCGGCTGCCGAAGCCGTTCCCGTACTGGCGCTGGATCAGGCTGCCGGCCGATCGCAAGGCCGACGCGGTAGCGGCCCGGTTGCGCGCGACGGTCACCGACATGATCGCGAAGGCGCGCGCCCGCCTGGACGCAGATCCCTCGCTGCGCGAACGCCCCGGCAACATCCTCGAGGCGCTGATCGTCGCTTGTGACGAGCCCGGCTCCGAGTTCACCGACGAGGACGTGCGCGGCAACGTCGGCACGATGCTCTTCGCCGGCGAGGACACGACCGCGAACGCGATGGCCTGGCTGCTGCACGCGCTGGCCGTCCATCCCGGAGTCGCGGATGACGTCCGCATGGAAGCCGACGCGCTCCTCGGCGACGAAACGCTCGTGCCCGAGTTCGGCCTGCTCGACCGCTTCGAGCGTCTCGAGGCCGCGGCGATCGAGTCGATGCGGCTGCGGCCCGTTGCGCCGATCAACGGCGCGCGCGCGAACGTCGCGCTCGACCTCGCCGGGCTCGAGGTGCCGAAGGGCTCCATCATGCTGCTCATCGGGCGGCCGATCGCCACCGACGCGCGCCATTTCGTCGAGCCGTTCGCGTTCCGGCCGGAGCGCTGGCGCGGCGCGGGCGGCGAGAGCGCCGACGACACCAAGCGCAAGATCTTCCCGTTCGGCGGCGGCCCGCGCTACTGCCCCGGACGCTACCTCGCGATGGTGGAGATCAAGATCGTCACCGCGATGGCTCTGCGCAACTTCGCAGTGGCGCTCGACATCCCCCAGGAGGACGTGCGCGAGTTCTTCACCTTCACGATGGGGCCCGCGACGCTGCCGCTCCGCCTCGAGCCGCGGACCGCGTCGCGACCCTGATCCCGACCGGTGGTGGCGGTCCCGGCACGATTCATTGGCCCGGACCGACGGCTCGCCCATCCTGCTGCAGCAGGATGCCGGCGTCGTTTCGGCGCGATGCCTTTGCAACCGAGCATGTTCGCCCGCCGATCGCCTTCGGTCATCCCCGCGCAATACGCTCTTCGCACCTCCGACGCGCCGGGTGAGCGAGCGGGGACAACCGGCGCCGGCCGTTCAATAGTGTTCCCTAGGCTTGTCATGCGCCCGGCGCCTGCGGGTGCCATGAGAGGAAAGACCGGCACCCCGTGGCCGCGTCGAGCGTCGGCAGCACGCATCGTGCTCCATCGCTCATGCGGCTCGATGAGCTCGTCGATCTGGCCCCGGCGGCCGCGCGGTACGGGTCGAAGAAGCGCTCTCGGTAGCAGGCGAGGCGACGCCCCCGCCGCGGCATGCGCGCTTCCCGCGCCCGCGGCACCCGACCCGCGGCGCCGCGGCACGGCAGCCTAGAACGGCCTGCCAGATCAGGCCGCTGCGGCCGAGGCGTTCACGTTGCGACAGGGCGGCATCACTCTCCGCCGGCCGCGTCGGCTCAGATCGCCATGCAGAGGTACTTGACCTCGAGGTAGTCCTCGATGCCGTACTTCGAGCCCTCGCGCCCGAGCCCGGACTCCTTCACGCCGCCGAACGGCGCGACCTCGGTCGAGATGAGGCCCGTGTTGATGCCCACCATTCCGTACTCGAGCCCCTCCGACACGCGCCACACGCGTCCGAGGTCGCGGGCGTAGAAGTACGCCGCGAGCCCGAACTCGGTGTCGTTCGCCATGCGGATCGCCTCGGCCTCGTCGCGGAAGCGGAAGAGCGGGGCGACCGGCCCGAAGGTCTCCTCGCGTGCGACCTTCATCGCGGGCGTCACGTCGGCGAGGATGGTCGGCTCGAAGAACAGGCCGCCGAGCGCGTGACGCTTGCCGCCCGTGACCACACGCGCGCCCCTGGCGACCGCGTCGGCGATGTGCTCCTCGACCTTGGCGACCGCGGCGGGATCGATGAGCGGCCCGGTCGTCACGCCGGCTTCCATGCCGTTGCCCACCTTCAGCTTCGCGACGCGCTCGGCGAGCCGTGCAGCAAAAGCGTCGTACACCCCGTCCTGCACCAGCAGCCGGTTCGCGCACACGCAGGTCTGACCGGCGTTGCGGTACTTCGAGGCGATCGCGCCCTCGGCGGCGGCGTCGAGGTCGGCGTCGTCGAAGACGATGAAGGGCGCGTTGCCGCCGAGCTCCATGGAGGTCTTCTTGACGGTCTGCGCGCACTGCGCGAGCAGCACTTTGCCGATCCCGGTCGAGCCGGTGAACGAGACCTTGCGCACGACCGGGTTCGCGGTCATCTCGCCGCCGATCGCCTTCGCGCTGCCGGTGACGACGGAGAACACGCCCTTGGGCACCCCGGCGCGCTCGGCGAGGACTGCGAGCGCGAGCGCGGAGTAGGGTGTCGCGCTCGCCGGCTTCACCACGATCGGGCAGCCCGCCGCAAGCGCCGGCCCGACCTTGCGCGTGATCATCGCCGCGGGGAAGTTCCACGGCGTGATCGCCGCGCAGACCCCGATCGGCTCGCGCAGGACGACGATGCGTTTGTCCGCCTGGTGCTGCGGGATGGTGTCGCCATAGACGCGCTTGCCTTCCTCGGCGAACCACTCGATGAACGACGCCGCGTAGGCGATCTCGCCCTTCGACTCCGCGAGCGGCTTGCCCTGCTCGGCGGTCATGATCTTCGCGAGGTCGTCCTGGTTCGCGAGCATCAGGTCGAACCACCGGCGCAGGATCGCGGCGCGCTCCTTCGCCGTCCTCGCGCGCCAGGCGGGCCAGGCCGCGTTCGCGGCGGCGATCGCGCGGCGCGTCTCCTCCGCACCGACGCTCGGCACCGTGCCGAGGACCGCGCCGGTGGCAGGGTTCGTCACTTCGACGGTCCTGCCGCCGTCGCCGTCGATCCATTCGCCGGCAAGGTAGTTCTGCTCACGGAAGAGGCCGGGATCGGCGAGCCGCAGCCAGGCGATGCCGCGTTCGTTCGGGGCGTTCATGGGCAACCTCCTCGGACGCTGAAAAGGTGACTACGCCGGCGACGAGGGGCGCGAGAACCGCGGCGCGTGTACCGGCGGCAGCGTGCGTGGCATTCTACGCTCCGGGGCGAGGCGCTTATCGCTCCGCCCGCCGCGCCGGGCGACAGGGAACGACCGATGGAGCTCGACCGCCTGCAGCGTGCCCTCGACCTGCTTGCTGCCGGCGACTGGCAGCAGGCGCACCTGATCGTGCAGGAGGACGAGGACGATCCGCTCGCGTGCTGGGCGCACGCGATCGTCCATCGCATGGAAGGCGACGAGTGGAACGCCGGCTACTGGTACCGCCGCGCGCGCCGTGCCATGCCCGCTGACGGCAACCCCATGGAGGAGATCGCAGCACTGCGCGAAGCGCTCGCGCGCCTGCGCTGACGCGCTCGGGCCGACCTATGAAAGCGGCGGTTCCCGGCCACCGAGCGGGTCTCGGCGCCGCCCGACCGCATCCCGGAGGAGGAGGAGGAGGGGGGCGGGACCGGACGGGCCGAGAACCTGTAGAGGGCCTCCTACAAGAGGCCGCTGCGTTGAATCGTGACGAGGCGCCGCTCGACCTCGTAGAGGTCCCCAGCGCCTGCAAGCGCGGCTTCGATGCGGCGCTCGCGCTCGCGCTCGAGCCCACTGATCCACGCGCGATCGAGGCGGCGCAGGAGCGGGATCAATGCGTCGAGGACGGCATCGAGTATGCGCGGCCACGGGGTCGCGGCAAATCGGGCCGGCGCTTGGTGAATGAGGCTATCGCCTTCGTAGATCGGTGCGTACCGTGTGCTCATGGTGGTTCCGGAAATGTTGCCTCTCCTTTGTTCCAAGCATAGGGATTCACGCAACAGCGATCCAATCGTGGTTCGCGATGCCCGCCATCGGCGCGGCGAATGTCGTGCGGGAAGTCACGGCGGCAAACGCTAACCCTTTGTTCTCCAGAGAGGCCCGCCGCAGGGCCGCGAGGTTGAGGGCGATTCGAGCGGGGGCTCGAAAACGGTGCAACTGTGGCGTTTTCCACCACGAGCGCTGCTAGATTGGCGCCGCAAGCAAGAGAGACCGCAAGCAAGAGAGACCGTGCCTTGGAACTTCACCAGCTGCAGGCCTTCGTCACCATCGCTGCGCTCGGGCATCTCACGCGCGCCGCCGAGCAGCTGCACATCTCGCAGCCGGCGCTCTCCGGGCGCATCCGCTCGCTCGAGGAGGAGCTCGGTGTGGCGCTGTTCGACCGCACGCCGGCCGGCATGACGCTGACGGCCGCCGGCCGGGAGCTGCTGCCCCTCGCCGAGCGGTCGCTCGACGCCGCGCGCGAGGTGCGCAACCGCGCGCTCGCTCTGCACGCCCTCGTGGACGGGAAGCTGCGCATTGGCACCATCACCGACCCGGAGTTCATCCGTCTCGGGCCGCTGCTCGGCGAGCTGCGCGCGCGCCACCCGCTGATCGAGATCGAGCTGCACCAGGAGGTCTCGGGCAAGGCTTTCGACGCGGTGCTGGACGGCTCCCTGGACGCGAGCTTCTACTTCGGCGAGCGCGAGCATCCGGAGGTCGCCTCGCTGCCGCTGCGGCGCTACCGGTACGTGGTGGCCGGCCCCGCGGCGTGGCGCGACCAGCTTGCGCACTCGAGCTGGAGCGACCTCGCCGAGATGCCGTGGGTGCTGACCCCGCCGGTGAGCACGCATCACGCCCTGGTGCGACAACTCTTCGGCGATCTGCCCGGCAAGCCGGAGAAGACCGTGGAGGCGGACAACGAGAGCGTGCTCGTGAGCCTCGTCATCGCCGGCATCGGCCTGTCGCTCGTGCGCGAGGACATCGCGCGCCAGAAGCAGCGCGAGGGTGAGCTCGCCGTGTTCCCGTCCCCCGGCGTCCAGACGGTGCTCGCCTTCGTGCACAGGCGCGAGCGCGGGCACGACCGTGCGGTGCGCGCGGTCCTCGTCGCGCTGCGCGAGGTCTGGCAGCTCGGTGCTGCGCCCGACGCGCAATGAGACCGATGGCGCGGCGAGCTGCGCCACGGCGACAGCGGCCTTCAGGCACGCGCCTATAATCGCGCGGCGTGGATACAAGAAGCAGAAAGGTGCGAGGCGGGGTCTTCGGCGCCGCGGGGAGGGGCAAGCCGATGGATCTCTCCATCAAGGCGCTGGGCAAGGCGTTCGACACGGGCCTGCTGAAGACGGTCGAGGCGCTGCTCCGCGCCGGGAAGCTGAACCGCGTCGCCGACCTGGTGGCGATGAGCGCGCCGATCGCCGCCTTCGCGCTCGCCAAGCTGCGACAGACGATCGGCGATCCGCTGCTCATCCCGACCGCCGCCGGCGTCGAGCTGACCGAGCGCGCGAAACGGCTCGCAGCGCCCGCACGCGAGCTGCTCGAGCGCATCCAGGAAATCCTGCCGCGTCCCGATCTCTTCGACCCGGCGTTCTGTGACGCGACCTTCCGCGTGAGCGCGATCGACTACGCCGCGGCGGTCATCGGGCCGCGGCTCGCGGCGGCGTTCGCGGAACGCGCGCCGCGCGCGCGGCTCGAGCTGCTGCCATTCGACGCCGGCGGCACGCGCGGGGCGCTCGCGAACGGCGACATCGACCTCGCCATCGGCGCCACGCTGCGGCCCGCCGCGAAGCTCTTCGTCGAGCGGCTGTTCTCCGAGCGCTTCCGCTGCGTCGCCGCCAAGGGCCATCCGCGCGTGTCGAAGCGGCTCACGGCGCGCGACTACGCCAACGAGGCACACGTGCTCGTGCGCACGCCGGATCCGCGCGCGGCGCGTTCCGACCCGTCGCTCGGCGATCCCGGCGAGAAGCGTCGCGCCGGCGTGGTGGTGCCGAACCTGCTGCTCGTGCCGGAGATCGTCGCGCACTCGGACCTGATCGCGACGCTGCCGGAGCGCCTCGCGAAGCAGCACGAATCACGGCTGCAGGTCCTGCCCGCGCCGCTCAAGCTCGCGACCTTCACCGTCTCGCAGTCGTGGCACGAGCGCAACGACGAGGACCCGGCGCAGCAGTGGCTGCGCGGCGTCGTCGCCGAGGTCGCGAACGCGACCTGAGCGCAACCCATTGCCCCTCGCGGGGGAAGGCGGGTTGGGGGTTCGGCTGCGCCCGATATCGTCAGAACGGGCAGTCCGGGTCGAACTTCGGCGCCCGTTTCTCGCGCAGGCTGGCGACCCCTTCGCGCAGGTCCGGGCCGCTGAAGCCGAGGAATTCGAGCGCGAGCGACGCATCGAAGCTCGGCCCCGCGAGCCGCAGCCAGTTGTTGAGCGCGTACTTGGTCCAGCGGATCGCGCTCTGCGAGCCGTTCGCGAGCCGTCGCGCGATTTCGAACGCCTTCGCCATCAGCTCGGTCTCGTCGACGGCGAGCGAAACGAGGCCGATGCGCTCCGCTTCCTCGCCGCTCACCGGGTCGCAGAGCAGCAGGTAGTACTTCGCCTTCGCCATGCCGCACAGGAGCGGCCAGACGATCGCGGCGTGGTCGCCGGCCGCCACGCCGAGCCGGGTGTGGCCGTCGATGATGCGGGCGCTCTTCGCCGCGATCGAGATGTCGGCGAGCAGCCCGGCCACGAGCCCCGCACCGACGGCCGGGCCGTGCATCGCCGAGACGATCGGCTTCGAGCAGTTGACGACGTTGTAGACGAGGTCGCGCGCCTCGCGCCAGACGCGAGCCCGCACGTCGAAGTCCTGCGCCATGTCCTCCACGAGCGCAAGGTCGCCACCCGCGGAGAAGCCCTTGCCTTCGCCGCGCAGGATGGCGACGCGCGCGCTCGCGTCAGCGTCGATGTCCTTCCAGATCTCCGCAAGCTCGCGGTGCATGACGTGGTCCGCGGTCGAGAGCTGGCCCGGCGCACCCATCACCACTTCGACGATGCCGTCGTCGTGCATCCGGATCTGCAGGCGCTGATAGCGGGAGTAGGTCATGGCGGGAACCGTTCGGGGAAAACAGGACGGGGCAGGGCGCACGATCGAGTGTAGCGGATCGTTCCGGCACGGCACTTGCGCAGGGCGAACGCCGCCCTGCGGATTTTCCGACGGTATCGCCATGAGACTTACTCCGCGTTCCTCCGCCTCGAAACGCGCGCGCTGCGACGGGCGTGACGTGATGAATGCCGCGGGAACAGCCCGCTCGGTACGCTTCGACGTCGCCGCGCAACGTCTTGCCGAGGGGGCGTCGCGCGACACCTCCGTGGCCATCGAGAAACGCTTGTCGTCCCTTCGTCATCGTCGCCGAAGCCTCGCCGCACCGCGTGCCGGAGGACCTCGCTCGGCCGCGCGCTCGCGCCCACGGCGGACGTCATGAGCCGCGTGCCGGGGCCGCGCGCTCCGCTCTTCGAGGCGCTGGAGGAGCGCAAGCTCCTGTCCGCCGATGCAGGGCTGCCGACGCTCGACTTCGCGTTCGCGCCCGCTGCCGCGACCGACGTGCGTGTCATGGATGACGCGGCGTCGCCGGCGGCAACGGTGCAGATGGCGGCGACGCCGCGCCGCGAGCTGGTGCTGGTCGATGCGAACGTTCCCGACCTCGCCGGAGTGCTCGCGTCGCTCGAGGCGTGGCGCAAGGCGGGCCGGCATCTCGAGACGGTGATCGTCGCCGACGATGGCGACGGGCTCGCGCAGGTGTCCGCCGCGCTCTCGGCGCGATCGAACCTCGACGCGGTCCATCTCGTCTCGCATGGCGAGCCGAGCGCCGTACGTCTCGGCACGACCTTGCTCGACCTTGCGACGCTCGGCGCGCGCGCCGACGAGATCCGCGCCTGGTCTCGCGCGCTCGCGCCCGGCGCCGATCTGCTCGTGTACGGCTGCGACGTGGCCGCGGGTCCCGACGGCGGCCAGTGGGTCGCGCGACTGCACGCGCTCACTGGTGCCGATGTCGCCGCGAGCACGGATCCGACAGGCGCCGCCGACCTCGGCGGCGACTGGACGCTTGAGGATCGACTCGGGTCGATCGAAACCGACGTCCTCCGCGCGCCGCTCGAAAGCCTGCTCGCGATCGATCAGCTCGACTGGGACACGGTGCGCACCGCCGGCAGCTGGCCCGACAGTTCCTACGGGCCGAACGTCCTGACTACCGATCTTGGCGGGAAGGTGACGGGAAGGGTGACAGGCGACACGGCCGTGCTCGCGCAGGTCTCCGGCAGCGATCCCCGGCTCACGCCGGTCGTCAGCACCAACGTCAATGGCGGCACGTTCGAGAACACGCTGCAGCTGCAGTCGTCGGGCTTCGCCGCCGGCCAGTCCGTCACGCTAACGCTCGACTTCTCCGCCTTCGCGTTCGGCGTCTCGAACGTGAGCTTCTCGGTCTTCGACATCGACACCGGCGGCTTCATCGACCGCGTGACCGTCGGCTCGGACCGCGGCAACCCGACGGCCATCACCACGTCGGTCTACAACCAGCAGTTCGGCGCGAATGCCGTCGTCGGGAACGGCGCGGGCAACGCATCGAACGACGCGCCGGACGCGAACGCCGGCTTCGCCTTCAAGTGGTCGACCCTGAACGACATCTCGGGAATCCGCACGCTCACCATCAGCTACAGTAACGACGGCACGGTGACGACGCAGGGGATCGGCATCCACGACGTCACATTCGATGCGACGCCCGGCGCGTCGAACCGAAGCGTCGCCGCGCTCGAGGACCAGCCGTACGCGTTCCAGGTCGCCGACTTCGGCTTCTTGGATCCGGGCGGCGACACCCTGCAGAGCATCCGCATCACCCAGCTGCCCGTCGCGGGCGCGCTGCGGCTGAACGGCGTCGGCGTGACCGCCGGTCAGGACGTCGCGGTCGCTGACCTGATCGCCGGCCGGCTCACGTTCCAGGCGGCGCCGAACGCGAACGGGAGCGCCTATGCGGCGTTCCGCTTCCGCGTCGGCGACGGGACGTCGCTCAGTGCGAGCGACCACGCGATGCGCGTCGACGTCACGGCGGTCAACGACGCGCCGGTCGGCACGAGCCGCACGGTGACGACGCCCGAGGACACGCCCTACGTCTTCGCCGTGGCCGACTTCGGCTTCAGCGACCCGAGCGACACGCCCGCGAACGCGCTGCTCGCCGTGCGCATCGCGACGCTCCCCGCCGTCGGTACGCTGCGGAACAACGGCGTGGCGGTGACGACCGGACAGTTCGTGAGCGCGGCCGACATCATCGCCGGCCGGCTCGCGTACACGCCCGTCCTGAACGCGAACGGCTCGCCCTACGCGAGCTTCACCTTCCAGGTGCAGGACAACGGCGGCAACGCGAACGGCGGCGCGGACCTCGACCCGACGCCGCGGACGATGACGGTCAACGTCACGCCGGTGAACGACCCGCCGGTCGCGCAGAACGACGCCTATGCGACCCCCGAGGACACGCCGCTCGTCGTCGCGGTCCCGGGCGTCCTCACGAACGACAGCGACATCGACAGCGCTTCGATCAGCGCGCTCCTCACGAGCGGACCGGCGAACGGGACGTTGACGCTGAACGCCAACGGATCTTTCACCTACACGCCGAACGCGAACTGGTTCGGAACGGACAGCTTCACCTACCAAGCTTCGGACGGTCAGCTCGCCTCGAGCCCGGCGACCGTCAGCGTCACTGTCGCAGCGGTGAACGACGCCCCCGTCGCCTCGGGAAGCGCCACGCTCGCGCCTGCAGCGGAGGACGCGCCCAACCCGCCAGGTGCCGCCGTGGCCGCGCTCTTCGCCGCGAACTACTCGGACGCGCTCGACGGCGCCGCGCAGACGCCGCTTGCCGGCGTCGCGATCGTCGCGAATGCGGCGAGCGCCGCGCAGGGAACGTGGCAGTACGCGGCGAACGTCGGCGGTCCCTGGACCAACGTGCCGGGGGCCGGGCTGGGTGATGCGAGCGCGATCACACTGCCCGGCACCGCGCTGCTGCGATTCCTGCCCGCCGCGGACTTCTTCGGCGCGCCCGGCCCGCTCACGGTGCGCCTTGCCGACGGCTCCGGACCGGCGCTGTCGATCGCGAGCGGCGTCGCGCTCACCGGGGCGATCGGCGGCACCGGGCGCTGGTCCGCCGGCACAGTCGCCCTGGGCACGACCATCACTGCCGTGAACGATCCGCCCTTGCGGACGGCCGGCAGCGTCGGTCCGCTCACGATCCTCGAGGATGCGCCCGCGACGTTGCTCGGGCTTGCCACGATCGCCTACGCGCCGGGGCCCGTGAACGAGTCGCCGCAGCAGCTCACGTACACGGTGACGCAAGTCCCGGCAGCAAGCCTCGGCAACGTCCTGCTGGCCGACAACGTGACCGTCGTCGGCGCGGGCAGCAGCTACACGCTCACCGAGTTGCGCGGGATGCGGTTCCGCCCGGCGCCGAACGCGAACGGCGGCGGCACTTTCGCCTTCACAGTCACCGACGACGGCAACACGAACGGCAGCGCCGATCCGCGCTCGATCGCCGAGTCGCTCGCGATCACCGTCACACCGGTGAACGACGCGCCGGGCCTCACGCTCGCCGGCAACGTCGGCGTCGCCGAGGACGCCGGCGCGCAGACGCGCCCCGGCTTCGCCGTCGGCTCGCCGGGGCCGGCGGACGAGAGCGGCCAGACGCTCGCCTACACCGTGACGAACGACAACGCCGCGCTGTTCGCGGTCGCACCCGCGATCGCGCCCGACGGGACACTCACGTTCACGCCCGCGGCCAATGCCAGCGGCATGGCGACGGTGAGCGTGCTGCTGCGCGACTCCGGCGGGACGGCGAACGGCGGCGTGGAAGCTTCGCCCGTGCTCACCTTCGCGCTCACGGTCACGCCCGTGAACGACCCGCCCGCAGTGACGGCGCCCGCGGGATACTCGACTGCCGAGCAGACCACGCTCGTCCTTTCGGGCACCGGCATCACGGTCGCCGACATCGATGCCGGCGGCGCTGCCGAGACGCTGACGTTCAACGTGACGTCGGGGAGCCTCGCCGCCTTCGCCGGAACGACGGGCGTCCTGGTCGCCGGCTCCGGCACGTCGTCGCTCACGCTCACCGGCACGATCGCGCAGCTCTCGGACGTGCTCGCCGGCAACTTCGGCGCGTCGCTCGCGTACTTCAACGCGTCCGACACGCCGCCTGCCACCGCCACGTTGTCCATCACGCTCGACGACGGCGGGCACACCGGCGCCGGCGGCGCGCAGACCGCGACCGCGACGAGCGCGATCGCCATCGCCGCAGTGAACGACCCGCCCGTCATTGCCGGGCTCGCGCCCGCAAGCTACAGCGAGAACGCGCTTCCGATCGCGCTCGCGCCGGCTGCGACCGCGAGCGACGTCGACTCGGCCACGCTCGGCGGCGGCGTGCTCCGCGTCGGGCTCATCGGCGGGGGCCTCGCCGAGGACACGCTCGCGATCCTCGACCAGGGCAGCGGCGCGGGGCAGATCGGCGTCGCGGGCAGCGTGATCAGCTACGCGGGCGTCGCGATCGGCAGCCTGTCGGGCGGTACGGCGGGCGCGGATCTCGTCGTGGCGTTCAACGCCAGCGCGACGCCGGCCGCGGCACAGGCGCTGATCCGCGCGGTCACGTACGCGAACAGTGCGGAGAACCCTTCCACGGTCGCGCGCACCGTGCGGTTCACGCTCGTCGACGGCGGCGGCGGCAACGACACGGCCACCGCCGACCTGCCGCTCGCAGTCCTCGCGGTGGACGACGCGCCCACGATCGCGGGACCCACCGGACCGCAGTCGATGCCAGAAGACGGCGCGCTCGTCTTCTCGGCGGCGAACGGCAACGCCCTCGTGGTGGGTGACGTCGATGCTGCCGTCCTCGCGATCACGCTCACGGCGAGCCACGGCACGCTGACGCTCGCGGGCACGGCCAGCCTCGGCTTCACGCTCGGCACGGGCAGCAACGACGTCGCGATGACCTTCACCGGCACGATCGCGGCGATCAACGCCGCGCTCGACGGGCTGCGCTTCGTGCCCGCCGCCGACTTCCACGGCGCCGTGAACCTCACCGTCCTCGCCGACGACCGCGGCGCCACCGGCGTCGGCGGACCGCTCGCCGCGAGCCTGATCGTGCCGATCGCCGTGACGCCGGTCGCGGATACGCCATCGGTCACGAACGCTGCGACGCTCGAGGACACGCAGACCGCCTCCGGGCTCGTCGTCACGCCCAACGCGGCCGACGGCGCGGAGGTCACGCACTTCAAGGTCACGGCCATCACCGGCGGCCTGCTGTTCCTCGCCGACGGGACGACGCCGGTGACCGACGGCACGTTCGTCACCGCCGCGCAGGGCGCTGCGGGCCTCCGTTTCACGCCGGCGCCGGATGCCATCGCGCCGGGCAGCTTCGCGGTGCAGGCATCGACGAGCGCGAGCGACCCCGGACTCGGCGGCGGACTCGCGATCGCGAGCATCGCCGTCACGCCCGTCAACGACGCGCCGCAGCTCGCGATCGGACCCGGCCAGATCGTCGCCGAGGACAGCGGACCGCACGTCGTGCCGGCGTTCGCGAGCGCCTCGCCGGGCGGCGGGCCGGACGAGGCGTCGCAGACCATCGGCTATGTCGTGGCGAACGACAACGCCGCGCTGTTCGCCGCGGCGCCCGCCCTCGATGCCGCCGGCAACCTCACCTTCACGTCGGCGCCGGACGCCTTCGGCAGCGCGACGGTCACGGTGCGCGCGCGCGACTCGGGCGGCACGGCGAACGGCGGACAGGACACCTCCGCACCGCGTACGTTCACGATCACCGTCACGGCGGTCAACGATGATCCGGTCGCCGCCGCCGACGCGGCGACCACCGACGAGGACACGCCGCGCAGCTTCCCGGCGATGCCGGGACTGCTCGCGAACGACACCGACGTCGATCCCGGAACTTCGCTCGTGGTGCACGCCGTGAACGGTCTCACGGCTGCGGTGGGCACCCCGATCGTGCTCGCATCCGGCGCACGGGTGCAGGTGAACGCGGACGGCAGCTGGAGCTACGACCCGCACGGCGCGTTCGAGTATCTCGCCATGGGCCAGACCGCGGCAGACGGCTTCAACTACACGGTGAGCGACGGCGCCGGCGGCTTCTCCACGGCCGCCGTCGCCGTGACCGTGACCGGCGTCAACGACGCGCCCGTCGCGACGGCGGATGCCCTGCTCACGAACGAGGACACCGTCATTACCGGAGCGACGCCCGGCGTGCTCGGCAACGACAGCGACGTCGATGCTGGGACGACGCTCTTGGTCGCGGCCGTGAACGGTGCGACGACGGCAGTGGGGAACACCGTCACCCTCGCCACCGGCGCGCTGCTGCGAGTGAACGCCGACGGCCGCTGGCGCTACGACCCCAACCGTGCCTTCGAGTCTCTCGGCACGGGCCAGAGCGCGATCGACGGCTTCACCTACATCGTCGCCGACGGCGCGGGCGGCAGCGCGACGACGACCGTCACGGTCACGGTGCAGGGCGTGAACGACGCGCCGGTGAATGCACTGCCCGCGTCGCCCACCGTGCCCGAGGACACGCGCGTCGCGATCCCCGGGCTGTCGGTGAGCGACCCCGAAGGCAACGTGACGCGCGTCACGCTCTCGGTCGCGCAGGGCACGCTCGACGTGAGCCTCGCGGGCGGCGCGATGATCGGCGCCGGCGCCAACGGCAGTGCGACCCTGTCGATCGACGGGACGCTGGCGCAGGTCAACGCCGCGCTGGCATCGCTCGCCTACCGGCCGGCGACGAACTACACCGGCACCGATGCGCTCGCGATCACCTCCTTCGATGCCGATGGCGCAAGCACCGCGAGCGCGCTTGCGATCGCCGTCGCGGCCGTCGACGATCCACCCAGCCTGTCCGCGCCGGCCATGCGGATGACGCAGGAGGACGTGACGCTGTACTTCTCGGCTGCGAACGGCAACCCGATCGTCGTCGCCGACGTCGACAGCCCGGTGCTCACCGTCACGCTCGCAGCGAGCCGCGGGCTGCTCACGCTTTCGACCACCGCC
>Ga0209254_10002241_pt1 | contig 17535 bp, 15 predicted proteins | sample FrelakmetDIP11DI_FD_187148 | JGI IMG/M metagenome (GOLD analysis project Ga0209254, IMG submission 187148) | Freshwater lake sediment microbial communities from the University of Notre Dame, USA, for methane emissions studies - DIP11 DI (SPAdes)... | ecosystem: Environmental > Aquatic >... | reverse complement strand
ATGGCCTGGAATGGCCGTTATCTGGTGATTGGTTTTGCCAGCGGCCCTATCCCTAAAATTGCGCTTAACCTGACGTTGCTTAAGGGCTGCTCGCTGGTGGGCGTATTCTGGGGACGCTTTTCCATGGAGGAGCCGCAGGTTAATCGCAAGAATATTGAAGAGCTGTGGGAGCTGTTCGCCAGTGGCAAAATCAGTCCGGTGGTGACGGATGTTTTCCCGCTCGAACAATATGAGGCAGCTTTCAATTGTATGATGGAACGCCGTGCCCGCGGCAAGGTCATCCTCACGATGTAGGTGCATACGATGCAAAGCTTCGAATTCAATACGGTGGCACGGATCATCGTCGGTATGGGCAGCGCGCTGGATCTGGCGAGCCAGTGCGGGCAACTGAATGTGACGCGGCCCTTGCTGGTGACAGATCCGGGGTTGATGGCAATAGGCCTGGTGCAGCCGATATTGGCGGCACTGGAAAAAGCCGGTTGCGCGCCACTGGTGTTTGACCAGGTGCGCGAGGACCCGCCGGAAGCCACGGTGCTGGCGGCCGTCGCGCTGGCCCGCAGCGGCAGTGTTGACGGTGTTATCGCAGTAGGCGGTGGCAGCTCCATGGATGTGGCCAAGGTAGTGGCTGTGTTGCTCAGGGGTGAGCAGACGCTGGCCGACATGTATGGCGTGGGTAAAGTCACTGGCGGCAGATTGCCCCTGGTACTGGTGCCGACCACCGCCGGTACGGGTTCAGAGGTCACCCCTGTCGCCATTATCACCACCGGCGAGACGACCAAGGCCGGTGTGTCCTCGCCGGTATTGCTGCCGGATGTGGCGGTGCTGGATGCGGCGCTTACTCTCGGTTTGCCACCCGCCGTGACCGCCATGACCGGTGTCGATGCCATGGTGCATGCGATTGAGGCCTACACTTCGCGGCACAAGAAAAATCCGCTATCCGATAATTTGGCCCTGCAGGCGCTGCATTTGTTGTCGCGCAATACTCGCACTGCCGTGCACGAGGGTGGCAATAGGCAGGCGCGGGAAAACATGCTGCTGGGCGCTTGCCTTGCGGGACAGGCGTTTGCCAATGCGCCTGTCGCCGCGGTGCACGCTCTGGCCTATCCGCTGGGCGGCCACTACCACATTCCCCATGGCTTGAGTAACTCGCTGGTGTTGCCATCGGTGCTTGAATTTAACGCACCCGAAGCCCATGTGCTGTATGCCGATCTGGCGGACGTGGTGATCGGCGCACCGGTTGCCGGTAGTGCTGAGGCGAAAACTGCCGCACTGGTCGCGGCGCTGCGCGAGTTGATAGAGGATGTTGCACTGCCGGCGACGTTGCAGCAGGCGGGTGTAAAGCAAAGTGATCTTGAAATGCTGGCCACCGACGCCATGCTGCAGCAGCGCCTGTTGGTCAACAACCCGCGCGATGTCACCTACGCCGACGCCCTGGAAATTTACCAGGCCGCTTTCGGAGCAGTCGTATGAGCAAAACAGCGCCGCCCATGCGGACGGATTACAAGATTTTCTACCCGATAAGCACACGCTGGTCGGACAATGATATTTACGGCCATGTGAACAACGTGACCTATTATTCCTGGTTCGATACCGCCGCGAACCGCTACCTGATCGAGGAGGGCGGGCTGGACATCAGTGACGGTACAATTGTCGGTTATGTGGTGAACTCAGGTTGCGAATACCACTCCCCCATCACCTATCCGGAGGCGGTGGAGGCAGGAGTGCGTGTGGATCGCTTGGGCAACAGCTCGGTGCAGTATGGGATCGCGATCTTCCGGGAAGGTGAACAGACGGCCGCGGCGCACGGGCATTTCGTGCACGTGTTCGTTGAGCGTGCGGCCAATCGCTCCGTGCCCATCCCGCAGAATCTGCGGGCAGCACTGGAACGGTTACTTGATTAGTGAATAAAAAGTGACGCGATTTTCCGCAGAATAACTTGGGCTACATTGGTAATTGGTATTTCTACAGGCCAACCGTAATCCTCAGCGCTTCAATACCCAGATATCCGTCAGACCCAACTGATCCTTGATGGAATCGGCACTGGCATTTGCCTCAGCCTGCGTTGAAAAACCGGTTACCTGCACTCGCCAATAGGGTGTGCCTTTCACCGAGACTTCCTGCAGCTCTGTGCTGATTCCCCTGGATCGAGCCGTATCTGAAAAGCTAACTGCGTAGGCTTTATCCGGCGAGGAAATCAGATTGATAGCCCAAGGTCCATTTTGAGGCACGCTAGCGGCGGGCTCTTTACTAACAACACTATCTCGACGCTCCTCGGGCGCGATGCGCGATGTTTCACGCTTGCTCGATGGAGCATCCGTGACGGGTTTAGGGTCGGGGGTGGCTGGTGCTAAAGCCCGCTGGGTTTGAATAGCTGGCGCCTCTTTGGCAATTGACGGTAGCTCAGTGGTCCTGGAAACAAGTTTCTGTGTTGCAGGAACGACGGTACTTGTGGTCGCAAGGGCAGTCTTTTGCTTGGATTCTACACCGGCGGCCAAATCGCTCAGTAGTTGTAAATCCTTGGTAATTTTGGAGATTCGTTCTTCCAGCCTTTCTGCGGCCATCTGCCTGGATTCCAAATCGGTGGTCATAGTGTTCAATGTTTCCATATTCTCAGTAAGACCGGAGATTCGAGCGTCCAACTTGTCTGCGGCCATCTGCTTGGATTCCAAATCGGTGCTCATACTGTTCAGTTTTTCCAAATTTTCATTAAGGCTGGAAATTCGTTCTTCTACCTGATCAGTGGCTATCAGCTTGGACTCCAAGTCAGTGAGCAAGCCGCTCAATGTTTGCATATTTCCCGTAAGACTGGAGATTCGTTCTTCCAGTTGGTCGGCGGCGGGGTTATTAAGTGCATTGGAATAAAGACGGTCTGGCGTGTCAGATTGGACGATCCGGACGCCATTAGGCTCCTGCCCAAATACAATCCACCCAACCTGTGCAGCGACCATCGCCAAGGCGAACACTATAAGAAGAGTTATAATGTAACGGTTTCTGGAGATAAACTGCTTTTTCTCCGACTTTAAGTCGCGAGCCTTCCGAGCCTTTGTGAATGCGCTATCCTCAAGCCGCAAGTTCTCTTGCTGCTTGCGAAAATCCGCCATCCTTTGTGTCAGTTGATTCAGATCTAACTCCGCAAATCATAGAGGTTTTTTGGAATTCTAAATTTGTAGTATGCGTCAGAAGTAACGCAATCCTCAAGTGTATTATCGTAAGCCCGGGAAAAATAAAGGCAGGTTGGTGCGGGATTGTGACCCTGCGCACACTCGTTGTTGTGCTTGGTGAATTTATTCGGAAGAGTTCAAGCGAAACGCCCTTGTTACAGTGGTAGAATAGTATTATTGACGCCTAAATTGTTAAGTGCCAATGAAAATTTCTTCTATTCCTGGATCTAGCCCGGGATCTGTTGCTTAAACCGTTCAGGATGTATATCGTGGCGCTTCAGCAGTTTGTAAAAGTCCGTTCTATTGCGCCGGGCCAGTATGGCAGCCTCGGACACTGAGCCGCTGGTCAGTTGTAATAGCTTCACCAGGTAATCGTGTTCGAACTGTTGCCTGGCTTGGGTCAGGGAGGGCATGTATTGGTCTTCCACAGCCAAGGCCTCGCGGACCAGAGATTCTGGAATCACCGGCGTCGTGGAGAGGGCGGCGGTCCGCTGCACCACGTTCTGTAATTGACGCACGTTCCCGGGCCACTTCGCGTGAATTAAAATTTCTACGGCCCCTGGGGCAAAGCTGGTCACGTTTCCCGCTTGGTAGGCCCCGGTCTCGCGCAAAAAATGATTGGCCAGCAAGGGAATATCTTCCACACGATCGGCCAGGGACGGGAGGTCAAAATTAACGACGTTGAGGCGGTAGAACAAATCTTCCCGGAACAGCCCCTCCCGCATATGTATTTCGAGGTCGCGATTGGTGGCGGAGATAATGCGCAGATCCACAGGTTCCGATGTAGTAGCACCTATTGGACGGATGCGGCGTTCCTGCAAGGCCCGTAGCAATTTAACCTGCAGCGCTAACGGCATATCGCCAATTTCGTCGAGAAACAGGGTGCCGCCATGTGCAGCCCGGAATAACCCAATATGATTACTTACGGCACCGGTAAAGGAGCCCTTAACGTGACCGAATAGTTCCGATTCCAGCAATTGTGCGGGCAGAGCGCCACAGTTTATCGCTACCAGTGCCCCGATTTGGCCATCGCGGGCATCATGCAGTGCGCGGGCCAACAATTCCTTGCCTGTGCCGCTGGCTCCAGTAATGAGTATGCTCACATCGCTATTGGCTACCTGCTTTACACGATTGAGGATGAGCTCCATCACCGGACTGCGGGTCACGATGTGTTCTCGCCAGTTCTCAACTAATTCGACCTGAGACACGCCGCAATGCTGCAAGGCTCCTTCTATAGCCGATAGCAGGTAATTTTTGTTCAACGGCTTCGTGAGAAATTGAAATACGCCCATTTGTGTGGCTGTTACGGCCTCGGGAATCGTGCCCTGGGCAGACATGATGATTACGGGTAGCCCGGGATAGAAATGGCGCGCCTGCTCGAACAATTCCAGACCGCTTGCACCTTCCATTCGCAGATCAGTGAGCATTAAGTCAATGGCTTCATTGCGAAGGACTTGTATGGCCTGGTCGGCTGACTCGGCGGTATGCACACGAAAACCCTCCGCCTCCAGGCGAATAGACAGCAGTTTGAGCAGGCTACGATCGTCATCTACCAAGAGTAACTGGCGCCGCATGGTCCTACTTCTCCATACGTGTGCTTATCGACGTTTCAAGGTCGGTTATGGCCTTTATCTTTTGCTCCAGCAGCTTATTTTCCTCTCGTGATGCGCCTAATTCAGCCTGTAACGTTTCGTTGTTTTCAAGTAGTTGGCGGCGCTGTAAATACCAGTTAATCCTTGACTGGTTGTAGCGCTCCAGAATAGCGGCCAAACTCCGCTGCTCCTCGTCTAGCCCGGTATCCTCGTCCAACTGCCGAAAAACGTCGCGCGCCTGTGTCCATTTCGTAAAAGCATCGAGTTGCTGATTGAGGAGGCCGAAGTAGAACAGCTGTTGCGGTCCTTTGGGTTCGCCCAGGTCAGTCAACTGTTGATCTACTTCCTCAATGCTCATCGCGGAAACCTCGCGCTGCAGTTCCAGCCAATTTTGTAATTGCGTAGAGGTAGAGACATTAGCAGTCGTCTTAAATGTCGGTTGCGACGGTGCGGCACAACCCGCTAGAGTAACCAGAAAGACCGCAGCAAAAGTTAGTGGGCGGGACATACCAACCTGAAACATACCGGCAGCTCCTTATGGGGTACCAGGGACAGGCTGCCGCCTTGCGCCGCCATGCACTCCCGGGCAACGCTGAGGCCGATTCCGGATCCCTTGATTGGGCCGGTTCGCTTGGCCGCGCTCTGGAAGAAGGGTTCAAACACGTATTTTTCATCCTCTGGCGGAATAGCATCGCCTGAATTAGCAACCTCCATTACAAGAGTAGTATATTTTTCGTACCATACCAGTTCGATGCGGCCGCCTTCCGGGGAGTAGTTGACGGCGTTGGACAGCAGATTATCGAGAGTGGTGCGTAACTTACTGCGATCGGCGACCCAGCAGTCTACTGAACCTCCTGCAGTCAGCTGCAGGTCCTTGCGGCCCAGGCTGAGCTGGTAGTGGCTCAGTAGTTCATCCCATAGTTCCTGAAGGCGAATTTCTTCCGGGTTAAGTCTCTTGTCGGGCAGCTGGTTGTAGTCGATTAGATTTTCGATCAGGCGCTGCAGGTCAATGCTATTCTGCCTCACAATATCAACGATTTCCTGCTGTTGCCGGGATAATCGACCTGTAACATGTTCCGACAGTAAATCAGTCCCTTCGCGCAGGGATGCCAAGGGGGTCTTTAGTTCGTGGGAAATATGACGCAAAAATTGTTCCTTCTGCTGCACTGATTCGTGTAGTCGCAGCCTGAGCCATTCCAGTTTGCTGCCCAGTTCTCGCAGCTCCTGCGGGCCCGAAATATCAATGGTATGGCTCAGCCCCTGTGTGCCCAGCTGCTGTATTTCGTGAGTGAGGTCTTTTAATGGCTTGTTGATCCAGTAGGTAGAAATCATCAGTAGCACGAGGGTGGCGATGGCTGAGAGCGATAGTTGTAATATAAGAAAATTTATTTGGGCCTCAGCATCCTCCAAATTCTTTTCCAGTATCTGGTCAACTGATGCGTTAAGCCACTTCTGTATGGCAAGACTATGTTCGCCAATCAGATCGAATGATTGGTCCAGGCGAGCCTTGTCTATTGAAAAGGCTTCTGATTCGAATGTCAGGCCAGTGTTTTCCTTGCCTGTTATTGTCAGGCGTGATAGCAGTGCAAACAGGGCGGCTACATCGGGGCTCTGGGACGGCAGGCGCGCATCCAGTGACTGCAGCTTCTTCAGCTCCTGTGACAGCGCGATCCTCTCTTGTTCAAACAGGTCCGCCAGATCGTCGTCCCCCAGGGCTATAAATTGGCGGGCGCGGCGCTCCAGTTCCAGCACATCCCGGTGAATATCCTGGCCCATGCGCGTGACATCCACCACCAGCCGGGTTGCCGAGCGGTGATTTTCGGTCAGCTCTTCCATGGTCTGTATAGTGAAGAAGACGGCCACACCTACGGGGGCCAGGGCGGCGAAGAAGCCGACGATAACCAGTTGCAAGACCGATCGGGGTTGCCTCAATGACATGAACAGCGCCAACGTGCTCCGAGGTTTGAAAGAGAAGGATTGTAATGGCGTCAGTCCAGACTGCAAGCGTCGGTCGCAGTCACAGCGCCCAGCAATGGAGATCGTATAGAATGGGCTGTGGCACTGTAGCCCCGCACCATGCTATTGAACCCGCAATCAGTAACCTTAATTGATAACCACATCACATATTGTGCTATCTACAGTGCTACCCAATGACATTACACCTTGCGGGGTCGCGCATAAGTATTATACGTTAAAACCATTAACGTAACTCGTATGAGAACTGCCTACTAGTAGTATAAATGGCGGTTTCTGTGCGACAGAGAACGGCTGTATCCTGTTCGCGCTCTGTCAGTTTTTTTTACACTGGTGGCAGAGTTCTGGGGGAGAGGGCATATTTAACATATTGATAAATAAAGAATAATGCTTTTTGGTATGAAAAGTGCGATTACATTTTAGAGCAATAGGGCCAAGCGATTCAGACATTGTTGGACAAAGCAAATTGGATGAAATAGGTACAGGACGCCAATGAAAATCACCGATCAGCGTACAGAGCAACTCAAATCGATGGAGGCCGCTCCTCCCAGGACTGATGGAAAGACAGTATCCACGCAGAATCGAGCCATGTCGGAGGATCGCGCCGGAGGGGCACACCGGATACGTCCATATCCCAGGCGGCTCTACAGAATGGAGCAGTCCAAACCGGGCTTATCCGGTCACGGTGGCAAACACTATGCTCTGGCTAAGAGAGGCTTTGACATAGGCGTTTGCCTGGTGGCAGCCCCCCTCGTATTGCCGGTTGTGTTGATGTGCGTGGTAGCGGTAGGTAGTTCTTCGCCCGGCCCCATTTTTTTTCGACAGAAGCGTACCGGGCAGGGAGGTCGTTCCTTCGAGATGCTCAAGTTCCGGTCCATGGTCGCTGATGCAGAACTGCAGAAGGCGGCCCTGAAAGAGAGCAAGGGAATTTCCGGGCCAGATTTCAAGTTGGAGCAAGACCCGCGCATCACCCGGGTGGGGTCCTTGATGCGAAAAACCAGCCTGGATGAACTGCCGCAGCTCTGGAATGTATTCAAGGGCGACATGAGCCTGGTCGGACCGCGACCCACCTCCTTTGGAATAGAGACCTACCAGCGCTGGCATGCTGAGCGACTCGAGGTTAAACCGGGCTTGACTGGACTTTGGCAGATCAGTGCGCGGGGCGACCTGGACTTTGACTACCGCGTGCGGCTGGACATTTCCTACGTTCGTCAACGCAGCCTATTGCTGGACCTCTGGATACTGCTGCGTACCGCACCATGCGTGATCGCGCAACGGGGAGCCTACTGATGACAACTGTGCTGCATCGTGTCACGGCTTACCAGCTTTGGATGGTTTGGCTGGTCGCGGCCGTGGGATTGCTTATTGCAAAACCCTGGGGTGTGTTTAGTTGGGACGAGTGGTTTGCCGTTGCTGCGCCGTTGCTGCTGATTCACCCTATGGTAAGCCGCATGTTAGTGCTTATTGGTGGGCTGGTGGCCTCCGGTGCGGCGTGGATCGTCGTGGGCGACCAGGCGGGAGGCTGGCCGGAACTTGCCTGTCTCTGGGGAGTGCTCGCCGCCGGTACCGTTATCAGTTTCGCTGCCACGCGGAGCAGTCGCGACGGGCAGTCCGAGCCTGGAGTCGTAGCTCCGATAGCCAACGAGGACTTGTTCTTCGACGCGCTGAATCGCGAGTTGTGTCGAGCGCGCCGGGACGAGGGTTCGTTCGCTGTGTTGTCTGTAGACCAGCAGATAGCGGGGCATCCTGATACCTCGCTGCGCCGTGTGTGTGAGTTGCTTGATGCGGAACTGCGTGCCTACGCTGATATCGCGCAGGTTGGTGAAAGGGTAATGGCGCTGGTGCCTGAGTTGAGGGACAGCCAATATGTGCCGCTGTTGCAGCGCCTCTCGGCCAAGGCGAAAGCTTCCGACTGCGGTGAGATACGTATCGGACTGGCTCGCTTCCCGCAGGATGCGGTCTGCGCGAAAGATCTGATTGACGTGGCAGACCGCAAACGGCTTGTGAGAGGAGTTTCCCAGGACTCTATCGAGGGTTCCATACTCGTAGTACACGGTCAGCAGATGTCATCGTGACGCCAGAGGCCGCACCGATCCGCATTGCGTATATGATGTCCCGGTTTCCAAAGCTCACAGAGACATTTGTTCTTGACGAAATACTGGAAATGGGACGGTGCGGGATAGCGGTGGAAATTTTTCCGCTTTGGCGGGAAGACGCAGACGTAGTGCACTCCGAAGCGCGCCCTTTGGTCGCACGTGCGCGATTTGCACCGCTGCTGAATGGTCGGATCGCATTGGATAACCTGCGTTGCCTGGTCCGGCGTCCCCGACGTTACCTGAGCACGCTGTTCACGCTGGTCACCGCCAACTGGCGCAGCCCGCGCTTCCTGCTTGGTGCGATCGCCGTATTTCCAAAGGCATGCAGCTTTGCACTTGAAATGCGCAGGCTGGGCGTGCGGCATGTGCACGCCCACTTCGCCAGCCACCCCGCCGCAGCGGCATTCGTCATCGGGCGCATGGCCGACATTCCCTGGAGCTTCACCGCCCACGGTTCAGACCTGCACCGCGATCAGGCCATGTTGCATGAGAAGGTCACTGAGGCGGCTTTTGTGGTGGCCATTTCAGAGTACAACAGGCGTTTCATTCTCGAACGGGTGGGCACTGATTACGCTGATAAGGTGCAGGTCATTCACTGCGGCGTGGAACTGGAACGATTCGAGCAGGCGCAATTCGCGTCCGGACCCCTACAAATCATCTGCGTGGGCACCTTGCATGCGGTCAAGGGGCAGAGCTTCCTGCTACAGGCCTGCGCCCTGCTGCGCGATCGCGGGGTCGATTTTACCTGCCATCTTATCGGTGATGGCCCCGACCGGGGGAAACTCGAGCATCAAGCAGCCGCGCTTGGCATTGGCGAGCGAGTGGTTTTCCACGGCGCCTGCGAACGGGAACAGGTGAGGGCACTGTTCGCCCGAATGCACATTGCGGTGGCGCCGAGCGTTCCGACCGCCGACGGGCGACGAGAGGGTATTCCGGTCGTGCTAATGGAGGCGGCGGCTTGCGGGCTACCTCTGGTGGCAAGCCGCCTGTCGGGCATTCCGGAAATCGTGCGCGAAGGCGAGACCGGTTACCTGGTCGACCCTGGCGACGCCGAAGGGCTTGCAAATGCGATAGAGCGGGTGGCGCGCACACCTGCTCTGGGGCGGCGGCTGGGCGATGCGGCCCGGCATCACCTGGAGATCAACTTTAACCTGCCGGTCAACATGGCCAGGCTCCGACGGCTGATGCTGCCCGGGGTTACGGTATGAGTTTGGCAATTCTGGCACTGGCCCTGGTCCTGATCGCAACGCCTTACATTCTCTACCCTTTACTACTGTGGTTGCGCGCCCACCTTGCGCCCGATCCACTGCGGCCGGGTGAGATCACTCCGGACGTGGACCTGGTGATATGCGCGCACAACGAGGCGCAGGTAATCGGCGCGCGGCTCGAGAATGCGCTGGCGCTGGACTATCCCCCGGATAAGCTGACGATATGGGTTGCGTCGGACGGGTCGACTGACAAAACCGTGGACATAACGAGAAGTTTCGATCCAGATCGCGTGCGCTGCCTGGATCTGCCCCGGAATGGCAAGGCGGCGGCACTGAACGCCTGCGTAGCGGCCGGTCGCGCAGAGGTGATCGCATTCTCCGACGCCAACAGTCTGTGGTGCCAGGATGCTTTGCGCATGCTTACCCGGTCCTTCGCCGACCCCCGGGTGGGGGGGGTCGCAGGTGATCAGCGCTACGCGAAAGATACTTCAGGTGCACTTGGCGAGCGCAGCTACTGGAGTTTTGACCGTCTGCTCAAGTGCTGGCAATCCCGGGCTGGCAGCGTTATATCGGCTACTGGGGCAATATACGCGGTACGTCGCGAGTTGTTTCAACCAGCGCCACCCGATGCGACGGACGACTTCATGGTCTCTACCGGTGTCATCGCCCTGGGAAAGAGACTGGTATTCGAGCAAGATGCCATCGCCCTAGAGTCACCCGCCAGCGACTCTGGCGAGTACCGACGCAAGATCAGGATCCTGACCCGCGGGCTGCGGGCGGTGTACTACAGGAGAGAACTACTGTTACCTTCGCGCAGTGGCTTCTACGCCGTTGAATTGCTGCTGCACAAGCTGTGGCGGCGACTAACCTGGATACCGCTGCTGCTGTTACTTCCCGCGCCGTTATACGCGACAGACGGCATTCTTCAAGCACTGGCTGCTGCCGGTGTGACCGGACTGGTGGGCATTGGAGGGATCGGTCTTGCCATATCATCACTGCGGCGCTTCAAACTGGTCGATGTGGCCGCCCACGTGCTGATGGTAAATGCCGCGTGCGCGGTTGCGACTTACAACGCCCTTAGAGGGCACCGCTTTTCGCGCTGGAGTCCAACGGGCACATCGGCCGGGGCTGCCCCATGATTGCTCTCATCAGTATCACCGTCTTCCTGATCTACATGAATGTGCCAGCGGTACTCGTAACCGAATACGGCGTGCCGCGGCCGCTTGCCCTGCTGGTGCCCTTGCTCCTTGCCGTGCCAGTGGTCTACCGCGTGTTGATGCGGGGTGAGGCCCTGCGCTTCCCCGGTATGATCATCGCCGCGTTGTTGATGCTTGCGTGTCACACGCTGAGCGCGCTGGTATCCGAGCGCCCGGACATAGGACTGGAAAGCGTGTTCTCGTGGCTGCTGGAGGGGGTTTTGCTGGCGTTTCTACTGGTTAACGCACTGCGCAGCCGCAGCGAGGTATTCGCAGCCGCGCGTGCCATCGTCGCGGCGGGTGCCCTGATGGGCTTTCTGGTGTTACTTCAGCAAATACTTGGTCCGAAGGATTACGGAATGGCGGGATTCGGCGTGCTTTCGGTCGATGCAGAAAATATCGACCTAGTGCAGTACCAGTTTACGGGACCCATTGGCGAGCAGAACCGTTTCGCGCAGGTCCTGGCAGTCTTGATCCCCTTGGCCGTCGGACTGGCATTCACGGTGCCTGCACGGCGGCGCTGGCTTTACTGGACCGCGACACTACTGATTTTTGGCGGTGTGTTACTCTCTTTTTCCAGGGGAGCGCTGGTGGCGCTGGTACTGGTGATACCATTTGCACTAATGTTCGGCTTCCTGCGGCTAGGCCACCTTGCGGTGGCCGCAATTTGCGGCGCGCTGCTGATAGCGGTGATGCCATTTATGATCGCGATGCCTTACCTCGCCGACAGAGTGGCGAGTATCGGCGAGGTGCTGTTGTCTAGCACAGGTCTGGCCCCTGGTGGATTCCGCAACGCCGACGGCGCAGCCCGTGGTCGGGTCACTTCGATGAAGGCTACGGGACTGCTGTTCCTCGACCATCCATTGCTCGGGGCCGGCCCCGGCATGTCATCCGAGAATTACCCGGAATATTCCCTTCTGGCTGGAGGCAAGGTGCGTGCTGAGTCCCGCCGCACCCACAACCTCTATCTGGAAGTGGCGTCGGAAACCGGGGTGATCGGCCTGCTCGCCTTCCTCGGTATGCTTTGGATAGTGCTGCATGCGTTAAATGATACACGCCGCCGGACGGAATATAGCGACAGAGAGCTATGGGGGCTGGTCTGTGGTCTGGAGTTGGGCGTGCTGGTTTTTCTTGCCACTAGTCTTTTCCTGCATGCATCCTACGTCCGTTACTTTTGGCTGCTGTTGGCGGTGGCGGTTGCCGCCGCAGCATTACCTCGTTCACAGACGCTTGCGGAGTTTTTATCCCTGAACATGCGCAATGCGCCGGGGAGTTTGCAGCGAGAGTCAAGTGCCACGGCGGTGGCGCAGCCATTGACTGGTAGTGGCAGTTCATGAAGTGCCGTGCCTTATGGTGCCTGCTCGCTGGCGGCGTCTTGATATGTGCGCCTCTTTTCGCATTGGCAGCTGTGCAAAGAGGTGCCGATGAGACTAGTGATGGCATCTGGATTTCACCCGCGGAGATCATTGCACTGCCAGACCATGGGCCGGCATGGGATGCCCTCGTAGCGCAGGCGCAAAAGCCGATCGCTCCCAATCTGTCCGATCAGAATGACCCGAGTAACGTGCGGGTACTGGCCCGGGCGCTGGTCGCAGTTCGCACAGGGTCAGCGCAGGCGCGCGAGGAGGTGCTGCGCGCGCTCGAGAAGGTGCAGGGCACGGAGGCAGGGGCTCGCTCGTTGTCAGTGTCGCGGGAACTGATGGCCTATGTGATTGCGGCAGAGTTGGTCGGCCTGGACGGGGCACAGAGGGACAAATTCGAGATCTGGCTGAGGGCGGTTTGCGAGCAGGATTTTAAGGGTCGCACCTTGCGCAGCACCCATGAGGACCGGCCCAACAATTGGGGTACGCACGCCGGGGCGTCACGGCTCGCCGTCGCCATCTATCTGGATGACCAGAAGGAGATCGAACGAGCTGCCTGGGTGTTTCGGGGTTGGACCGGTGATATCACGGGTTGGCACGAGTTCAAGTTCGGCGAACGCTGGTGGCAGCCCGAAAACGCCACTCGTAATTACGGTATCAACCCTGTCGGGGCGCGAATCAGTTCTCAACCCGTCGGTGGGGTGCTGCCCGATGACCAGCGTCGTGGTGGCCCGTTTCAGTGGCCACCGCCTCGCGAGGAATACGTGTACGAGGCTCTGCAGGGTGCGGTGGCTCAAGCCGTGATGCTGGAGCGCCTGGGTATGCCGGCCTGGGAGTGGGGTGATCGAGCGCTGCTGCGTGCTTTCGAGTGGCTGCATGAACATGCGGACTATCCTGCTGCGGGCGATGATGCCTGGTTGCCGCACATTATTAACCGGGCTTACGGCACACGGTTCCCGGCTCTCGTGCCGACCAGGCCCGGCAAGGCCATCGGTTTCTCCGACTGGACCCACGCACCCCCGGTGCAATAATATTAAACCTATGGACGATAAGATGACTGAAAGTAATGTTCCATCCGAGCCGGGCGAGGCTTCAACCTTGCCCAGCGAGGCGGTGGCCCGCAACCCTGATTTGTTGCCCGAAATAGTCCGTTCTGTTATGAACGAGTTCATTGGAGTGTACCGGCATGCGCCGCCACCACCACCCGTATTTGGCTTTACCTGGGGCGATATCGTTCAGGTTGTAAAGAAACGGCGTCTCTTCCTTCTGATTGGCACTGCCGTCGGTATCCAACTCGCCATTCTCATCCTGATCTTGATCAAACCCCTTTATGCCGTATCCGCTCAGTTAGTTATCACCCAGCAGGCCCCGGGTCAGTTGATCGACTCCGACTCTGGTAGTTCGGCATTCATCGCCACCCAGGCGGAAATCATCCATAGTCTTGACGTGGTGCAGGCAGCGGTTGCGACGCTGCCGCGACCCCCTCACCTGAAACCCAGTGACGATGCGGTGGCAGGTGCGTTGGATGCGGTCAACGCGAGCGCAATCTCCGGCACGCGGGTGATCGCGCTCGCTTACATGGGCGAGGACGCTAAATACGGTGCAGCATTGCTGAATGCAATAATTGACATCTACCTGACTAAAGTGCGCTCCACTACCCGCTCAGGCCAGACGAACTTGATTGATACCAAGAGCGCCGAGCTCGACGAGTTACTTGAGGAGATTGCTCGACAGGAATCTCAGCTAAATGATTTGCGCCGGGTCGCCGGCATCATAGGTACCGCCGATGAGGCGGCGGCGGCGCAGGCCGAGCGACTCAATGGCCTTTCAGCGGAGTTAACGGAGGCACGCAACCAGCGCATTAAGCTCAAAAGTCAGTTGGCCACTGGCGGTAGTATACTGATTGCTGACGATCGCTTGCGCAGCTCGCTGCGGGAGGATTTGCGCCAGGCTGAGTCTGAGCTGGCCAAAGCAAGGAAGTCACTCACCGCTGAACATCCCACTGCGGTGGCGGCCGAGCGCAATGTCGAGGTGTTGCGAGCGCAGCTCGCTTCCATCGATGGTGGATCGCGTGGCGCACTGCGGCAGCAGGTGGATGAGGCTGCCCGACTGGAAGCGGAAGTAGCTGCTATCGAGGCGAAGGCGCGGGAGCGGCTCAAGGTCATTGAGGTACACCGTAGCAAAGAGAACCGGTTGCTGGTAGAACTGGAGCGCACGCAATCGCAGGCCGACGAGTTGCGGAGTGAGCTCCGCGACCAGCGAATAGTGGCCCGGCTTGCCAAGGCGGGCGACGTGGGGATCGGCGCGCGCATCATTGCGCAGCCGGTAGTACCCGCCGAGCCGGTGTGGCCCAAGAAGAAATTCACACTGTTTGTCGGTGCTGTACTCGGTTTGACTGTTGGCTTCGTGTTTGCGCTGCTATCATTGCGCAAACAGCGCAAACGCGATGTGGTCGAATGGTGAGAAAGACCGCCGAGTTAATTGCCCGAGCGTTGGATGTCAGCGGGGTACTCGGTGCGCTCGAACGGCTGGATAGCTCCAGTGGGCTGCGTGTGCTTGTCTATCATCGCGTCGACGAACCGTCAGCCGAGCCAGATCTGGATCCGGGGCTCATCAGTGCCACGCCGGACGAATTTCGTGTGCAGATGCAACTGGTAGCGAAACATTACCATCCCGTGCCATTGCGCACGGTGCTTGCCGCGCAGCGCGGTGAGGTCAGCCTCCCAAGCGGTGCGGTGCTGATTACTTTCGATGATGGTTACCTCGATTTTGCCGTACACGCCTGGCCTGTGCTACGTGACCTCGGCCTGCCTGCGGTGCTGTTCGTGCCCACTGCTTTTCCGGACCAGGCAAACGGGCCAGGATTCTGGTGGGATCGGCTGTACGCGGGGCTGCGTCGAGCCAAATCTCGCGTCGTAAACCTGCCCGACCTCGGCGAGTTCGATCTCGCCGAGGTCGGGGGCCAGCGGTTTGCGCTCAACGCTTGCAAGCGACACGTGAAATCGCTCCCCCACGCTGAGGCCATGGACTGGGTTGACGCGGCGCTGGGTGAACTGGCCGAGATTCCATCACTGGCCCGGGTTCTCAGTTGGGACAGCTTACGTGAACTCACGCGTCAGGGTCTTGACGTGTGTGCCCATGGACACCTGCACGCCCTGTGCACCCGGTTAACTGCCGATGAACTCAAGGACGATCTCATCACCTGCCGAGCACGTCTCGCGAGCGAACTCGGTGGCGACTTCTGTGCGTCGGTACTCTGCTGGCCAGCTAACGCCTGTAGTCACCAGGTGTGCGAAATCGCCCGCGGCCTGGGTTTCGAGATGGCCTTCGGGGGCGTGCGTGGTGTGGCGCGGGTTCCTGTCCGGGATGCCCTGGACGTCATGCGTATCCCGGTGCTTCGCTATCAACAGGCACTGTTTCGCGCGCAACTGCGGCCTGGTATTGCCGGGCTGGGTCGCTGGGTGGTTGACAGACCATGGAGTGCGGCCGTTAAATGAATAACGAATAACGAATAACGAATAACGAATAACGAATAACGAATAACGAATAACGAATAACGAATTGAGGAGGTGCCATGAATAAAGTCTCTGAAGGAATCAGCTGGCGCATGCTGCTGGCTAGTCTGGTGGTAGTTGTCCTGGTCGGGTGCGAAAGCGCGCCGGTGCTTCCAGCGCGAATTCCCGAGGACCCACCAATGGATACGTACGTGATCGGAATCCCCGACTTGCTTGCGGTCACAGTCTGGGGGCAGCCCGACCTTTCCGGTGAGGTACTTGTGAGGCGCGATGGCAAGATTTCGCTGGCGTTGGCAGGAGACGTGGCGGCGGCCGGGCGTACGCCAGAGGAATTGGCCCGAGAGATCGAGAAGGGACTGACCCGGTTCGTGGCTGAGCCCCGGGTGAATGTCGCCGTGGTCGAGATGCGCAGCCAGGTGATCAGCGTCATCGGCGGTGGCATCCAGAAGTCCGGCGTGCTCGAGCTGCGCAGTGACATGCGCGTGGTCGACGCCATCGCCGAGATGGGCGGCCTCACACCCTTCGCCAAGAAGCGCCAGATTCGGGTGCTGAGGGGCGAGGAGAGCTACCCTTTCGATTACACCGCCTTTATGCTTGGGGAAGCACCGCAAACCAACTTTCTCCTTGCGCCGGGTGACACCATCGTGGTGCCAGAATGAGCATTACCATCGGGCAATGCGGCCCCGGCGTTTGTGCACCGCGAAGCGCGCTGGCGGGCGTGTGTCTGGCGATGCTGTTGTTGTCGTTCCCCGGATTTTGTTATGACCTCACGATAGGCCTCGACGCCGCTTATGTCCACGACTCGAATTTCTATGGAACCCCGAGCGATGAAGAATCTGCCGATTCCATCGAACCTGGCGGCAATATTGCCCTCGAGCATAAGGGGGACCGCTTGCGCTATCTGGCACGCTACAAGGGATCCTATCAGATGTACCGCAAACAGGATGAGGCTGACGCGGCGGAGCATCGTCTGCGCCTGGGCGGCACTTACGATATTAACCCACTTACCACGGTGCGCCTCAACAACAACTTCCGTGATATCAGGAACCAACGCTTTTTGCAGGAGGATATCCGCGATGGCGACACCGGGCTGGTATCTAATGACGACCGCTACCAGCGCAACGATCTGGAAGTTATGCTACACCGCGACCTCACAAGTTCCTGGGAGCTGGAGACCACCGCCACCCAACAATTTGTAAACTATGACAATAACGTGGACCGCAGTGACAGCGATTCAGTTGGGATCGGCGGCAGGGTGTTGCATCGGTATGCCCCACAGCATCGATTCGGTGGCGGCCTCTCCTGGGTGGAGCAGAACTTTGACGGCGACGACTACCGGCTGGATGCCCAAGCGCAGTACTTGATTACGGAACTGGTCTGGATCTTCGATCTCAGCGAGCAGATGCAGTTGGTTGTCAACGGCGGGCCCGCC
>Ga0209254_10002240_pt1 | contig 17541 bp, 15 predicted proteins | sample FrelakmetDIP11DI_FD_187148 | JGI IMG/M metagenome (GOLD analysis project Ga0209254, IMG submission 187148) | Freshwater lake sediment microbial communities from the University of Notre Dame, USA, for methane emissions studies - DIP11 DI (SPAdes)... | ecosystem: Environmental > Aquatic >... | reverse complement strand
GTGCAGATCGTGGGGCAGGCCTGCTACTTCGTGAACCCCACCAGCAACCTGGCCGAAACCGCGTTCATGGTGCACCCCGACTGGCAGGGTTGCGGTGTTGGCGCGGCTCTGAACGCCGCCATGGTGAAGCACGCCAGGCGCCAGGGCCTGCGCGGTTTCGTGGCCGACATCCTGCCCGGCAACGAACGCATGCTGCGCCTGGCGCGAAACGGCGGCGCCCGGGTCCAGACGCAGCGCGATCGCGACTCGGTGCAGATCACGACACTGTTCTGACGCGCCGCCGCTTCATACGGGTTTGCATTCAAGCGCAGAACATGACGCCAAGCGGAAGACAGCTTTACCGCGCAGCGAGGCGAAGCAACGCAGTGATACGCTTGAAGGCGAACCCAGATCAGCCGACGAAAGCGCTACAAACACGCGACGAATCTGGTGAAAACGATCAGGGCGTGGTGAGGCTGGTGGCGCCGCCCAGGCTCCCGGTCGCCCGATTTTCTTCGGCCACCACGTCGCGAAAGCGACGCGCTACCACGCTTTCGTCCGTGCCGTGATGGGCCAGGGCGATCCCGATGACGGCGTCACGCGGCAGGTCACTGATCGGCCGGAAGGCCACGCCCGACGGCGCATGGGCGGCACTGACCGCGGGCACTAGTGCCAGGCCCAGACCGCTTTCGACCAGACCGATCAGCGTCTGTACCTGCACGCCCTCCTGAACGACCGTGGGGCTAACGCCGGCACGCTGCAACAATTGCGTCACAGCCGCATGCAGCCCGCCCGCGCGCGACGGGGCATAGCCGACGAACGGCTCTTCGGCCAGATCCACCAGCCGCAGTGATTTCCGGCCCGCCAGACGGTGCCCTGCCGGCAAGGCGATACAGAAGACGTCGCTCTCGATGTGCTGAAACTTCACGGCAGGCGGTCGCATCGTTGGCACGCGAACAAAGGCGATGTCCAGCGTCCCGCCATCCACCGCCACCACGGCTTCGGCATTGGTCGCCTCGCTCAGCTCCAGTTTGACATTGGGATAGCGTTCGCCAAACGCCCGGACGAAGCGGGGCATCAACCCGAAGGTGACGGACCCGACAAAGCCGATTCGCAGGCGACCCGACTCGCCATTGGCTGCCGCGCGCGCAGCTGACGCCAGCTCTTCCGCATTGCGCAGACACTTCCCGGCAACCTCGTATGCGGCGTGCCCAGCCGCTGTGAGCCTGACGCCGCGCGACGCCCGGTCGAACAAGGCGACGCCAATCTCCACTTCCAGCTTCCGGATGGCCACCGACAGGGGCGGCTGCGCCATGCACAGACGCTCGGCCGCCCGCCGGAAGCTCAACGTCTCGGCGACGGCCACGAACTGGCGAAGCTGCCTCAAATCCATTCCACGAAATGTATCAGAGGTGACACCAACGGTATTGGACGCAATATCACATGACTCCTAGCATTCCGCATCCCTTTCAGAGGGTTCATCAAGCAACCGCCTAACCTGGGCGACAAAGGAGACACCATGAAACCAAGCAAGCGACACCTGTTGGGCACTGCCTTGGCAGCGCTGGCTGCGTGGGCCGCCAGCGGCCCGGCGGCGGCCCAGGCCTTCCCGAGCAAACCCATCAAGATCGTCGTGCCATACACGCCGGGCGGTCCGACCGACATCCCGGCGCGGCTCGTCGGCCAAAAGCTGTCGGAAGTGCTTGGACAGCCCGTGATCATCGACAACAAGCCGGGCGCTGGCGGCAATATTGGTGCCGACGCAGTGGCCAAGTCGCCCGCCGACGGCTACACGCTGCTGTTGGTGACGACCGGCCACGCCATCAATCCGGCGCTCTATCCGAAGCTCGCCTACGACCTGACAAAGGATCTAATCCCCGTATCGCAGCTCACCAGCAGCCCGATGGTGGTGACGGTCAACCCCGGCCTCGGCGTGAACAGCATCAAGGAACTGATTGCGTTGGCCAAGGCCAAACCCGGGACGCTGAACTTCGGATCTGCCGGGAACGGCTCGTCGACGCATCTGGCGCCCGAGTTGTTCAGCATGATGACCGGCATCAAGATGAATCACATTCCGTACAAGGGCAGCGCGCCCGCGCTGGCCGACCTGATGGCCGGCAATACCCAGGTGGCCTTCGACTACATGACGTCGGCCATGCCGTTTGTGCGTAGCGGCAAGCTCAAGGGCCTGGCCACGACCGGCGCCACACGGTCACCCGGGGCTCCAGATCTGCCAACCGTCGTCGAGGCGGGCGTGCCGGGCTTTGAAGTGGTCGGCTGGAATGGCGTCATGGCGCCTGCGGGGACCCCTGCCGATGTGATCGCGAAGCTCAACGCCGCCATCAAGCAGGCGCTCGCGACGCCGGATGTTTCGGAACGCCTCGCCGGCCTGGGAGCGAGCGCCGTATGGAACACCCCCGCCGACTTCGGCAGCTTCGTGAAAGCGGAAGTCGCCATGTGGGGCAAGGTGGTCAAGGCGTCCGGCGCCAAGATCGACTGACGTGGCCACCATGGGCATCAACGCTCGCCACACCCTTGATGCCCTGCTTCACCCGCGAAGCGTGGCCGTCATCGGCGCCTCCGACGACCCCCTGCGCATCGGCGGTCGCCCGATCGCCTACATGCGGTCGCAGAGCTTTGCCGGTCGCATCCTGCCGGTCAACCCGGGGCGCGCCACGGTGCAGGGCCTGACCGCGTACGCTTCGGTCGATGCGCTGCCCGAGACGCCCGACGTGGCGATCATCGCCATCCCGGCAAAGTCTTCCGTGCAGGTGGTGGCCGACCTCGCGGAGCGCGGCACGGCGGTCGCCATCGTCTTCAGCGCAGGCTTCGCCGAATCCGGGCCGGAAGGAGAGGCGACGCAGCGCGCCTTGGTGGCCGCAGCCCGGCGGCATGGCATGCGTGTGCTGGGCCCAAACTCGCTGGGGCTGGTCAATCCACGCAATGGTTTCTACGGCAGTTTCGTCTCCAGCGTCGAGTTGGGGATGCCGAGCGCGGGCCGCGTCGCCATCGTCAGCCAGTCCGGCGCCTATGGCGGCCATATTCTGGCCACGGCGACCGCGGCCGGCATCGGGCTGTCGGCCTGTGCGATGACCGGCAACGAGTCCGACATCACGCTGGGCGAGGTGGTCCAGATGATGGTCAACGACGATGACACCGATGTGATCGCGCTCTATTCCGAGGGGATCCGCGAAGCCGCGGGGCTGATCGCAGCCCTGGAAGCGGCGCGCAGGGCCCGCAAGCCGGTCGTGATGATGAAGGTCGGTCGCAGCGTCGTGGGCAGCGCGGCGGCACAGTCGCATACGGCTTCCATTGCCGGCAACGACGTCGTGATCGAAGCCGTTCTCGCTGAGTTGGGCGTGGTGCGTGCCCGTTCCACCGAACAGATGCTGGACATCGCCCGGCTGGCCACGCGACGGATCTATCCCGTCAACAATGCCCTTGGCGTGATCACCGTCAGCGGCGGCGCCGGTGTGATCATCTGCGACGCCGCCGAGGACCTGGGCCTTCCCGTTCCGGAAATGCCTGTCGAGACCCAGGCCGAGCTCAATGCGCTATTGCCCTATGCCTCGCCCCGCAACCCGGTGGATGTCACGGCGCAGTTCCTCAACGACTTTTCGCTCCTGAGTCGTTTCACCGAGACCATGGTGGACAAGGGCGGTTACCCGTCGGTTCTGGGGTTCTTTACCTACACCGCCGGCATGCCCAGCGTCGCGCCGAGGCTGCGCGACGAACTCAAAAGGGTGCGCGAGCGCCATCCGGATCGGCTGTTCGTGCTGTCCGTCCTGGCCTCGCCGGAGCAGATTCGCGGGTATGAGGAGGACGGCTTTTGTGTCTTCGAAGACCCGAGCCGCGCGGTGCTGGCGATCGAGGCCATGGGCCGCTACGGCCGCGCCTTCGCGGCAGAGGCCGGTGAGGCCGCACCGGTCGTGCCGGTGCCATTCTTGCCGGCGAGCACGCCCAGCGAAGCGCAGGCCAAACGGCTGCTGGCCTCAGCCGGCATCGCCAGCGCGCCCGAGATTGCGTGCACTACCGTCGACGCCGCCGTGGCCGCAACGCGGGACATCGGTTTCCCGGTGGTGCTGAAGATCCTGTCTCCCGACATCCTCCACAAGTCCGAAATCGGCGGTGTGCTGCTGAACGTGAGCGACGAAGACAGCGTGCGCCTGGGCTTCGCGACGCTGGTCGAGCGCGCCGGCAAAGTCGTGCCCACGGCTCGCATTGAAGGGGTTCTGGTGGCCAGGCAATTGAGCGGCGGCGTCGAATGCATCTTGGGCATTCACCGCGACCCGGTTTTCGGACCCATGGCCATGTTCGGACTGGGGGGCATCTTCGTCGAGGTGATGAAGGACGTGGTGTTTCACCGCTGCCCGTTCGGCCCCGACGTGGCCGAGCGCATGATCCGCTCGATCAAGGGCGCTCCGCTGCTGCTCGGCGCGCGAGGGCGGCCGCCGGTTGATATCGATGCGCTGGCCCGCATGCTGTCGCAACTGTCGGCGTTTGGCGCGGCCGCCGGAGCACGCCTGCAATCCATCGACCTGAACCCGGTATTCGCCATGCCAGCCGGTCAGGGCGCGTACGCGGCCGATGCGGTCATCGAAATTCTGCCCGAGGTGACGCCATGATCCGAGACGTTGAAACCCTGAACCTGTTGCTGGACAGCGTGCGCCGATTCGTTCGCGAGCAACTGGTCCCTGCCGAAAGGCTGGTCGACGAAACCGACGAAATTCCGTCAACCCTTGTCGAAGGCATGAAGCAACTCGGCCTGTTCGGCATGACCATCCCCGACGACTACGGCGGACTGGCCCTGACCATGGAAGAAGAGGTGCAGGTCTTGTTCGAGCTGACGCAGACATCGCCCGCATTCCGCTCGCTGCTGGGGACCACGGTGGGCATCGGCTCGCAGGGACTGGTCTGGGACGGCACGCCTGCACAGAAGCAGGCCTGGCTGCCACGCATGGCAACCGGCGAAGTCATCGCATCGTTCTGCCTCACCGAGCCGGAAGCGGGATCGGACGCCGCATCGCTGCGCACGCGCGCCGTGCGAGACGGAGAGCACTACGTGATCAACGGGACCAAGCGCTACATCACTAACGCCCCCCAGGCAGGCGTCTTCACCGTGATGGCCAGGACCAACCCCGACCTGCCTGGTGCCAGCGGCATCTCGGCCTTTCTGGTTCCTGCCCGGACGCCGGGAATTACGCTGGGCAAGCCCGATCGCAAGATGGGCCATGCCGGATCGCACACCTGCGATGTCATCTTCGAGGACTGCCGTGTGCCGGCCGCCAACCTCCTGGGCAGCGTGGAAGGCCAGGGTTTCAAGACGGCAATGAAGGTGCTCGACAAGGGCCGCCTGCACATTGCTGCGGTTTGCGTCGGCGTGGCAACCCGCATCCTCGCGGACGCGCTGCGCTACGCGATGGAGCGCAAACAGTTCGGCCAGCGGATCGGCGACTTCCAGTTGGTGCAGGCGATGCTTGCCGACAGCCAGGCTGAGCTCTATGCAGCGCGTTGTATGGTGGTCGACGCTGCGCAGCGGCGGGACGCGGGCGAGAACATCGTCCTGCAGGCATCCAGCGCCAAGCTGTTCGCCAGCGAAATGTGCGGTCGCGTGGCCGACCGAGCCGTGCAGATCTTCGGTGGCGCGGGCTATGTGGCCGACAGCGGGATCGAGCGCTTCTACCGCGATGTGCGTCTGTTCCGCATCTACGAAGGCACGACCCAGATCCAGCAGGTGGTCATCGCGCGGCAGATGATGCGCGCCGCCGCCGGTTGAGGGAATCCGGCATGGCACTCGATCCACAGAGCCTGCTGCGGCGCAGCTTCGAGCCGATCCAGCATCGCTTCACGGTGCGCGACACCATGCTCTACGCGTTGGGCGTCGGGCTCGGCTCGGACCCGCTGGACCGCGGCCAGCTGCGCTATGTGTACGAGGATGGGCTCACCGCAATGCCCACTTTCGCCAACGTGCTGGCCTACCCGGGCTTCTGGGCCCGCGAGAGTGACACGGGCATCGACTGGAAACGCCTGGTGCATGCCGAGCAGACGATCGAGCTGCATGCGCCCTTGCCGGTCGAGGGTCTCGTGACCGGTCACAACCGCGTGAGCGGCCTGTGGGACAAAGGGGCGGCCAAGGGCGCACTGATGCAGCAGGTGCGCGAACTGGAGAGCGCAGCCGGTCTGCCGCTTGCCACGGTGACGCAACTCACCCTGCTGCGCGGGGATGGCGGCTGCGGCAGCGCCGGTGAGGGCGAGCCCCCCGCGCCCCACCCCCTGCCAGAACGCAGCGCGGACGCCGTGTGCGACCTGCCCACGCTGCCGCAGTCCGCGCTGATCTACCGCCTGAGCGGGGACTACAACCCCCTGCACGCCGACCCCGCGGTGGCCGGCGCCGCGGGGTTTTCCCGCCCGATCCTGCATGGCATGTGCACGATGGGCATCGCCGCGCATGCGGTGCTGCGCAGCATCCTGGCATACGACGCCGCCCGATTTGCGGGCATGCGCGTGCGTTTCACCGCCGCCGTGCTGCCCGGCGACACCCTCCGGACCGAACTGTGGGTCGACGGTGACGTCGTCTCCCTGCGGACCACCGCGCTCGAGCGCGGTGTGGTCGTCCTCGACAAGGGCCGTGTTGACCTGCGACCCGTCAATCATCACTAAGGAATTCCATGGATCTCGGACTCAAAGACAAGGTCGCCATCATCACCGGTTCGGCACGCGGACTGGGCGCCGCCACGGCGCGCCAGCTGGCTCAAGAAGGCGCGAAGGTGGTCATCACCGACATCAACGCGGATCTGGCGCAAGCCACCGCAGCAGCGCTGAAAGCCGACGGCCTCGCGGCCCACTGCGTCGTGGGCGATATCACCAAGGCCGCCGATGTGCAGCGTCTGGTTGACGAGACAGTCGCGACATTCGGCGGCGTACACATCCTGGTCAACAACGCGGGCTTTCCGCGCGACAGGTATCTGGTCAAGATGAGCGAGGAGGACTGGACCTTCGTGATGGACGTGATGCTCAAGGGCGCGTTCCTGGCCACCAAGGCGGTGATGCCGCGCCTGATCGAGCAGGGCTGGGGGCGCATCGTCAACATCAGCTCCCGTGCGCACTTCGGCAACGCCACCCAGGCCAATTATTCGGCAGCCAAGGCCGGCCTGATCGGCATGGCCAAGGCCCTGGCGATCGAGGAAGGGCGCTACGGCATCACCGTCAACTGCGTCGCGCCCGGCTTCATTGAGACCGAAATGGTGCAGGCACTGCCAACCTACGAGACGATTAAGGAACGCGCGGTGCAGATGCAACCGCTCAAGCGCGTGGGCAAGCCCACTGACGTCGCCGATGCCGTGGCCTTTCTCGTGTCGGAACGCGCCAGCTTCATCACCGGCGAGGTCTTGCACGTCACTGGCGGGCGCTACGGTTGAAGCGGTGGCCGGATCGTTGCCCCCCATTCGAGAAAGAAGGCTGAAATGAGACGAGCTGCCATCGTTTGTCCCTTGCGCACCCCCGTCGGTGCGTACGGCGGCGTGTTGCGCGCCGTGCCGGTGGAAGAGCTCGGTGCCACCGTGGCGCGGGCCGTGGTGCAGCGAACCGGGCTCGACCCGGCGCGCATCGAGGACGTGATCTTCGCGCAGAGTTACAGCAGCGGCGAGACGCCCTGCACCGGACGTTGGGTCGCGCTGCAGGCGGGCTTCCCGATTGAAGTCGCTGGCATGCAGTTGGACCGCCGCTGCGGCGGCGGTGTGCAGGCCATCGCGACGGCAGCCATGATGGTGCAGACCGGCGCCGCCGATGTGGTGATGGCCGGTGGCGTCGAGAGCATGAGCAATGTGGAGTACTACACGACCGACATGCGCTGGGGCAAACGCGCCGGCTCGGTCAAGCTGCATGATCGTCTCGAACGTGGGCGCGAGCGTTCGCAGCCCGAGTCACGCTTCGGACGCATCAGCGGCATGATCGAGACGGCTGAGAACCTGGCGCGCGACTACCAGATCACGCGTGAGCAGTCCGACGCCTTTGCCCTGCGCAGCCAGCAGCGCGCCGCGGCCGCCTGGGCGCAAGGCTGCTTCGGCGCCGAGGTGGTTGCGGTCGATGTGCCGCAGCGCAAGGGCGAGGTCTTGCGCGTCCAGCAGGATGAAGGCATTCGCGCAGAGACCACGCTCGAATCGCTGGCCAAGCTCAAGCCGATCATGAAGGACGGCGTGGTCACCGCCGGCAATGCCTGCCAGCAGAACGACGCGGCGGCGGCGTGCCTCGTGGTGGCGGAAGACAAGCTGGTCGAACTCGGGCTGGAACCGATCGGTTTTCTGGTCGGTTGGGCCGCCGCCGGCTGCGAGCCGTCGCACATGGGCATCGGCCCCGTTCCCGCGGTGGCCAGGTTGCTCAAGCGTTGCGGATTGGCCTTCAGCCAGATGGACCTGATCGAACTGAACGAAGCCTTCGCCTGCCAGGCGCTCGCGTGCGTGAAGGGCTGGGGCAGTTCGATGCGGGAGCTCGAAGACCGCCTCAACGTCAACGGCTCGGGTATTTCGCTGGGCCATCCGGTCGGCGCCACCGGGGTACGCATCATGACCACCCTGCTGCACGAGATGCAGCGGCGCAAGGCGCGGTACGGCCTGGAGACCATGTGCATCGGAGGCGGACAAGGCATCGCCGCGATCTTCGAGAGGGCCTGATTCCGTGACCTACCCTTTTCTCGGACGCCTGCGCGTCATTGAAAGCTCGGCCTTCATCGCCGCGCCGCTGGCCGGTCTGACCCTGGCGCAATTCGGCGCCGACGTGATCCGCGTGGACATGATCGGCGGCGGCATCGACTACCGCCGCATGCCCCGCATGCCGCACCCCGAAGGCAAGGGGCGCAGCCTGTACTGGACGGCGCTGAACAAGGGCAAACGATCGGTCGCGATCGACTTGCGCAAACCCGAGGGGCGCGAACTGATCCAGGCTCTGGCCGCTGCGCCCGGCCCTGATGCCGGCCTCCTGCTCACCAACATCGGCACGCCGTGGCTGGCACATGAAGTGCTCGCCGCGAAGCGCGCCGACATCATCACCTGCACCATCCAGGGCAACGGGGACGGCAGCACGGCGGTGGACTACACCGTCAACTGCGCCACCGGCTATCCCTTCGTCACAGGGGGTGGCACGCCGCAGAATCCGGTCAATCACGTGCTTCCGGCCTGGGACATTGCCTGCGCATATCAGGCGGCGTTTGCCGTGGTCGCGGCGGTCGACTATCGCCGCCGGACCGGCATGGGGGCGGAATTGAAGCTGGCGCTGTCCGATGTCGCCTTCACCACCCTGTCGAACATCGGCGTGCTGGCCGAAGCCGAACTGCTGCACCAGGAGCGCCCCTGCGTGGGCAACCACCTTTACGGCGCGTTCGGCCGCGACTTCGGCACGGCCGACGGCCACCGACTCATGGTCGTGGCGATCTCGGCGGGTCAGTGGAAGAGCCTGGTCCAGGCGTGCGGCATTGCGGCCGAGGTGGAGGCGCTGGAACGGCGCACCGGCCTGGATCTGGCCGACGAGGCCCAGCGCTTCGAGGCCCGCGACGCACTCGCCGCGCTGATCGAACCCTGGTTCGCCGCCCGCAGCCTGGAGCAGGCCGAGCGCGAGCTTCGCGCGCACAAGGCCACTTTCGGCCGCTACCAGAACGTGGGGGAGTTGCTCGCCACCGATCCGCGCGTCAACGCGTCAACCAACCCGGTTTTCGAGCAGGTCGACACCCCCGGCATTGGCCACCACATTGCCGCCGGATCGGCCGTGCGTGCGCCCGCGCTCGCGCGCGAGGCCACCACGCCCGCCGCGCCGCTGGGCACCCACACCGACGAGGTTTTGCACGAAGTGCTGCGACTCGATGGGGCAGCGATTGGCAAGCTTCACGACGAGGGCGTCGTCGCCGGGCCCGACCGCGATCCGCTGGCGCACTGAGGGGGTCGTCCTTGGTTGTCGCGGGTGCATTGGAATCCAGGAAACGACCATGACATTCGACGTGGAGTATCTGAAGCGATGGATAGGCCGTACCGAGAAGCAGCGCGATGTGGCGAACCGCGCCCCTGCTGGCACCCTGTGAAGTCCAGCGATGAGCGGGGCGTCCGCGAGTTGCTCCATCACCGCAGCGCGGCCGATGTGTACCGGCGGTTTCTCCGCTGCTTGCGAGGACTGTCCGACATCGAGGTGCAGCGGTTGTTTAACCCGAATCACGAGAACGCGGCCCAGATCACGACACATTTTTCACACCGTGCCCGGCAAGCCATTGACTCGCCCAGCCCAAGGCGGCCTCGAGATTTTCCAGGGCCGCCGGCCCCGGCGGCTCGCCGAGCTCGAAGCGTTCGGCCCGGATCGCCAGCAGCGTGCAGGGCGGAGGCGTCTCCCCCTGCACATCGCAAAACACCTGCAGCAGCGCCCGTGGCGAAAGGGCGTGCGTGGTGAAGCTGGCATCCCTGGCCGGTGCGAGGGGCGTCACCTCGAAGGGGGCCGCGCAGCCCAGGCTGGCATCGACGAACAGCAGCTGCCGGCGACCCGCCAGGTCCAGCGCATGCTCGATCTGCAGCTGATAGTCTTCGAGGAACTCCACGCGGGGATCGCCGGCCAGCGCGGCGCGCAGCTTCTCGACGAACAGCGGGCCCAGTGCGTCGTCGCCCCGGCTCAGGTTGCCCCAGCCAAACACCAGAATCGGCGCAAGCCCAGCCTGTGCCGGCAAGGGCACGGACGCGGGCGTCATGCCGCGGGCGATGAAGGCGGCTGGAGATCGCGCACGATGTCACCGGTGTGCGAGCGGGTGAGCCGGTCCATCAGTTCACCTCCCGGGCCCACCAGCGCCACGTCAAGCGGCATCTGTCCCAGCGCATGGGTGGCACAGGACAGGCAGGGGTCGTAGGCGCGGATCGCCACCTCGATGTGGTTCAGCAAGCCTTCGGTCAGCTCGCGCCCGTCGAGGTACTCGCGCGCCACCGAGCACACCGCCTCGTTCATCGCCTGGTTGTTGTGCGTGGTCGAGACGATCAGGTTGCACATCGTCACCAGGTCGTCATCGCCCACCTCGTAGTGGTGGATCAGCGTGCCGCGCGGCGCCTCGATCACGCCCACGCCCGAGCGCCGTCGCGGCCCGCCGGCCATCAGTTCGCCCGAGAGGATGTCGGGGTCGTCCAGCAGTTCCGCGATCACCTCGATGCAATGCAGCAGCTCGATCATGCGGGCCCAGTGGTAAGCCAGCGTGGCATGGATGGGCTCGCCACGGCCCCAGGCGACAAACGCCTGGCGCTCGACTTCAGCCAGCGGGCTGGGAATGAAGTCGCAGTTCTGCAGGCGCGCCAAAGGCCCCACCCGGTACCAGCCCAGGTCGGGCCCCAGGCTCTTCAGGAAAGGGAACTTCATGTAGGTCCAGGGCTTCACCTCCTCCTCGATCAGGTCAAGGTAGCCCTGGTCGCTGGCACCGTCAAAGATGAGTTGCCCTGCGGCATCGCGCGCGCGGATCACGCCGTCGTAGAGGTCCATCGCCCCGTCGGCGCGCACCAGCGAGAGCATGCTGGAGCGGAAACTGCCAAAGCTGTCGTACAGCGCGGGGTTCTGTGCGTGCAATTGCTTTGCCATACCCACCGCATCCTGCGCCCACGCGGTCATCTGTGCCACATCGCGCCGCAGCATCGCACGGTCCTCGGCGCTGACGTGCTTGTTCATGCCGCCAGGCACCGAGCCCGTGCCGTGCACCCGTTTGCCGGCGGTCACGCGGATCACTTCCTGGCCGAACTTGCGCAGAAGGATGCCCTTCTTCGCGATGTCAGGGTGCGCCTGTGCCACGCCGACGATGTTGCGCCGGTTCGCGTCAGAGTCAAAGCCGAACAGCAGGTCGGGCGACGACAGGTGAAAGAAATGCAGGGCGTGCGACTGCATCACCTGGCCGTAGTGCATCAGCCGGCGTATCTTTTCGGCGGAAGCTGTGACCGGCACCGCGCCCACCACCCGGTCGAAGGCCTTGGACGCCGCCAGGTGGTGCGACACCGGGCAGATGCCACACAGGCGCTGCACCATCACAGGCACCTCCCAGTAGGGCCGGCCTTCGATGAATTTCTCGAAGCCGCGGAACTCGACGATGTGCAGGCGAACCTGCTGCACCCGGTTTTGCGCGTCGAGCAGGATCGTCACCTTGCCGTGGCCCTCCACGCGGGACAGCGGATCAATGGCCACGCGGCGCAGGCCTTGCGCGACGGCGGCGGGGGCGGCGGTTTCAAGTGATCGGGTCATGGCTTTCTAAATGGTTGAGGACAGAGCAAAGTTCACTCCGTGTAACTCCTGGTCTGTCCCGCAAGTTCTCATGGGGTCGAGGACAGCGCAAAACTCACTTCGTGCAACTCCTGCGCTGTCCTGCAAATTCTCACTCCAGTCAGTCGTAGTGCATCAACCCGTGCCCCAGATGCGGCGTGCGCCCGGCCATCAGGTCGGTCAGAAAGCGCCAGAACGCATCGGCCGAGGGCGGGCAGCCGGGCAGGAAATAGTCCACATGCACCACCTCGTGGATCGGGTGCACCTTGTTCAGCGGCAGGGGCAGCTCGGGATCGTTCGGAATACCGCTGCCGGAGCTCAGGCCAGGACGGCTGCGGTACACGTCGGTCAGCATGCGCCCGAGGTCGAGGTGGTTGCGCTGCGCCGGCAAGCCGCCGTTGATGGCGCAGGCACCCACCGCCACCAGCGTCTTGCAGGCCGCGCGGAATTCGCGCAGCACCACCACGTTCTCGGCATTGCACAGGCCGCCCTCAATAAGGCCGATGTCGCAATGGCCCACGGTCTTGATGTCGGTCAACGGGGAACGGTCGAACTCGACGAGATCGAGCAGTTCCAACAGGCGCTCGTCGATGTCCAGGAAGGACATGTGGCAGCCAAAGCAGCCGGCCAGCGAAACCGTCGCTACCTTGAGCTTGCGCGGACCGTGCGGCATGACCGGCAAGATCATGACGGGTCTCCTTCCACCTGCTCCGACACGGGAATCGCATCGAAACGCCGCTGGCCGATCGGCGTCACGAAGCCCTGACGCTTAGGCAGGATCACCCCGACGGGGCAGATTTGGGCCGCGCGGTCGTCCAGCGCCATCGCCGTGTCGGCCAACCGGCCGCTGGCGCTGTTGACCAGCAGGTGGGCGTGAATGCCATGGCCACCGATGGCAAAGACACTCTTGCCATCGACATCGCGGCTGGCCCGCACGCACAGTTCGCACAGGATGCAGCGGTTCAGGTCCAGCAGGATGTCGGGGTGGCTGGCGTCCACCGGCCGGCTCGGGTAGAACTCCTCGAAGTGCGGACCTTCCATGCCCATCTCGTAGGCGGTGGCCTGAAGCAGGCAATTACCGCTCTTCTCGCAACTCGGGCAGAAATGGTTGCCCTCGACGAACAGCATCTGCAGCAGCGTCTTGCGATGGCCGTTCAGCTCTTCGGTGTCGCTTTCCACGTCCAGCCCGGCGGAAGCCTTTGCCGTGCAGGCGCCCGCAGGCTTGCCATTGACCTTGACACTGCACAGCCGGCACGAGCCGTGCGCCGGGAAATCGGGGTGCCAGCACAGATGCGGAATGTAGCGGCCGACGCGGGTGGCCGCCTGCAGGATGGTGTCGCCCGGGTTGAACGGCACCTCCTCGCCGTCGAGCGAGAAACTCGGCCAGGCGCCGCCTTCCTGATGAAGTTCGCGGCTCATAGAAATACCTCCGCGCTGCGCGCCGCGACGTGATTCGCCCTGGCAGCGGCCCGGCGCCTGGGGGTTGGCACAGGATGTCTCATGCCTTGTTCTCCAGATGGGCGCCGGCGTCGTCGCGCCCGGTCATGCGCCGGGCGATCGACAGCTCGGCGTCCAGATCAAAACCCGGCTCGAAATACAGCGACTTCAGGCGCTGCTCGTAGGCCGGCCGGAACCGCAGGATGGTGTCGCGCAGCGGGTTGCAGGCCGTGGCGCCCAGGCCGCAGTGGGTGGTGGTGTGCATCAGCTTGTCGAGCTCGAACAGCACGTCGATGTCATAGCGCGAGCCCTGGCCCGAGGCCAGCTTGTCCAGCCGCTTGACGACCAGCGCCGTGCCGACGCGGCAGGGCGTGCAGAACCCGCAGCTCTCGTGCGCGAAGAAGTGGGCGAAGGCGCGCGCCACCTCGAACATGTCGCGGCTGCGGTCAAACACCATGAAGGCGCCCGCCGTGGGCACGTCCTCGAAGGCGATGCGCCGGCCGAACTCGAAGGCTGAAAGGCACACGCCCGACGGACCGCCGACCTGCACCGCCTGGGTGTCGCGCGCGCCGCAGTCTTCCAGGATGCGGCCGATGCGGGTGCCGTACGGGTACTCGTACAGGCCCGGGCGATCGCAGTCGCCCGACACGGAATGGATCTTGGTGCCGGTGGACTTGGCCGTGCCGATGCCGGCCCACCAGGCGCCGCCCTGCAGCGCGATCTGGCTGGCGGCGCAAAAGGTCTCGACGTTGTTGACGATGGTCGGGTGGCCGAGGTAGCCGCTCTCCACCGGAAACGGCGGGCGGATGCGCGGCGTGCCGCGTTTGCCTTCGAGCGACTCGATCAGGGCCGACTCCTCGCCGCACACATAGGCGCCCGCGCCGACGTGGATGTCGATATCGAAATCAAACCCCGCGTGCCCCAGGATCGCCCGGCCCAGCAGGCCGGCGTCGCGCCGGCGCTGCAGCACCGCCTGCAGCGCCTCCAGAAGATAGCGGTACTCGCCGCGCAGGTACACCAGGCCGATCCGGGCGCCGATGACATGCGCGGCAATCGTCATGCCCTCGAACACCGCGTCGGCCTGGCGGCGCAGCAGCACGTGGTCCTTGAAGGTACCGGGCTCGCCCTCGTCCGCATTGCAGACCACGACATGCTCGGCACCGGTAGTCTCGCGGCACAAAGCCCATTTCAGGCCAGTCATGAAGCCCGCGCCGCCGCGCCCGCGCAGGTTGGAGCGTTTCATCTCGCCCAGCATCGCCTCGGCGCCACGCGCCAGCGCGGTGCGCAGGGCGTCACCCGGGGCGTTCGCCGCGCCCAGCAGCACGTCGGCGCGCCGGATGTTGTCCTGCACCTCGAACCAGGCGGGCGGCCATTGCTCCACGGGCACGCGCTTGCGAATCAGTTCGGCCATCTGTGCCACGCGGGCCGCGTCGAGCCGGGTCACGACCTGGTGGTGATTGATGAGCAGCGCCGGCCCCTGGTCGCACAGGCCGGTGCAGGAGGTGGTGTCCACGCTGACCCGCCCGTCGCCACTCAGGCGCCCGGGCGCCACGCCGAGACGCCGGCACAGGTCGGCCATCAAGGCCCGGCTGCCCAGCAGGCGGTCGGTGACGTTGTCGCTGAACAGCACCCGGTAGGCGCCGACCGGCTCGGTGTGAAAGAAGCGGTAGAAACCGGCCACGCCCTCGACATGCGCCAACGTCAATCCGAGCCCGGCGGCAATCTGGCCGAGGGCGTCCCGCGGCAGCCAGCCCTGCTGCGCCTGCAGCTCACGCAGGACCTGCACCAGCGCCTGCGGCGCATTGCCATGCCGCGCCAACAGGGCCATCACGTCCGGGGCACCGCTGACCAGGGGTTGCGGGTGGATCTGCATTACGTGACCGGTGAATGGGCGGTTTGTTGGATTTGGGCCAGCGTGCGACTCTCAGCCGTTCCTGATCCGGCTCACCACGGCCTTGGCAAACGCGTCGGTCCCGGCGCTGCCCCCGAGGTCGCCGGTGCGGATATTGTCGATGTTGAGCGTCTGGTCGATGGCCGTGCGCAGGCGTGTCGCCTGCTGCGTGAGCTTGCAGTGGTCGAGCATCATGGCGGCGGCCAGCATCAGCGCGATCGGGTTGGCGATGCCCTTGCCGGCGATGTCGGGCGCGGAGCCGTGCACGGCCTCGAAGATCGCCGCATCGGCGCCGATGTTGGCGCCCGGCGCCATGCCCAGGCCGCCGACGAGACCGGCGACCAGGTCCGACAGGATGTCGCCAAACAGGTTGGTCGTGACCAGCATGTCGAACTGCCAGGGGTTGAGCACCAGCTTCATCGCGCAGGCGTCGATGATCACGGTGTCGAGCTCGAACTTGCCTTTGTACTTGCGCTCGTACAGCTCCAGCCCGGTCTCCAGGAAGATGCCGGTCAGCGCCTTCATGATGTTGGCCTTGTGCACGATGCTGACCTTCTTGCGCCCGGTCAGCACAGCATGTTCGAAGGCGAACTCCAGCAGGCGGCGGCTGCCGGCGCGGGTGTTGATGCCGGTGGCCATGGCCACGGCGTGGGGGTCGTCGTCGATCTTCACGTAATGCTCGTGACCAATATACAGGCCTTCGAGGTTCTCGCGCACCACCACCAGATCGACCTTGTCGAAGCGCCCGCCAGGAATGATGGTGCGCGCCGGGCGCAGGTTGGCATAGAGCTGGAACTCCTCGCGCAGCCGCACGTTGGAGGAACGGTAGCCGCCGCCAGAGGGGGTTTCCAGCGGGCCCTTCAGTGCCAGGCGCGTGCGCCGGATGCTGTCGAGCGTGGCCTGGGGCAGCGGATCGCCCGCGGCCTGCACGCCGGCCAGGCCGGCGATCTGGCGATCCCAGTCGAAGGGTGCGTCCAAGGCGTCGAGCGCCGCCAGCGTGGCGTGGACGATCTCCTCGCCGATCCCGTCGCCGGGAATCAGGGTGGCGGGAATGCGCGCGTTGGAAACAACTTGTGTCATGGTGGGAGTCCCTGGTTCGGCACCGTCATCGGGCGCCACGGTTTCCTATCATAAGCACCAAGATTGCCGGCGTCTGACGATCCTGTAGTGGCCAACGGCGAACAACTGATTCACGTCAAGAAATCGCAGCGTCCCGAGGGCCGCCAGCGCAACGCCCCTGTGAACTCTCACGCAGAAATCGGCCAATCTCCTCAAAGGCTTCCCGCCCCTCGGGCAGTTCGGGATGGAAGAGCTGCCACACATGGACCATGTGCGGCCAGGTCTGCAGGGTGACGGGCGAGCCGGCTGCGCTGGCCTTGCTGACGTAGCGTCGGCTGTCGTCGATCAGCATTTCGGCCTCGCTGGCTTGCACCAGCAAGGGCGGCAGGCCCGACAGGTCGCCAAAGACCGGCGAGATCACCGGATGGCTCGGCCGCATTCGGTTCTGAAACCAGCCGAACCAGAGCAGCACCGCGCGGGGAATCTTCGCTAGCGCCTTGAACAGCGGGCCCAGCATCGGATCGGTCTCGATGTTGCCCTTCAGGCTCGGGCTGCCCAGCGACACGTCGGTGGCCGGCGACAAGGCCACGGCGGCGTTCGGGGCGCGCAAGCCCTGGTCGCGCACCCAGGCGATCAGCGACAGGGTCAGGTTGCCCCCTGCCGAATCGCCCGCCACGAACACCGCGCTGGCCGGGCTCACGCCGTCAGGGCCGTGGTCCAGCATCCAGCGCCAGGCGGTTCGGCAGTCTTCAATGCCTGCCAGGCGTGGGTGCTCGGGCATCAGGCGGTAGTCGATGGCCAGCACGGCGGCGTTGGCGACTTCGGAGAACTTGGCGGTAAGGCGGCGGTGGCTCCTCGGGCTGCCCATGGTGAATGCGCCGCCATGGATGTAGAGCAGGCGGCGCTGCGGGTCGGCGCTG
>Ga0209254_10002239_pt1 | contig 17541 bp, 14 predicted proteins | sample FrelakmetDIP11DI_FD_187148 | JGI IMG/M metagenome (GOLD analysis project Ga0209254, IMG submission 187148) | Freshwater lake sediment microbial communities from the University of Notre Dame, USA, for methane emissions studies - DIP11 DI (SPAdes)... | ecosystem: Environmental > Aquatic >... | reverse complement strand
GTGGTGGTCGCCCCTGCGGTTCTGGTCGCCATCGGCGTATTCGTCGGTGTGATCGAAATGACCTGGATCGGCGTGGCGGTGGGCGCCTCGGTCGCTGACGGCGGCGCCGGCGTGGGCGTAATCAACGACACGACCTGCAGGGATTTGCCCGGATCGGCAATCGCCTGCCAGCCCGGTGGGAGCGTGGCTTGCTGGTTGCCCGATCGCATGTCAAACTCGCCCGAGTTGACGACGGCCTTCAGAATCTTGCCGTCGAATCCCAGCTGATAAGTCCCTGCTACACCGCGCGGTATCGCGACGAGATCCGTCAACACCATTTGAAAGTTGATCGCCACTTCTTCGTAGCCTTGCACTTCGAAAGCATTTCCGCGCAAGTCGCCTTTAACTGATCCAGACAGTAGACGAAAGATCGCCAGGCGATCGGCCGGCCTGACGGAGAAGAGTACCAGGTGCGAGCCAGGTCCCATTTGCAGTGTGCTGCCGTCCGGAAATTGCAGCGTTACGGTGCGATCCTGCGCGGTGAACAGTTGATCGCCGATAGCGAGCGATGTGCTATCGGGCAGGTCGCCTTCGCTATTGCCGAGGGCGCGGGTAAGAGTGGCCGATCCATCGGTGCGCGTGATTGACACGGCGCTCTCGGGATTGAGCGTCGGCTGTTGACCGCCGCAGGCCGTAAGCAGCGTGGCCAGTACGAGCATGACAGCCACTAACCAGATTTGGCGATAGGAAGAACAGCATCGATGCGTCACGTTGGTGTCCTGATTAATTGTACGGATGAGAACAGTGTCAGGATTCTAGCATGGCTTGGCATTCTTCGCCTGAAAAAACTGTGAGCCTATGCCTATATTTTAGCGCATCTGCCCACGCAGGAAGTTTCAATTGAGTTACAGCGGCCGGCGCCGACTCTTCTACTCGCAATTCAATCTAACGGTCAATCATACTTGCCGACAACCCTTCACCGCAAGGTCCGCTCGTCTCCCACGCGCTTGGTGGTGCCCTGCGCGTCGAGGTATTCCATCAGCGCCAGGGCGTACTTGCGGCTGGTATTGAACAGGTCGCGCACCTGCGCCACGGTGATGGTCTTCTGGGCGATGAGATGCGCGCGGATCTGCTCCACGCCCGAACGGTAGGTTTCCAGCAACAGCAGCACGTCTTCGCTGAGTCTGATCAACTGACCCAGGTCGATCAAGGCGGCCAGCACATCGGCACCCACGATCTGTTCCGCGTCCTTAGGCGACGGCGTGTTCCACGGCGCGGCTGTGAACTTGCCGATGAGCACGTCGATGGCTGTCTGCTGTTCAGCCTTGAAGGCGATCGCGAAATCCGGTGCATGCAGTACCGCGCCGGTTGTGGCGACGATGTTTTCTTGCAGCAGTTGCTCTACGATGATGTTGAAGGTCTTGGTGTCCAATCCCAGCCGGCTCTTCATTTCCTCACGCGGCATGCCAATCTTTAACGGATTTGCCTGGTGATAGGCATTCAATTCACGGCCGATTTTTTGGCGCAGTGAGGCCCAACTGCTGGCCGAGATGTAGAGGTCCGCCTTCAACTGCCGCGCCTGGTGCGTTTCCAGCAGTTCGCGCAAGGCCGCCTGCGCCTCGTCTCCTGATAACGAAGCACGCTTGAACAAGTCCGCTGAATTCACAAGTCCGCCGGCTTCCAGAGCATTGAGCAGCAGTTCACTCGGCGTGCCCTGCGCCAGGGTCTCAAGTCGCGCGATGACTTCCGGCTTGAAGCGGCGATGGCGGCGGCCCGGCTGTGGATCGATTACGAAGCCGCCGCCCAGTGTGATCGACGGCGAGGGCAGACGCACGATGAACCGATCACCTTTTACCAGCGCCAGCGGTTCGCGCAGCGCAAACTGCACCCAGCCGGTGCGCCCGGAGGCGAGTCGTTCGTCATTCAGTAAGCGCAAATGAGCGCTGACTTCTGCCGCGCCGTGAAAGAGTTTCACTTCGGCGTTGTGCGCGAGCGGGCGCGGCGAACTGGACAGGTGCTCGAACTGCGCATCAAACAGCACGGTGGGCGAGAGCCAGCCCGGCGTCGTGACGACGTTACCGCGTTGGACGTCGGTCAATTCGATGCCGCTAAGGTTGATCGCCACGCGGCTGCCGGGCACCGCCACATCGATTTTGGTCTTGTGGGTCTGCAGGCCGCGAATACGGGCGGGCAGATTCTGTGGCAGGATCACGACTTCATCGGCTACTTTCAGCGAACCGTCGATCAATGTGCCGGTGACGACCGTGCCAAAGCCTGCTACGGAGAACACGCGATCGATCGCGTGACGGGGCCGGCCGCGATCAAGACGGGGCGGGCGCTGCCGAATGATCTGATCGATCGCTGCGAGTAGATCGGGAATGCCGCTGCCCGATCGGGCGGATACCGGAACGATCGGTGCGGCTTCCAACACCGTGCCGCGCAGCGCTTCCTGCACATCGATCTGGATCAATTCCAGCCAATCCGCAGCAACCAGATCAATCTTGGTTAAGGCCACGACTCCGGCGTTGATCTTGAGCAGATCGAGAATGGCCAGATGCTCGCGCGTCTGCGGCATCACGCCTTCGTCGGCAGCAATGACGAACAGGGCGGCGTCGATGCTGCCGACGCCTGCCAGCATGTTCTCAATGAAGTCAATGTGGCCGGGCACATCCACTATGCCGATAGCTTCACCGCCGGGCAGCGTGAGCCACGCAAAGCCAAGATCGATCGTCATCTCGCGTTCGCGTTCTTCTTTGAGGCGATCGGGATGAGTGCCGGTGAGGGCTTGTACCAGCGTCGATTTGCCGTGATCGACGTGTCCGGCAGTGCCGATGACGCGCATGAAACAATCCCCATTTTCTGGTGGGATGAGATATTCCCCGTCTTCGGGTGAGATGAAACAACACCGCACTGCACACGCGCTGCGGGTGCAAGTGTCTCCATTTTCGGGTGGGATGAAACAACACCGCACTGCACACGCGCAGCGGGTGCAAGTGTCCCCATCTTCTGTAGGGACGGCTATCGTCGATCGAGCATGGTGCCGGGCAGCCCGATGCCGTCTTCAGGAGCTTGCGCGGGCGGCACCGGATATTGAGGCAGGGTGCTCTTGGTTTCCACCAGGCCGGTCACCGCTTCGACGAAGGCCTGTCGGAATCTCTCGTGATCGCTGCGCAGCGCTGTGATTTGTTCTTGCAGCGGAGCCGGCGCGCCTTCCAGACGTTCCACGCGTTCGTTCTCAGCGCGATGCACACGCTCGTGCTCGTGCCAGTGTTCGTCAATGCGGGGTTCCAACTTGCCCCAACGCTTTTCGAACTCGGCCAGGAAATCTTCGAACTGCTTTTTGACGCGCTCTTCAAACAAGCGCTCCACTTCGCTGAGCTCGGCCACGCGCATGCGCAGGGTTTCCTGGAAAGCATTCAACTCGGTCTCAGCGCGCTGATTGATCAACGCCTGTTCGCGCAGCTTACTCAGCACGCTGGTGTAGTCGACGACCTGATCACGCAGCTGGTTCACCACCGAGTCGAATGACTTCACTTGTTGCTGCAAGCGGAAATCGCCGGAACGCAGATCGTCCAGCTGCTTGTCGTGATCGCTGAGGCGCGCCGCGAGGGGCTCAAAGCGCGGTGGAAGCTTGCCCAGCGCATCTTCCAGCACTTGCAGCTTGCCTGCCAGCAGGTCGAGCTTCTTGAAGTGATTGATGCTTTCCTGCTCGACGCTCAGCAAGCGCTTGACATCTTGGCGGCGGCCTTCCTCCAAGTACGGCACGCCGCGCGTCCGTTCATCCACCAGTTGCACGGCGGCCTCAATCTGCGGCGGCAGGCGCTGCACGACTTCAGCCAGACGCTTCTCTTCGGCGCGGCGACTAGGCAGCTCGTCTTCGATCTTGCCGATGCGCGGCACTTCCACTTTGATTTCGTTGATCTGGCGTTGCAGCGTTTCGATCGAGAGGTGACGGACCCGCTCCGCCTCGCGCTCGGACTTCTTGCGGTCGTCGTCCAGCCGATTAATCATCGCGACGATATCGATCTTGAATTCTTCCAGCACCCGATCGGTGCTGAGCAAACGCGCCAGAAGGCCCTGCGACGCTTTGAGCGCGTTATCGGTCTCCTGCAACCGGCGTGCCACGTCGGCAACTTCCTGCGCTTGACCGGTAATCCGCTCTTGCAACGTGGCGATCTGCGCCTTGTCTTTCCGACGCTCGTCTTCCATCCATTTGATCTGTTGGGCCAGTTGCCCCAGGCTGAGATCGTCCATAGCTGTACCCTCCGAGGTTCGGGCGGATTATACAATGAGCACTGACAAATGAACAATCCCACTCCGCTTCGCTACAGGGACTACGTGACCCATGCACAATTCCCACTGCTATAATACGGGCATGAAGATCGCACTCGACGCGCGGCTGGTTCACTATCGCCGGTACAGCGGCATCGGGCAGTACATCATGCAGCTGGCGGAACTATTGCCCGGCCTCGATCGCGACAACGCATACACCATCATTCACAGCCGCAAAGATCGCACCCTGCCGCATCATCCTGCGGCACGCTTGAAGGCCGCGTGGACGCCCAGCCATCATCGTCTCGAACAGCTCAGCTGGCCGCTTGAATTGTCGCGCCTCTCGATCGATCTGCTGCACAGCCCGGATTTCATTCCGCCTTTCACCGGACGCTTCCGGCGCGTTGTCACCGTGCATGATTTGAATTTTCTGTACTATCCGCAGTTTCTCACGGCTGAAAGCCGCCGCTACTACAACGATCAGATCGAACGCGCGGTGCGGATCGCCGATCATATACTGGCTGACTCGCACGCTACGCGGCTGGACCTGATCAAGCTGCTTGAGGTGCCGGAAGACAAGATCACGGTGGTGTGGCTCGCGCCGAACGCCGAGGTGTATCGCCCGCTAAAACCGGAAGAGATCGCCGCCGCGCGCGTTCGGTTGCAGCTGCCCGATCGGTTCATCTTGTTTGCCGGCACCTTGGAGCCGCGCAAGAACGTAGCAGGACTGCTGCGCGCCTATCGCTTGCTGCTCGATCGTGATCCGCGTTCGCCCGATCTCCTTCTGGCCGGTTCGCGCGGCTGGCTATTTGACGAGACTCGCGCGCTGATCGACAAGCTGCGCCTGATCGAGCGCGTGCGCTGGTTCGATTCGCCGACGGACAATGGTCTGGCCGTGTTGTACAATGCGGCGACGGCGTTTGTGCTGCCTTCGCATTACGAAGGCTTCGGCCTGACCGTGCTAGAAGCCATGGCTTGCGGCGCGCCGTGTGTCATCAGCGATCGTGGTTCGCTGCCGGAGATTGCGGGCGGCGCGGCGGTGGAGATCGATCCCGACGATGTCGTGGAACTCGCCGAAGCGCTGGCCGGTGTGCTGAATGATGTTCAACTGCAACAACAGCTGCGTCACAAGGGATTTGAGCGCGTCCAAGAGTTCTCGTGGGAACGCTGCGCGCGAGAGACGCTGGCTATCTATCACCGCGTGCTGGGTGTGGCGTAACGAGCTGACTCATGCGTATCTTGTTCCTGACACCGCAGTTTCCGTATCCGCCGCACAAAGGCACCACGCTGCGCAATTACAACCTTATTGCGGGTCTTGCGCCACACCATGAAATTGATCTGCTTACTTTCGCGGATTCATTACCGACTGCTTCACCGCTTGATCGACTTTGTCGCCGTATCGCCACGGCGCCAATTCCCCGGCGTCCCAACTGGCAACGTGCGCTGGACACGGTGCTTTCACCATGGCCTGACATGGGGCTGCGCCTGTGGTCGGCCGAATTTCAACGACAACTCGCCGCGTGGCTGCGTGATGACGCTTACGATGTGATTCAAGTGGAAGGGCTGGAGTTGGCGCGATACACCTCACCCCCTGGTCCCCTCTCCTCGAGCAAAATGGCACATTCGAGGAGAGGGGGAAAGCCGCTGATCGTCTTAGACGATCATAACGCGGAGTATCTGCTGCAAAAGCGCATCGCCGAGGCGGAGATCGCCGCGCGCGGCTGGAACGCAGGTGCCGTCTACTCGTCCGTCCAATGGCGCAAACTGCGAAATTTCGAGCGGCGGGTGTGCCGGCAGTCCGATCGGGTGGTGTGCGTCTCAGCGGCCGATGCAGACGCGATCCAACGACTCGATCCGGCTGTGAAGGCTCACGTCATCCCTAATGGTGTCGATACCGATGTCTATCAGCGCGAGAAAGTGCCACCGTTCACTCTGCCGCCGCACACGCTGGTCTTCACCGGCACGATGGACTTTCGCCCCAATGTCGATGCGATGTTGTGGTTCGCGCAAGAAGTGCTGCCCTTGCTCAAGCCACACGTGCCCGCCGTGCAGGTCTACATCGTGGGGCAGCGCCCGCACGCGAGACTGAATGCGTTGCGCGCTGATCCTGCAATTACGATCACGGGCGCGGTGGACGATACTCGACCTTACATCGTCGCGGCAAGCGTGTACATCGTTCCATTGCGCATGGGCGGCGGCACGCGCTTGAAATTACTGGAGGCTCTGTCGCTGCAGGCGCCGATCGTCAGCACGACACTGGGCGCGGAAGGTTTCGCGGTGACGAATGGCAAGGAGCTGCTGTTGGCAGATGAAGCCGCAGCCTTCGCGCGATCGATCGTGGAATTGATCGATAATCGCGAACGGGCACGGTTGTTGGGAAATGCAGGACGATCGTTTGCGGTGCAGCATTACGACTGGCGCAGCATCGTGCCGAGGTTTGAGCAAGTGTATCAGCGATAGGGACAAGGCCCGCCCTGACTCACGGCCAGGCGACCTACGGCGCAATTACATACGAGGCTGTCATCTGCCGGATGACAGGCGAGAGCAGATCGGGGAACAGGCCAAAGATCAAGCACAACACCAGCGCGCTCACGATCAACATGACAGTCAGCGGGGATTCACGCACCGGCTGGACGGTTGGATCATCGATCGGGCGCAGGACATACTGTAGGCCGCGCAGCATGCCCGCCACCACGCCGATCGAACTCAGTACCAGCGCCAGCGACGCGCCCAGATCGCTGCCGGCGGCTTGTTGCAGCGCCCCCCAGCGCCCGGCAAAACCAGCCAGCGGCGGCACACCGGCCAATGAGAACGCGCCGACGATCAACCCCACGGCCGCCCACGGTCTGCGCCACGCCAGACTGGTCAGCGAGAGGAACGTATCATCCGGCGCTTCGGTGCGAGCCAGCGCCAACCCCATCGACATGAGGCCCAACCCAAAAGTGCGCAGGAACACTACAAACAATGCGGCACTCAATCCCGACGCGGTGTTGGTGCCAAACGCCACGAGAGCGACGCCGATGTCTGCAAGCACGGCATACCCCATGATGCGTCCGAAGTCGCGTTGGGCAAAAGCCAAAGCGCCACCTACCAGGGCCGTCACCAAGCCAGCCAGCCGCATCACGTCAAACACCAGAGGATTATCGGCTAGCAAACGAATGCCGTTCACCAGATCGAGCATCAGGAAAAAGGCAGCCACGTTGACGATGCCTAACACGAAGGCACTGGACAAAGGCGGCGATTCACTCGCTACGCCGGGCAGCCAGGAATGAAAGGGTAGCACGGCCAGCCACAGAGCGAGGCCGAACAACAGCAGCGCGGTGGCGGTCTGCGCTAGATTGACGGCATCCGGGCTTTGCGAATACTGATCGAGAATCCATGCTGCCGTCAAAAAGATCGGCACAGCAATGACCATGAACGTCAAGTAGCGCAGCGTGCCAATCGTGACGCCGGGCTGACCACCCTGCAGCGGGAAGATAGTCAACACTGCGCCAAAGGTGAACAACAGGATGGCGTAGTTGAAGGGGTCAAACGGGCGGCCGCCAATCACTTCGACGACAATCGGGCGGGCGCCTAACGCCGCCGCCATGCTGGCCAGCACCGCCAGCGCCACCGGATAGTACGTCCACTTGGCGGTGGTGCGCCACACTCCCAGAAATGTCGCCGAGGCGCACAAATACAAATAGATCAGGGCATAGCGATCGGGTGTGGTGAGATACAGGTCGCGGCCCAGCAGCGGCAGCGGATTCTCCAGCGGGAAGATGATGGCTATGAGCGCGGCTAGCGCGGGAAAGAGCGCAGCCAGCAGTGCGCTGAGCGTGCCGAAGCGGCGCAGCAGCGCTGTCAACACGGCGGCCACCAAGGGCAGCGCAATGAGCGGCAGCGGACTGAAGATCACGCAGACACCCCAGTGCGGCGCGACGCCCAGGCGGTGGTGAGGTAGGCGATCGCCAGCGCCAGAAAAAGATTCGTCAACCCCAGCAGGCCCACAATCGTCAAGGTGGGCTCCACCGTGGTGTAGAACAACTCGAACCCGGCCATGATGCTCAACAGGCCAAGCCCCACCTTCAACGGATTTTCCGCCAGGGCCGCATTGATCAGGCCAAGCAGCATCACACTGAATGCGCCGGTTGTCAGATCGCGCGACAGGGCCTGATCGGTGACGATAGGCAGCGGGCTGCGCGAAGCCAGGCCGATACTGATGGCCAACGCCAGCACCGACACGATAACGCGCACCGGCCACCCGGCGCCGAGAAAGTGCCACCAGCGGCGCTGCGGCCGTTCGCTTGCTCCTTCGTCCGACTCTTCTTCTGGGTGACCCCAGTGCACACGCCGTGCCGTGATGTATAACACCGGACAGATCATGATGCCGACCAGCGCTTTGACGGCGGCCAGTTCGATCGGCACCACGCGCGTCAACATCAACCCGATGAAAACATACTGTGCCCCCAGGGCCACAATCAGCAGCCGCCAGTTCAGCAGGACGACCAGCAGCGCGGCGGCGATCAACAAACCGATCAACACGGCAGTGCCGGGCAAAGCTGCAATGGTTTTGGCAATATCGACGTTCATGTGGTTCAGCAGAGTGAGTCTTCAAACTTCGACGGGATGTTTCCCCGCCTCAGTCGGAAGAGCCAGAAAAGATCAGATCAAGGATCAGTCCGCCTCGTTACTGCAAGGCAGTGGTATAGATCACGACAACGACGACGATGACGACCACGGTCCAGAGCAGGCCGCCCTCTCCTTCAAACACGCTGGCGGAGGCGCGCAGCAAACCGGTGAGCCGGTCGATGATATAGAACAACGCCGAGTTCACCCATTCCAGCCGCAGCACACGTCCCCACACCGCTTGCCCGCCATCGCTGGAGCTGCGCAGGATAAGCGGTCCGCGCCACGCCAGCAGCGCGCCGAACACGAGCGGTGCGAACAAGGCCAACAACCCGATCGGGTTGAGTTCCCCCAACAGTTCGCTGGTATCCGGCAGAGTCGGTATCACATCTGCTACGGCAAAGATCACCAGCGGCAGCGCTCCACAAGCCAGCGCCAAGCCCCACACCGCTTTGCGCGCCTTGTGAGCAGGCGCGCTCTCCGTTGCATCCGATAGAATCAGGCGCAAAGCAGCTGCAATCACCAACGTCTGCGCGACAACAGCTGCCAACAAAATGATCCACTGTTTTTCGCGCACGGCACCGACTATCACACCTTGCTGCACCACGAACCCCAGCGTGCCGGGCAGGGCGGCCAGACTCAACAGCGCGATCAACGATCCCACTGACCAATACGGCTGACGGCGATCCAGTCCGCGCGCAATGAACAGACTTACGCTAATAAACATCCAATTGAGCGTAGCCGCCGTCAACTGCGCCGGAGTTGCACCGAAGGCCGCCAGCAGACCGACCGACCCGGCCATGCACAGCGCGATGAACGGCAGCCCATTGCGCGGCTGCGAACTGCGCCACGCCAGGATCGATCCGATGATGAGGCTCAGCACGGCCAACACCGGCACGATCGAATCTTCGGGCAGTGCCCGTGCGATGGACATGCGCGCCCACAGCGCCAGGCCGGACACCGTCGGCACGATGAAGATCATCACCGCCCGATCGGGTTCTTTGCCCAACTCCACCGGCAGCCATTGATGGAATGGATACAGACCCACGCGCAGCACCGCCGCGGCCATCAACCAGGCGCGCGCATCTTCGGGCGCGTTGAACAAATGCCAGTATAAACTACCCTTTTGATTTTCGATCAACAACGCTGCGATCCACACACACACTGTGGATGCGGTATTGACCACGATGGCCAGCGCTGCGCGCCGCCCTGCCTCTGATCCGCCGCGCACCAGCAGCGCTCCCACGAACGCCAGATCGAGCAAGCCCCACGCCACGGCCAGCGTCAACAGGTTGCTGGCGAAGATACCCCCCAATGCCGCTGCCGTCAGCAGCAAGGCTACAGCGCGCGGAGCAGGCCGCTGCTGGCCCGGAAAAGCGCCCCACGTGAAGGCCGTGGTCAATAGCACCAACAGCAGGCCCACTGCCAGCAGCCACGCTGTCTGATCGACGCGGAAACTCAATGGCACGGTAAACACTGAGACGGGCTGCCACGCCGCGATGATCTGCGTGACGGGGGCCTCGCTGCGCACAGCCCATAGCGTGGCTAGCGACAACAGCGCAGTGATGATCATGATCACCGTGGGGCGCCGCAGTCGCGCCAATTCGCTGGCGCCAATGGCGAGCGCGCCCAGGATGAGGAAGATGATCGGTATGCCGGGAGGTAAGGTCATGGCGGTTTGGCTGGAAAGCCGCCGAATTGTAACCTGTGCGGAGCAATCTCGCAACCGAAAGGGACGCGTCGCGTTTGACTCTGGTGCGGCGCGTATTCTATAATTCTCTTCGTTATCCCTCACTGTCGTGTCTGCGATTTCATCTTGCTCAGAAGGAGGAGGCTGCGATGGGACGTTACCCGAACTGGGAAGAAATGCCCATGCGCCAGAAGACCCGGCGGCGCTTGTTCGCGCTGGGCATTTTGGCGATCGTGCTCTGGATCGTGTTGGTGATTTGGATCTTCCGGCTGATTCCACTGCCCGATCAATCGGCGGCGCATCCGGCCAAGTTGACCGATCTGTTGGCGGCACTGACGATCGTCGCCGTGTTGATCGAGCGCGTGCTGGAGACGCTGTTCCGGATCGTGGAGGGCACCTGGCACACAGCGGTCGCGTACTATAGCCACGGGCTGCGCTGGCTGAAAGCGGCCGAGGTGGGAGAAGCCGAGGCCCGCGAAAGGCTGCAGAATATCTTCACGTTCTACAATACGACGCGCGCGGATTACAATCAACGTCTGCGCGATTTGCTGGCAACGCAAATCAATCCGAAACCTGTGGCCGCTACGCCCGATCAGACGTTCCGCCGCGCCTCGATGTGTTTGTGACGGGCCTGGTATGGGGCACCAATTCGCTCCCCGCGCACGCGGCCATCACGAATATCGGCGAACTCATTGGACGGATTGGCGGAAGCAAAGACGACAAGTAAGGCATTCATCATATCGAAACAACTCCCGACACAGCGCAAAGGAGGAAGCCATCTCAACAGAATTGTCGGACCGCTTTGATTACAGCGTTGCATAAGCCATCTCAATCGCCGTTACAAATAGGAGGACTATCATGAGCAGTCAAGATGTGACAAAAACACGTGTGAGCAAAGGCGCAGTTCCACAATGGGATGAAAAATGGATGCGGACCCGCACTCGGCGGTTGTGGTTCGCCGGTGTGGGAGTCATCGTGGGCATCTGGGTTTTTCTGCTGGCCTGGATATTGTTCCTGGCCCAGATTTCCGAAGCGGCCGCGCTGCCGCTGGCGGTAGACGCCGATCTGGCGGTGGTGCTGGCGCCTGTCATTGCGTCTGCGCTGGGTGTGGAGCGTGTCCTGGAGACCATCTTCAATATGATCGAGGGCGCGTGGCGCACGCTGGTGGCGTATCTCGGCTATGGCATGCGCTGGCTGAAGAGCGCCCAGACCGAAGTGGCCGAGGCCCGACAGTGGGTGCAAAGCATGGGCGCGGTCTACAACGGCACGGTGGCCGTGTACAACGAGAAGATGAGAGCCATGCTGGCAGAAATAAATGCCTCCAGCGGCATCGCCTCGCTTCCTGATCAGCTGGATGCGGCTGTCAAGACGCTGCGTGAAGAGGGCGAGGTGAAGGCGGAAGCCGCCCAGGCGCTGCTGGAAGACGCACAGCGTCGATTGCAGGAGGCGGAGATCAAGATGGCCTCGATCACTGAATCCCCGGACTATCGCAGTGCCAAAGGCGCGGCGACCATCGTGCTGGGGCTGATGATGGGCGTGATCGTTGCGACGGTCGGGCAAATTCAGGCCTTCGCTTTGTTAGGCATTGATGCGGTCCCCGCGCGCTTCGACGTGCTCATCACCGGCCTGGTCATCGGCAGCGGCGCCTATCCAGTGCACTCGCTGGTGGGCATCTTGCAGCAGGGCAAGGATGCCTTGGACGGGCTGGGCAATTTCCTGAACGGACGCTCGAAACCGGCTGAGCCAAGCAATCCGTAAGATCAAGCAGACCTGGCGAGGGTGGAATGAACTCTGGCCAGGTCTGCGCAGCGGCTGCACCGTTTGATTTACGCTTCTTGTTTTTGATTCTCCACTCGATCGTGCTGGCAAAACTGATTGAGATCGAAGATCGAATCGTTGATCGAGCCGTGGCCGTCAGGACACTGCACGTAGCCGCCGGCGAACTTCATTCGTTGGCCGCACGCCGGGCAGAAGAAACGGCCGCGCGGATTCTGCGAGCGCGGCAGCAGCGGCTCTTCGGGAATTTTTTCAACAAAGCGGGCGTTGAAGCGCGCGTACAACGTGTGCGTCAGCAGCATGTTGCCGCGCTCGCAGTATAGGCTGTTGTTCTTGAAGACCATCTTATCGCCGCATTTGGGACAGTGCATATTGTTGAGGAAACAAGTAGACAAGATTTGTGTCCTTGTCTACTTGTTTCCTTTTTCTCCTTGTTTACTTTTTCTTGGGGAATCTACTGACCACCGTTGCGCCATCAGCCACCGACAGTCGATCGCCCACTTTGAGATTGTTGGCAGCCTTCGCATCTTTAGCAGCGGCCACAATCCCGATCGGGGTGCCTTCTGCCGCGTACTTTAACTCGACCAACGCCTGACCCGTCATTGTGCCATCAATATCCACTGCGCAGGACAACACACGCCCGATCACACGCCCGCGCTTGTCGACCACGTAGTCCATGTCGCCACCCATCTCGATGTTCGCCGCGCCCTTGGGCACGCGCACATTCTTCTCGTTCATGCGGAAGCGCGCGTTCTCCATCTTGCGGGCTTTGTCGTGCGCCACGTACGGCGCGCGGCCTACAAAGAACGGCTTGTACACTTTCACGTAAGACGAGAAGCCCGCATCGTTGGGCAGGAGATTGAGCGGCCCGGCCAGCTCGTGACCGTACAGCGGCAGGCCCGCTTCGGTGCGCAGACTGTCGCGCGCCCCCAACCCGATCGGCTTCATGCCGAACGGCGTGCCGACTTCCATTAGCAAGTCCCAAAACGCCGGAGCTTTTGCGGGATGCACGAACAACTCATACGCGATCGATTCGCCGGTGTAGCCGGTGCGGCTGATGATCACGTCGAAGCCCTTGAGGGTGGTGCGCATCACATCGGTGCGCGGCAGCTTGTTGAGCTTAGCCGCCGCGGCCTGGTCGTCGCAGATCGAGACGAGGATCTCCTTCGACTTCGGCCCTTGCAGCGCGATGTCCACGCGGCATTCGTCGCCCCATTTGAGATCGCGCAGATCGCGCAGCACGCACGGCGCAGTGTGGCGCGCCCACGGCCGCTTTGAATCGATGACGACTTTGCCTTCGTTGACGGCGTTCATCCAGGCCCAATCTTTGTCGTTGTTCGATGCATTGATGACAATCAGATAGCGCTCTGTTTCAATCCGATAGATCATCATGTCGTCGATGGGGATGCCGTCAATGCCGAGCAGGTAGTTGTAATGCGAGTTGCCCACTTCCAGCGCGCTCACGTCGTTGGCCGTGAGCAGATCGAGGAAGGCACAGGCATTGGGGCCGCTGGCATCGCACACCCCCATGTGGCTCACGTCAAAGAGACCAGCGGCTTGCCGCGTGGCTTTGTGCTCTTCGATGACGCTGCTGTACCACACCGGCATTTCCCAGCCTGCGAACGGCACCATGCGCGCGCCTAACTTCTTGTGCGCCTCGTTGAGCGTCGTCTTCTGGATCGGCGCGTTGTGATCTTCGGCCCACGCGAAGTTCGGCAAAACTTCCGATTGCTTCACAGCCTTCACAAGATATTTCATGCCAATGAAGTCGGTCTTATAGTCGGCCAGCGCATCTTCCAGCATCGCGGGCAGCTTGCCTTTGGCTTTCGCCTCCGCATTGTGCTTGACAGAGACCGGCCCGGCCAACTTCATGAGTGGATCATCATCGAAGGCGATGTAACCGTCCGACAGATCGCGCAACCAGGCGGCGGCGCGCGCGGCGTTTTTGCCCGGCAGGGCCAGCTGGAACGATCGCGCAGAGAGGCGTGTGAGAGTGGCCGCGCTCATGATCACGCCATCGGTTTCAAGTAGGAAGGTCGGCTGCGTGTCACCATCCTTCAACGCATCCACATCGTTAGTGGTGATATGCTGCAAGAAACTGAGCGCTTTGTCACCGGTGATGTCGAAGACCACCGTCGCGTCCGGGTACCTATCATTGATCGTCCAGTAATGCGGATAGCCGGACATGTCGGCTTTCATATCTACGCCGTCACTGGCGAGGTCGGCCACAACCAGCTTGGTCTTCTCGAGCACGTCAAAGTCCACCTTGGCCCGATAAGCTTCGCTGCCACCCTTGGTGTCATAGGCATAGGGCGTGCACGACTTCAGGAGTGTCGCCACAGCCTCGGCCAGTTTTTCGATCTCGGCTTCTTTGAAGCCGCGCTGCGTGATCCAGTGGGTGCCCATGCGCACCGCCGAGGCGGCGCCTGCGCTCGTGTCGCCCGGAATGGTGTTGCGGTTGGCGACGATGCCGGCCAGATCGAGAATGCGCGCGGCGACATCGCCCATCAACGGCGTGCCGTCCGGCCCCTTGATCGATTTGCAATCGATCAAGAACAGATGCGAGTTGGTGCCGCCATAGGCGAGGCGAATGCCACGATCCGCTAAAGCCTTCGCAAAGTGCGCGGCGTTCTTCACGGTTTGATGTTGCAGCTGCTTGAACTGATCGGTCTGCGCGAGTTTGAAGGCGACAGCCAGCCCCGCGATGGTATTGATATGCGGGCCGCCCTGTTCGCCGGGGAAGACGGCGCGATCGAGTTTGCGGCTGATCGCTTCGTCGAGTGTGAGCAACACCGCGCCGCGCGGGCCGCTCAACGTCTTGTGTGTGGTGAAGGAGATCACGTGGGCCAATCCCAACGGGCTGGGATACGCCCCGGCGATGACGAGGCCGGAGACATGCGAAATATCGGCCAGCAAAACCGCGCCCACTTCATCGGCGATGGCGCGGAACTTCTGCCAATCGGGCGCATAGGGATACGAAGTGTAACCCGCAATGATCATCTTAGGCTTGTTAGCCAGTGCAATTTCACGGATTTTGTCGTAGTTCAACTGCTCGGTGGCCGGATCGACATCGTACGACACGATCTTGTAGTGCTTGCCCGATCGGTTGACGGGTGAGCCGTGGGTCAGGTGTCCGCCCGCGATGAGCGACATGCCCATCACCACATCGCCGGGTTTGACCAGCGCTTCGTACACCGCGTTGTTGGCGGGCGCACCCGACAACGGCTGCACGTTGACGAAGATGCGTGAGGCGTCATATTTAGCGGTGGCAAAGCATTCGGCGCAGCGGCGGCGGGCCAGCGCCTCGATAATGTCGGCATATTCCACGCCTTTGTAATAGCGCGGATCGCCATAGCGGCGATAGTAGCCGAGCTGCTCGTCGTAATCGAGAATCTCGGCCTCGGTCTGCTTGCGCGTGCGCGGATCAGGATAACCTTCGGCGTACAAATTGTGCAGCGGCGACATCAGCGCTTCGCGCACGGCTTCGGGCACGGTCGATTCGCTGGCGATCAGGATCAGCTTGCGAATCTGTCGGGCGGTCTCGTGGTTGATCAATTCGGCAACCGCGGGATCGATCGCACGTAGGTCGCCACGAAAGAGAAAATCGGACATGGTCACTCCTTAGCATTGAGGATTAAAGTTCGCATCTAGCGAACCGAGGTTTGGGCACGCGTATTGTAGCACCGGCAGGGCAGAGGGGCAATGGAGGGTGATCCCAAAATAGCTAACCTGACTCTTGGCTATGCTATAATGAACTCAATACCAACACAACCGTAGGTTTGATCGTGGATATTGCCTACTCTGTGAATGATGTTCCCATACGGCTGACGGTCGAGCGCTGGTATCATATCGTCGAGAATCATGATGATCTGGCGGGTCATGCCGATGACGTATTATCTGCCATGGAAAACCCGGATGTTGTGCTGCGTGGCTACCAAGCATCTTTGATTGCAGTGCGCGGAGCGGGTCGCGGACAATACTTGTGTGTTGTCTATAAGGAACTCAAACGCACAGACGGGTTTGTGATTTGAGCCTACTTCACATCCAAAATTAACAGGAAGCAAATCCTATGGCGCAGAGAACGCTAAGCACTAAATCACTTGATCAGATATTCAAGGTTGTTCCGAATCTGGTAGGACTGCCGATTCGTCGCTTCTGGACCGATTACGATGCTGAGGCGGATGTGCTGTATCTGAGTTTTGAACGTCCCCAGAAAGCGACGGACAGCGTCATGCGCGATGATGGCGTCTTGCTGCGTTACCATGGCAAGAAGCTGGTGGGGATGACCGTGTTTGAGGCGTCGAAGCGTTGAAGGCAGCGTCAACCTCTGAACGCAAGAGCCGCCGAGTGATCCTCGGCGGCTTTTTATTTGGGCGGGCGGCCCATCAAGATGGTCTCCCACCAGTAGTGGGCGGTATAGGACTCGAACCTACGACCTCCTCTTTGTAAGAGAGGCGCTCTAACCAGCTGAGCTAACCGCCCGGTGCCGGGGATTATAAGCGGGCGGTTAGGTTCGGTCAAGGCGCAAAATTGCGCAGGATCACGGGCAGAAAAACTTGATAGGGCTGGATTGTTGCAGCCGTGCGCGTGATGATGCGATCGTCATAGGCGATGACCGCCGTGTTGGTCAACGTCGTACCGGGCGTGAGCGGCAGTGTGTTGCTGAGATGATAGGTGATGTAGATGTGCGCGTTCTCCGTCACCGTGCCAGACCAGCGAACTTGCCCGGCGACGTAGAGCTGTGGCGCAGGCTCGCCGTTCAACCACAGCGCATCAGTGAGAATTGTCGTGTAAGGCGGCAGCGTGTCGGTCAATGTGGCCGTCGTGGAGAGATTGCCGGAGTTCCACAGATCGATCGACCAGCCGATGGGCGACCGCAGGATCAGCCGCGAATCGACGCCTTTCACCGAAGTTTCCAGGATCGGCGCGGGTGTGACCAACACGGAAATCACGCCGTTGCCGAAAGGATTATCGGTGTAGCGGCTTTCGTTGCCGGCCAGATCGCGCGCGCGTACGCGGAAAAAGTACGTGTGACCATCTTCGCCGTCGAACCAGTTGATGGTCTGTGTTGTGGCTGTGAGCCAGAGCGTCCAAGGGCTATCCCAACCATCCTTCACCTGCACGTCAAGCGAACGGACACAATCGGCATCGAGGGCGATCACGTCAACTGGAAAAGAAGTCTGCGTGGTGGTGAGCGGCAAGCCGTAGATCGATAG
>Ga0209254_10002238_pt1 | contig 17542 bp, 14 predicted proteins | sample FrelakmetDIP11DI_FD_187148 | JGI IMG/M metagenome (GOLD analysis project Ga0209254, IMG submission 187148) | Freshwater lake sediment microbial communities from the University of Notre Dame, USA, for methane emissions studies - DIP11 DI (SPAdes)... | ecosystem: Environmental > Aquatic >... | reverse complement strand
GTCATTGAGACAGGATGGGTATCCCGGCAGGGATATCCGACTGGGTCGGCCTTATATACTTGCGGAAGAGAAAAAAATCCAGATTAAAATCGACGGCTGCGGAAAAAGTCCTCCGCGCCGTCGCCCCGGCGAAAGCCGGGGTCCAGAACTTCTTGGCATTCCTGGATTCCGGCTTCCGCCGGAATGACAGAAAAGCGCGCCTTCTGGTTTTTTTGCGACGCCGTCAAAGTCACAGCACCGTATATTTCGGACCTCCTCCTCCTTCGGGCGGAACCCAGTTAATGTTCTCGTACGGATCTTTCACATCGCACGTCTTGCAATGGACGCAGTTCGAGAAATTGAGCTTCATCCGGCGCTTTCCTGTTTGCTCGTCCAATTCCATTTCATACACATGGGCCGGGCAGAATCGTACGCAGGGGTTCTGGAATTCCTTGGTGCACCGGTTGTAGCACGTTTCGAGGTCCAGGATTTTCAGATGGGGCGGTTGTTTCTCTTCGTGCGTCGTTCCTGAATAATAGACATCCGTCTCCTTGTCAAAGGTGCACTTGCCGTCGACCTTGATGTCTCCCTTTTCCTCGTCCGTGAGTACCTCCTTGCCGTAGAGCACGGAAACCGTTTTCAAATGGGTGTGGTCCGGTTTGGTCTCGAGTCGAGGCTTGAGAATTCTCCCGCCCAGCACATACTGGAACCCCGCTTTCATGAGGGCGATCCACAACCCCCTCTGAAAAGCCTGGTGGAAATTGCGGGACAGATAAAGCTCCCGGCCGATGGCGCTCTCCCGGAGGGCATTGGGATACGCTTCAAGCGCCTTCTCTGAAAAATCGTCCTTCACCATGGACGCAAAGATCGCCTCCGCCGCAAGCATGCCTGATTTCATGGCCGCATGAATGCCTTTGAGTTTCATGCTGATAAAAAGGCCGGCGGAATCCCCTACCAGAAGCCCGCCGGGGAAAGTGAGTTTGGGCACTGAGAAGTATCCTCCCACCGGCGCGGTCTTGGCTCCGTACTGAATCATCTTTCCGTCTTTGAGCAGACCGGCGATGTAAGGATGTTGTTTGAGTCTCTGGAACTCCCGGTGAGGATCCATAAAAGGATCTGCATATTCAAGCCCTGTCAGGAGGCCGATGGACAGCTTGTTATCCTTCATCCCATAGATGAATCCACCGCCGTACGTGTTGCTCTTGAGAGGATATCCCATGGTGTGAATCACATCCCCCGGCTGGATTCGGCCCTCGGGAACTTCCCAGACTTCTTTAACCCCCACGACATAGCCCTGGGGGTTCTTTTCTTCATCCAGTTTGTACTTCTTGATCAAGGTCTTTGTCAGGCTTCCCCTGGATCCTTCGCCAAAGACCGTTACCTTGGCATGAAGGTCGATTCCAGGCTCGAAATTGGCCTTCTTGCTTCCGTCCGCGTCAATGCCCTTGTCCCCGGTCCTGACCCCGATCACCCGGTCGTTCTCATAGAGCACCTCAGTGCCGGCAAATCCCGGGAACATGTAAACGCCGGCTTCCTCAACCATTTTCCCGAGCCACTCGGTCATCCGGGCCAGGGAAACCACGTAGTGACCGTGGTTGTTCAGAGGCGGAGGCGTGATGGGCGCTTTGATTCGTCCTCCCTTGGTCAGCAGGCATACCTGTTCTCTCTTGACTTCTCCCTCCAGGGGAGCCCCTTTCTCAATGAAATCCGGAACCAGTTCCTTCAAGGCAACAGGGTTCATGACCGCGCCGGAAATGCCGTGGGCTCCTACAAAAGCGCCCTTCTCCACAACGGCGATCATCACTTCTTCCATTTTCTTGCCCTGGCCCTCCGCATCCACCTTTTCGTTGTGCCGGCGAATGAGGTTGGAAAGATGGAGTGCCCCGCTAAGGGAGGCTATACCCCCTCCCACAAAGAGGACGTCCACATTCATGATTTCTCGTTCTTCCATAATGGTTCCCTCCGTTTTTCGTCCAGCGACCCTCTCAGCCCGGTATCCGATCGAGGGAGTTGCCCGAAAATTAGCGTTCACATGTAGCTATAACACAGCCAAAAAAAGAAGCGCAAGCCAAAAGTAAGACAGCGTAGACCAGGGACAAAGGGACAAAGGCACATAGGCACAAAGCAGAAAAACCATTTCCTCTTGTCCCTTTGTGCCTCTGTGCCTTTGCACCTTTGTGCCTTGGCGGTGAAAAAAGCCCCGGCTGCAAAGGAGCAGCCGGGGCTTCGATGAAACAAGGACTAAAGAGAACCGCTATGCACCGGGCATGGTCCAGATGTCTTTCTTCATCATCTTCCACTCGCCGGTCTTGCGATCCCACGTGCAGTTCACAAAACACTTCCAGTTCGCATCGTCCATCTTCGGCTTGTCAGCCCTGAAGTAGTAACCGGGCCAACGGGTTTCCTCTCTGAAGTGAATGCTGCGAATGTGTGCCTCAGCCTGCATGACTCTCTGGTTGTTCTCCCACGCCCTCGTGAGTTCATGATGGTTGCGCGCAGCCATTTTCGCAGAGTCCTCTTTCAGAAGGGCCATCAGTTCGAGACCTCTCTCGCAGAGAGCCTTGCTGGTCTTGAAACCGGAGATCACGCCGCCGGCATACTCATCCATGAGCTTCTGCAGCCTGTGGAGGAACTGCCTGGGCACGATGTAGTTCGTGTTGATTTCCGGATCGGTCGTCTCTTTGCTGTGCTTTTCCCAGAGATCCAGAGGAAGCAGGATCTTCGCCTTCAGTTTCTCCACCTCAGCCTCGTCGACCTTGGGCGCTTTGCCTTTTTCGACGATGTACTTGATGGCGGCTTTGCCGGCGATCCTTCCCTCGGCATGGGAACCGGAGGAGAACTTGTGGCTGGAGGCGCCGGAACCATCGCCCACTGCAAACAACGCTTCGGCGGTGGTCATGTTGGCGTAGCCCCATTTGTACGGAGTGGGCAGGTCTTCAGGACCGCTCACCCAGGCACCGGAGGCGCCGGAATGGGAGCCGATGAAGTAGGGCTCGCAAGCGGCGATCTCTGAGTGCTTCTCTTCGGGTTTCAGGTTCTGCGCTGCCCAGAGGATGGCCTGGGAGATCGTCATGTCGAGGAAGTCTTCCCACGCTTCGCTTTCCAGTTCCTTCATCTTCTTCTTGAAGGCCTTGGGATCATCCTTGAATTGTGCAGCAATGTTCTTGATAGCCTCATCCGTTTCCATGTAAAGCGGGCCAAGGCCCTTCTCCGTATCCAGCATGCCGAGATAGTTCCTCAGGTTGGCCGGAATCGGTTTGACCAGGCCATAAGGCTTCCAGTTCTCCAGCTCCGCCTTTCTCACCACCATGTAGTCGCCACCGCCTGCGCTGATCGCACGGGACTTGAAGAGGAGGAACCATGCCCCGACCGGACCATAGGCGTCCTTGAACCGGACCGGGATAAACCGCACTTCCTGACAGGTCATTTCGGCGCCGGCCTTGATCGTGAAATAAGCGCTGGAGCCGGAGTTGAAGGGCGGATACCAGGATCGGCCGAAACCTTCACCAACGGACCGGGGACGGAACACATGTACGGCGCCGCCCATGCCGGCGATGACCGCTTTAGCTTTGAACACGTAGAACTTGTTCTCCCGCGTGCTGAAGCCGACCGCACCGACACACTTGTTTCCATCCATGAGAGGGTCGACAATAAAGACTCTCTCGAAGATCTCGCCGCCTGCGGCCGCGATCGCGTTTTTCGCTGCCTCGGCGATGATGACCTTGTAGGACTCGCCGTTGATCATGAGCTGCCACCGGCCTTCGTGGACATACTTGCCCTTCTCGTCTTTCCAGATCTTGAGTCCCCACTTTTCAAAGAGGTGGACTGTAGAATCCACGTGGCGGGCAATATTATAAACCAGGTCTTCCCTGGAGATGCCCATGAGGTCACTCCGAACATAACGGATGTAATCCTCCAATGTGTTCTCCCCATCCCTGAGGCCCACGTATTGGTTAATGGCCGAAAGACCCATGGCCACGGCGCCGCTTCTGTCCAGTGCGGCCTTGTCGACCAGTGTGACCTTAAGACCTTTCTTCTTGGCCCAATAGGACGCCTCTGTCGCGGCGCCGCAAGCTGAAAACCCCCCACCGCAGATCAGGAGGTCGGTATTTACAACAACAGTTTCCCAATTTGCCATATCTTTACCTCCGTTTCTTTAATTTTTAGTGGGAACTTCTTTGAGTCCCAGGGACGCCGGCTCAGTTGCAAGGGCCTGGCTGTTCAAATCATCGTGAGTTCCATAACCGCCGATCGGATCGGCAGACCCTTCAGGAGTTGTCCTGGTGGGGAACTTGAACCGTTTAATGGAACCATCCCTAAACTTCACTGTCCACATAATGTCCTCAGATCCTCTGAGGGGTGTCGCACTGGCTCCCATGGGGATGAAATCCGCATAGCCGCGAACATCCATCGCCTGCTGGGGACAGATCTTGACACAGCACATGCACTCCCAGCACATTTGAGGATCGCGGTTCTCAGCCTTCATCTTTTCCTTATCCAGTACCATCAGGTCGTTGGGGCAGATGTACATGCAGGCTGTCTTGTCCTGCCCCTTACAACCGTCGCACTTCTCGGTGATCACATAACTTGGCATTATCACACCTCCTAAATTGACTAGTTAATAGAATGCGTTGTAATTCCTGCTGGAAAACCTTCTTCTCTCATGCACCTCCTTTCAGTGATGTATTCCTTTTCGATCGAGCCTTTTGCGAGGCCCGTCTCAAACTTTAATTTGTATATTGCGTTTGTGGATGAACCTGGCAGGGTGCAGTTCACCTTCAAGAAGCATTAAATCTATTTCCACTCCTTTCGAGGTGTCAAGAAAAAACGAACGCGAAGGTTCATCTTTACATCCCTCGCCCCTCTCCCCTTAAGACTTCTTCACATCGCCTGTCGCAGCGCCGTGCAATTTGATTTCCACCTTTTCGTCCAGGTTCTGGTAGTACTCCTGAAGAACTTTTGCCACTTCGGGTCTCGAGAATTCCACGGGCAACTGGCCGCCCTCGGACAGGGTCTTTCGGACCACGGTGCCAGAGAGCATGAGCCTGTCGTTCTTCCCGTGGGGGCAGGTCTTCATGGAGGCCATGCCCCCGCACTTGTTGCACCAGAACGTCCAGTCAATGTTCAAATTCTGGCACTTCAAGGCTCCCTTGGGGATCTCGTCAAAGATCTTCTGGGCATCAAAAGGTCCATAGTAATCACCCACGCCGGCGTGATCGCGGCCGATGATCATGTGGCTGCAGCCGTAGTTCTGCCGGAATAGGGCATGAAGCAAAGCCTCCCTGGGCCCGGCATAGCGCATCTCCATGGGATATCCTCCCTGGACCACAGTGCCCTTCACAAAATAGTTGTCCACGAGAACCTCGATGGCTTTGACGCGCACATCCGCAGGAATATCTCCTGCTTTGAGCTTTCCAACCAGCTGATGGATATAAACGCCGTCCATGACTTCGACTGCGATCTTGGCAAGGAATTCGTGAGAGCGGTGCATGGGATTGCGGAGCTGAAGAGCCGCAATTCTTTTCCATCCCATGTCCGAAAAGATTTTCCGTGATTCCGCCGGCCTCTGATAGAGACCTTTGAACTGCTCCGGATAATAGATTTCGCTCAAGACCTTGATCGGTCCGGCCAGATTATATTTGGCCTGGGCCATGACCTTTTCGACGCCCGGGTGTTCCTTGTCGTTGGTCCTGAAGACGGCCTTGCACTCAGACTCTTTGTCAATGGTGTACTTCTCGGTCACGCGCATCGTGGCAACGGTCGTGCCTGTTTCTTCATCGTCCAGAGCAATCTCGTCACCCGCCTTGATGCTTTCGTCGTTCGTCGAGACCGTGATCGGGATCGGCCAGAACGTGCCGTCGGCCATGGTGTACTTGTCGCAAACGCCCTTCCAGTCCGCCTTGGTCATGAAGCCGGTGAGCGGCGTGAAAGCACCGATTCCCATCATAATGGCATCGGATGTTTCTCGGGTGGTGATGGTGATGTGTTTGAGAGTCTTCGCTCTCTTGGTTTCCGCCTCCAGCTCTTTCCCCGCGAGCAAGAGAGGCATGAGTTTTTCTTGTTTGCCATGGGGTGCAATCAGATCGGCCATAAATTATCCTCCTTTTGGTTTCTTTTTCTTCGTGTCAGACCCTGATAGCTCCGATGAGCCTCTCAGGCCCTGAACCTTCCATACCCTGTTCATAGTGCTGGCGCAGTTCCGCGTTGAAGCTGCGGATCTCCTTTGGCGGCTATTGTCTTTATTTTAGAGCAGCTGAAATGAGGAGGCAACTCTGCGCCTAGAATGAACAGACAATCTATTTCCAACCCGCGCTAGGTGTCAAGAAAAAAAGAACAGCCCGCCGTGGTTTAATGGCGCCTCGTGAGGATGTAGCCCCCAAGCTCAAGAAGACCCTGTTTGACCGGCGAGTCTGGGAAGAGCTTCAGAAGCTCTCCCGCTCTTGCGACGTACTCAGACGCTTCGGATCGAACTCGCTCGATCGCCCCATTGACTCTCACCCGTCGGACGAGATCTTGGTAATCCTGATCGCTCGCCTTCTGACTCCTGAAAAGCTCAGCAAGGCGCTCAACCTCAGCCCTTTCAAGCTCTGAAACAAAATAGACAAGAGGCAGGGTGATCTTGCCCTCTTTGAGATCCTTGCCCACGGGCTTACCAAAGACCTCCTCCGAGGAGGTGTAATCCAGAAGGTCGTCCATGAGTTGGAAAGCGATGCCAAGATTCGACCCGAAATCCCCGAGATGCTGCACTGTTTTCTCATCCGCGCCGGCGACCATGGCGCCGGAGTTACAGGCTGCGCGCATGAGAGCCGCTGTTTTGGCCGTAATGATTTCCATGTATTCCGCTTTGGAGATTTTCCAGTTGTGGGTGTGCTCCAGTTCCAGGAATTGGCCTTCCACCATGCGTTTCAGTAAATCGCTGAGCAGCCGGATGAGTTCGAGGTTTCGGCATTCCACCGCGATGGCGGAAGCGGCTGAGTACAGGAAATCTCCTCCCAGCACGGCGGCGGCGTTTCCCCACACCTGTCGAACCGATGGCTTTCTCCTTCTCAGGTCGGCGTTGTCGAGCACGTCATCGTGGACGAGGGATGCGGCATGAACATACTCAAAGAGGGTTGAGAGCCGGTAAACATCCTCCCCTTTATATCCGCAAAGATGCGACGAAAGCACAAAGAGCAGCGGACGGATCCTTTTCCCCGCCCCCAGCAGGGAATACCGAACGATGTCCGCAACCACAGGCACCCGGGTGCCAAGAGACTGATTCAGGGCATCGTCGATTTCCTTGAGATGAGGGCTGAAGTGATCTAAAAAGTCGTTCATCGCGCTCTAGAAAACTCATAGGGGTGGAGGCAGAATTGTTCTTTCCCTACTGGCCGGTGACTTCGCCGCAAACTGCGGATAAGTTGAAAATCCGAAATCCGAAACATTATCCAATGATCCAAATTCAAATGACCAAAACGGTGGGCAGATGGGTTTCGGTTTTGGACATTGGAGCATTGGCGTTTTGAATTTGTTTCGAATTTCGGATTTCGAGATTCGAATTTGATTGCTGCCAAAGGCCTGTATTGGGAAACTTCATTTCTTTGAATGGTTATTTGTGTATCACGCCGCCTCTGCCAAAGCAAGAAAAGATCAGGCCCATTCTCCGACGAGATCATAAGTTCTGGCCCTTGTGATCTTGACAGGCACGATTCGACCTGTCTCTGCACCGCCCCTGCGAATGAAAACCTGTCCGTCCACTTCCGGTGCCATAAAGGCCGCCCTTCCTGCAATCCACGAACCCGCACGAGCCCCCTCAATCAGCACAGGATAGACTTGACCGAATTTGTCCTCATTCTTCTTTCTCGAAATCCTCGCCTGAAGACGCATGATTCGATCCCGTCTCCTCTCTGCGACAGCCGGCTCCACCTGGTTCTTCATGCGGGCGGCAGCCGTGCCCTTTTCCGGGCTGAAGGTGAACGCACCCAGGTGATCGAATTCTGCGTTTTTCACGAATCCCAAAAGACGCTTGAAAGCAGCCTGTGTTTCCCCTGGAAATCCCACCATCACCGTTGTTCTGAGACTGATCCGGTCATTCCTGGATCTTATTCTCTCAAGGAGGCGCCACACCTTCGCCTCATCCAAGCCTCTTCCCATGGCCGTGAGAATCTCCGGATGCACATGCTGGATGGGAATATCCAGATAGGGGCAAAGAGAAGATGGGGGCTTCATGAGTTCCAGGAGCCTGTCCGTGATCCTCTCAGGATGGCTGTAAAGGATGCGGATCCAGGGAATCCCACGGATCTGAATCAGCTTTTCCAGAAGGTCCTCCAGTTGATCCCCTCTCCCGAGATCCCTTCCATACATTGTGGTGTCCTGGGCGATCAGGTTCACCTCCTGCACGCCACGCTCAGCCATCTGCACCGCTTCTTCGATCAGGGATTCCGGGCTGCGGCTTCTGAAAGGGCCTCTCAGTTGGGGGATGATGCAGAAACTGCACCGGTGGGAACACCCTTCCGCGATCTTGAGGTAGGCGCTGAAAGGAGGGGTCGACTGAACTCTCGGTGTCCGATGGTCAGGGAGAAACGTAGGCCTGTTGATGAGAAAGGGAGATCCTTCCCGGCGGCTCTCTTGCAGAAGTTCCGTGACCCGATGAATCTCCCCGGGTCCGGCCCATCCGTCCACCTCGGGCATTTCATCCCTGAGCTTGTACCCGTAACGTTGCACAAAACAGCCCACCACGAAGAGCTTCTGGAGTTGTCCTTTCTTCTTTCTTTCAGACACTTCGAGAATCGTGCGGATGGCCTCTTCCACCGCAGACCGGATGAATCCGCAGGTGTTGATGACCGCGATGTCCGCCTCCTCCAGTCCTCCCGCGAGAGGATATTTTTTCTCTGCCAGCCATCCCAGGATGTGCTCGCTGTCCACCAGATTCTTGGCGCAGCCCAGGCTGATGACGCAGACTTTCGGTTTCGGTTTCATTTTGAGAGAGGCCCTCTCAACAAATGATGAACATTGCGCTAGAGATCTTCCTGGATTTTCTTGGAAAGACGATTCAGCAGGGTGAGGGCGAAATTTCGCATAAACAGGAGCTGGATGGGTTCTGCGGATTTGTCGAGAAGGATGCCACTGATCTTCATGAGGATGCAATCCGTTTCCGGAACCACCGTCGCTGCTCTGGTTTGACCGCTCAGGTAGGACATCTCCCCGAAGCACTCGCCCCTCGTCAGGGAAGCAATGGTCCTTTTGCCCTTGCTGACCGCAGCCTTCCCGCTGAGGATAATGTAGAACGTGTCATCGATATCTCCCTCGGCAACCACCACCCTTCCTTTACGAACCTTGATGATGTTGCTCGCATGCAGGATTTCTCTCACCTGGTCTTTTGTAAAATTCTCAAAGAACGGGACGCTGTGGACATAGTCGATGATGGTTTCCACTTTGTCCGCTCTCGGCCCTCCTTTCAACCCTCTCAAGGCCACCCTCAAGTCGTAGGCTAAATCCATGCAGCTCTGGTACCGCTGGCTGGGATCCTTGGCCAGCGCTTTCCGGCAAATTTTCCAGAGAACCTCCGGTACCTCCGGCCGGGCCGTCCGGATAGAAACAGGATCCAGATTGGTGATCTTGTACATGATCGAGAAGTAGTTCTCCCCGGGGAAGGCTTTCTGACCTGCGAGAAGCTCATAAAGGACGCATCCCAGGGAAAAAATGTCGCTCTTGTCTTCGACCGGTTGTTCTTTGACTTGTTCAGGGGACATGTAACTGGGAGACCCGATGATTCCCTTGGAACTCGTCTGCTCGGTCTTGACGTGAGCGATTCCGAAATCGGTGATCTTCACCTCCTCTGACCGATCGAGCATGACGTTCGAAGGCTTGATATCTCTGTGGACCACTCCCTGCCGGTGAGCATAGTCCAGAGCATGACACGCCTTAAAAACAATTTCCACCACTTTGCTGACGGGCAGCAGGTTCTCTTTGGTGCAATACTTCTGAAGAGAAGGGCCGTCCACGTACTCCATGGTGATATAGCAGAAGTCTTTGTACATGCCTGCATCGTAGATGGCCACGATCCCGGGATGGACAAGCCTTCCTGCGGATTGAGCCTCCAGGAAAAACTGCTCCCGGTATTTGTCCGCTTTTTCTCCCTTCACGTCCGCAGCAGGCCGCGAAATCTTGATCCCCACATATCGGTTGATGTAAGGGTCTCGTCCCAGGTAGACCACACCCATGCTCCCCTGGCCGATTTTCCCCATGATTTCATAACGGCCGACCGTCTTGATGTCTGAAAGATCGGCAAGAAACTGCGTGTCCACAGGGCTGGCTTCTTTATCTTTGCCCAGCAGTTTCAGTTTGAGCCAGCTTGTGAGGCTGAGTTTTTTCTTACCCGCTTCCTGTTCTGTTTTTTTCTTTTCGGGCAAAAGGCTCTCCTTCTCAAATACAAACCTGCTTTACCAACGGGGCACTTTACCACAAGGCGACTGGAAACTTCAAGAAGAATAGGCTGTTATGCCTAGGGAGGAAAGGGGCAAAGGCACAAAGGCACAGAGGGACAAAGGGATATATCAGGATACTCTTTCTGCTTTGTGCCTATGTGCCTTTGTCCCTTTGTGCCTGGGTCACAGCGAAAAAACCAGGGTGAAGGAAAAAACCTGAAGGGATGCTATTGACCTGCGTCCCTAAACAGTTTCACCAAATTGATCCGGTTCATGACGTCCGCGAACAGATCTCCAACGACCGCATCCGCCTGCTCGGTTCCGATGATTTTGAGTCTCTCCGCCTCCCCGGTGGCGAACTGCTTTGAAAGGACCGTGCCGTTCTTGACCAGCCTGGCCTCGTACCCCAATCTGACCTTCCAGGTTCGGTCGATCAAGTCCAGGGAGAATTCCTGGAGCACAAAGACCAGTTCCACCTGACTCGCTTTTTTTTCAGGCACGATCTCGACTCCCTCGTTCTCGATCCTCAGGCGAAAAGCCTCTTTCACAAGCGACGGCGTGTCGTAAAGGCCCAGCTTGAGAGGAGGCTCCGTCCCTTTTCTCACAGAGTACGAAAGGGTTTCCGAAAAGTTATCGAACTCCCTCTTCACCCCTCTACCCGCGAACTCCTTCGTTTTTCTCTCATCCTCTACAGCCAGGAAAACCTTTCTGCCTTCCAGAGCGTTGGCTTTCGCCGGGAGGCGGTCATTTAACTGGATATAGGCGATGGAGCTGCAGGCCGGAGTGAACAAAAGGGCAGCGAATAGGCCCGGCATCCACATCCACCCTTGATTTAGACTTCTTCTTATTCTATCTTTTGCACCCATAGTTGTTCATGTCCTTTCTTTTATCCTTGAATGAGCTTAGGATACTTGCCTAGCAGTGACCCTGTCAAGCTCGGGGACAAACGTTTTCACCAGGGTGCCGAATGACTTCTGAAGATGAGCGCCTCTTTGAACAGGCTTTTCGAGAAACCCGGGCAAGGCACGGCACGGAGATCACCTTCTATCTCCCCGGGATGATCCGTTACGAAAGCCGGCGCGGCCGCTACCCTGCCATTTCCCTCACGGGAAGCCGGTGTGAGCTCCAGTGCGAACACTGCAAGGGCCGCCTCCTAACTCCTATGATCCACGTGACCGAACCGGATGACCTCTTCGAAAAAGCCGTTTACCTCGAGAAACGAGGAGCCCATGGACTTCTCCTGAGCGGAGGTTCTGACCGCAAGGGGCGGTTGCCATGGGCAAAGTATGGCGATGCGATCCGGGAGCTGGTAGAGACAACCGGGCTCTTTCTTTCAGCCCACGTAGGATTTCCCGATCTTGAGACATGCCGGCGATTGAAGAAGAGCGGCGTCCGTCAGGCTCTGGTGGACGTAATGGGCGATGAAGATACCGCCTCCCTGGTCTATCATCTCGGGGGCCTCCAAACAGTCAGGGATGCTCTGGAGAGCATCTCGCAAAGCGGTCTCCAGTTAGCCCCTCACATTGTGGCGGGGCTGCACTACGGCAGGATGAAAGGAGAAGAGGAGGCGCTCCAAATGCTGAGCCGATACGATCCCACGGTCCTCGTCGTTGTCGTGCTCACAGCTCTGAAAGGAACCCCCATGGCCGGGATCAAACCTCCCTCCCCTCTGGAGGTTGCGCGGCTCATCGCAAAGGCAAGGCTCCTGATGCCTCACCTTCCGATTTCCCTTGGGTGTGAAAGGCCCAGAAACAAAGAGGGCACAGAGCTTGAAAAGCTGGCCCTCCGAGCCGGGATAACTAGAATGGCCGTCTGGTCCGAGGAAGCTCTCGAAGAAGCTTCAAGACTTGGGCTGAGCTCTCGTTTTCAACCGACCTGCTGTTCGGTGGACTTCGCCGAAAACTATAGAATGATCCGTTAAAGCCGCCGCTTTCATTTTCTTCAGCAGCGCCATCAGCCTCTTCCGTGTGTTCCACTCGGGATGGTCCATGAGCTCTTCAGAAAGTCGTGCCAGAATCCTGCCGACCTCGGGTCCCGGAGATAGACCCGTGACTTCCATGACCTTTGACCCGCTGATTGCCAGATCTTGCGGTCCCCTCACAAGAGGGGCATTCATCAAATCTCTTATTCTCCCTTGAATTTCATCCAGCAGGAGGAGCTTTTGGTGGCCGCGCCTCCCCGAGGTCAGGAGATCTGCTCTTCTCAACGAGATGAGAGACTCCACATGCTCCGCACCCACCCGGCGGATGAACCTTCTCAGGTCCCCATCCCTCCAGGAGGAATCATAGCCGGCGAGAGCTTCCTGTTCTTGAACAAGCAGAACCACCTGCCGGATCACGCTCTTGCTGAAGCACAGGCGAACCATGATTTCCTGCGCTGCCTTTGCGCTCCTTGTTTCATGATCCGGGGAAGCGGATTGGGCAATGCCGTGAAAAAGAGACGCAAGTCTTAAGACCGGATCGGGTGCAACTTGATCCACAGCAGCAAGGGTGTGCCGATAAACGGTCATGGTCTTAGACAGGCTCTCCCTCACACTGCCCGCCTCAACGAGTTCAGGCACGATCCGGGCCATGAGGCCTGTTTTCTTGAGGAGGTGCAAGCCCTGGGAGGGCTTTTCACAGAGAAGAATCCTGACCAGCTCATCCCTGATCCTCTCAGGAGCTGCAGCGGTTATGGCTTCCGCCATGCAGGAAATCGCCTTCAGGCTCTTTTCATGAATCCTGAATCCAAGTTCAGCGGCAATTCGAAGAGCTCTCATGAGTCGGAGAGGATCTTCGCGAAATCGCTCCTCAGGGCTGGCCACCCCTCTCACCACCCCTTTTGCGATGTCTTTCCTTCCTCCCCAAGGATCAATGAGAACCGACCTTCCCATGTCATAGGCCATGGCATTGATCGTGAAATCACGATGCTTCAGATCCTCCTCCAAGGTTTTGTTTGGCCCTCTGAACGTCGTGACCTCATAGTGACGCCGCCGGTACACGAGCGTAACCGTTTCGTGCTTGAGGGAGAAACTTCGAAGGCGCTTGAAAACAGAGGCAATGTGCTCAGGGCTTGCGGAGGTCGTCACATCCCAGTCGGCCGCAGGCCGAGCCATACAGAGGTCTCTCACGGCCCCACCGACGACGTAGGCTTCGTGCCCTGCGCGGTGCAGTCTCGTTATGACGGATCTAACGAACGGGGGAATGTCCCATTCTGCTGTCCTGATGCTTCCAGGACCCATTATTTTTACCCCTTTCAGCTGTCATCCAATCCCACGGAGATGAGAGGCTCTTTCCTATTCCCTGTTGCTTTTATATAATGACACAGGAAGCCATCAAATTGAACAGGATTGTTGTGTTAATGGACGAATGAATATCTTCACCTACGGATCACTGATGTTTCCTTCTGTGATGAAGGCCGTCACAGGCCGCGAGTTCGCTGCAAAGAAAGCCCGCGTGAAAAACTGCGCTCGTTTCAAAGTGAAGGGAGAATCCTATCCGGGGCTTACTCCATTGAAGGGCGCTGAAACGGAAGGGGTTCTTTATATGGATCTGGATGCACTTTCCGTGAAGCGGCTCGATGATTTCGAAGGAGAGCTTTATGAGCGCACAGAGATTCCGGCGGACACGCTGGAGGGAGAATCGCTCACCGCGCAAACCTATGCCATCAAAGCTCAGTACCGGGATCGACTCTCTTCAAAAGAATGGGACCCAACACATTTTGAAAAGGCTGACCTGCTTGAGTTCATGAACACTTATAGTGGGTTTGTGAACACCGCTACGGCGTGTGACGAAGAGAAAAAAGTTTGATCACAACCCTCAGGCGTTCCCTTTCACCCGGTCCTGAGGCCGCGGGTCCAGCAGGCGAAGTTTTTTCTTCCCATCCGACAGGCTTTCATTCAGAATGATCCGACTCCCATGGTCCTGGATTAAGCGTGGGCCGTGAAGAACGATTGATGAGGAGGACAGAAAGATATGGCAACGACTCTATCCGGTATTTTTCCGGCTCTCGTAACCCCCTTTCAGAAGGGGAAGCTTTCCCTATCGGGACTCAAATCCAACATCAAGAAACTGAACCGGTTCGACTTCACAGGCTATGTTGTTCTGGGATCAACCGGGGAAGGGATCCTGATGGACGAGAGGGAAGGCCTGCAGGCAATAGAAACCGTGCGAGCGGCTGCCGCGCCGGGTAAAATCGTGATCGCAGGCACGGGTTCAGAGTCGAGCGCCGGGACCATTGAGTTTTCCAACAAGGCCGCTCAGGCAGGCGCGGATTATTCACTGGTCGTGACCCCCTTTTATTACAAGGCTCAGATGACGGCTGCGGCCCTCGAAGCCTACTACAGGGAAGTCGCGGAAAAATCAAAGATCCCCATCATCCTCTACACGGTGCCCAAGTTCACGGGCCTCGAACTTCCTTTACAGACGATTGCTGCGATGGCCACTCACCCGAATGTCATCGGGCTGAAGGACTCCTCTGGAAACGTGTCAGCTATCAGTGAGACCCTCAGGGCTTGTCCTCCGGAATTCTGTGTCTTCCAGGGGCACGGGTCAATCTTGTTCTCCGCCTTGCTCCTTGGAGCCAAGGGCGGCATTCTTGCCCTGTCCAATATGGCTCCTGCAGAAACCGTGGAAATCTACAAACTGTTTCAGGCTGGAGATTATGAGAAGGCAAGAGAAATGCAGTTCAGGCTCCTGCCGTTCAATCAGAAGATTGTGGGCGGCTATGGCGTTCCCGGGATCAAGTGCGCTGTGGACATGCTTGGTTACTCGGGAGGGGACCCCCGTCCCCCTCTCAGGCCGGTGAACCAGGAGGCCAGGGATGCGATTCGGCAGATACTGAAGAATGGCGGGCTCCTGTAAAAAAGTAATCAGTAGGCAGTCACGAGGGACAAGCAAAAAGTGACGACTGACAGGCGACCACCGACCGCCGTGAACAGATTGCGCCGACGTTTGACACCGGACAACGGTGAACCGATAGCGTTTCACAGCTTAAAGGTCATGTCCATGGCAACGCCGAAGCATTCAAGGTGTGAGCCTCTTCCGGCAACCCTTTTCCGGCAATCCTCCACAAGCTGATCCATTTGGCGGTCCGTCCTGCTCTGATTCAAATGGAATAGACCCAGCTTCTTCACCCCAGCCTGCAGGGCAAGGTCCAGGGCTCTGGTGTATGTTGAATGCCCCCATCGCTTCGTCTTCTTGTATTCCTCTGGAGTAAATTCTCCATCGTGAATCAGAACATCAGCGCCTGCTGCGAAATCTCTATACTCTTCGAAAGAGCGCCCCCCTGGATGGCAGTAATCCAATTCGTTGTCGGTAAGAAAGACAAAGACGCGGTCCCCTTCTATGAACTTGTAGCCGTTGCCGTCGTTTGGATGGCACAAGCTGATGGGGATCACCGTGACAGAGCCGATTTGAAAACGTTCCATGCACTCCGGCTCATAACGGATGCGGGCCTTGAGGTTGTCATAGCCTACGGGAAAATTGGGTGGATCAAGCACCTTGGAGAGCATGGTTTGAACGAATTTCTGAGCAAAGGGACAACCCTGTATACGTATGCGGGTTCTCTTGGTGTAAAGGGGGTCAAAAAATGGGAACCCCATCAGGTGATCCCAGTGAGCATGGGTGAAGATCATGTCATAGGAGTACCTTCCCTCTTCCATTAAGCGGTGCCCCAACCTCCGTATTCCCGTTCCCGCATCCACGATGATGATGCGATCGTCCTTTGTCCGGATTTCCAGGCAGGTCGTGTCACCCCCGTATTTCACATAGTCCGCACCTGAAACAGGGATAGAACCCCTCGAACCCCAGCACCTGATGAACATCTCCCTCTCCTCAAAAGAGTTGGAAAACGTCTGCATCCTCGACCCGTATAAGAATTTGTGCTAGTTTATCACAGCTATGAATTCTTTCACCACCATGATTTTCCCGACCCCTCAGGAGCCGGCATAGATGGTCTCGATCGTTCTTAAACCCGGACGCGAAAAATCCCTGCTCCGACATCACCCATGGGTCTTTTCAGGCGCGATCGGAAGTATTGAAGGAGATCCTCGTCTCGGCGACACGGTCCAAATCCTCACCAGCGAGCGAGACTTCCTCGGCCTCGGAGCCTATTCTCCTCATTCACAGATCAGTGTCCGGGTCTGGACCTTCCAAAAGGACCAAACCATAGACTCTTCCTTTTTTCGTGCCCGAATGGACAAGGCGATCCAATCTCGTGTCCCATACCTAAAATCAGGCAGGGACGGTGCGTGTCGACTGATTAACGCCGAATCAGACGGCCTCCCTGGTTTGGTGGTGGACAAATACGGTGATTTCCTGGTTTGCCAGTTCCTTAGCGCAGGATCAGAGTGCTGGAAAGACGAGATCATCCATCAGCTTCAACAGATCCTTTCGCCTGCAGGGATTTATGAGAGGTCGGATGTCGACGTCCGTCTTAAGGAAGGTCTTGAACCTCGCACGGGCAACCTTTGGGGTAAATCACCGCCGGATCTCCTGCTCATTGAAGAGGGACCTTGTCGCTTCCTTGTGGACATCAGGAGGGGCCACAAAACAGGTTTTTATCTGGATCAGCGAGACAATCGGGAGGCTCTTACGGACTATGCCAGCGGAGGTTTGGTCCTCAACTGCTTTGCGTACACCAGCGGATTTGGGATCTGGGCATTGAAAGGCGGAGCCGAGCATGTGACGGATGTGGAGTCTTCCTCAAGTGCCATTGAACTCGGCATGCGCAATGTGGAGATCAACGGGTTTGACTCTGCGAAGGTTGATCACCTTCAAGGGGATATCTTTCAGGTTCTGCGCGAATTCCGAAACTTCAACCGGTGCTTTGACCTCATTGTTCTGGACCCCCCGAAATTTGTGGAGTCCCGCAGCCAGTTGCCCAGGGGAACGCGGGGTTACAAGGATATCAATCTGCTCGCTTTCAAGCTTCTTAGACCAGGTGGGATTCTTTTCACCTTTTCGTGTTCCGGATTGGTTGCCCTTGACCTCTTTCAGAAGATTGTGGCCGATGCAGCCCTTGATGCTGGGCGTGAAGCTCAGATCATGAGGATCCTCACTCAGAGCCCCGACCATCCCACGTCCCTCAACTTCCCGGAAGGCGGTTATCTCAAAGGCCTTGTTTGCAGGGCTCCCTAATGTAGCTCCCACGGACAAACAGAGTTTGTCCGTGCCACC
>Ga0209254_10002237_pt1 | contig 17542 bp, 14 predicted proteins | sample FrelakmetDIP11DI_FD_187148 | JGI IMG/M metagenome (GOLD analysis project Ga0209254, IMG submission 187148) | Freshwater lake sediment microbial communities from the University of Notre Dame, USA, for methane emissions studies - DIP11 DI (SPAdes)... | ecosystem: Environmental > Aquatic >... | reverse complement strand
CCCCGCCACGGCCGTGCCGCAATGCGGGCAGGCACCCCGCGTGTCGAGCGTGTACTGCGTGATGTCGTGCCAATCGCGGCGGATCAGCGCCTCGCCGCAGCCGGGGCAGAAGGTCGTGCCGCCCTCGCGGTCGTGCACGTTGCCGGTATAGACGTGATGCAGGCCCTGTGCAAGGCCGATCTCGCGCGCTCGGCGCAGGGTCGAAGGCGGTGTCGGCTCCACGTCCGTCATGCGGTAGTCCGGGTGGAAGGCCGTGAAGTGCAGGGGCACATCGGGGCCGAGCCGCTCGGCCACCCAGCGCGTCAACGCCTCGATCTCGGGGCTGCTGTCGTTGGCGCCGGGGATCAGCAGCGTCGTGATCTCGAGCCAGCAGGTGGTTTCGTGGTGGATGTACTCCAGCGTCTCGAGCACGGGGGCCAGGTGGGCTCCGGTCTGCTGGAAATAGAACGCCTCGGTGAAGCCCTTGAGGTCGACGTTGGCGGCGTCCATCTTGGCGTAGAAGGCACGCCTCGGAGCGTCGTGCATGTAGCCCGCGGTCACCGCCACCGTCTGGACGCCGAGCGCATGGCAGGCGTCGGCGGTGTCCATCGCGTATTCGGCAAAGATCACCGGGTCGTTGTAGGTGAAGGCCACGCTGCGGCAGGCGTTGCCGGCGGCCGCCTCGGCGATGCGCTCGGGCGAGGCCTGGTCCATCAGGCGATCCATCTCGCGGCTCTTCGAGATGTCCCAGTTCTGGCAGAACTTGCACGCCAGGTTGCAGCCCGCGGTGCCGAACGAGAATACCCGGCTGCCCGGGTAGAAATGGTTCAGCGGCTTCTTCTCGATCGGGTCGATGCAAAAGCCCGAACTGCGGCCATAGGTGGTGAGCACCATCTCGTCGCCCTGGCGTGCGCGAACGAAGCACAGGCCGCGCTGGCCGTCGTGCAGCCGGCAGTCGCGCGGGCAGAGGTCGCACTGCAGGCGGCCATCGTCGAGCGCGTGCCACCACGATGCCGGGCGCACGGTTTCCAGAATCCTGTCGGGTACGGTCATGACGTCTCCGACGATGCGTCGCACGCGAAGTGGCAGACACCGTAACGCTGCAACTTCAGGTCGGCAGCCCAGAAATCGGGCGGCAGGCCGGCCTTGCGCAGCAACGCGGCGAGAAAGTCCTCCGGCTCGGGCAATTGCTGCCAGACTTGCGGCAGAAAGGTTGCACGGCGCTCGTACCACTCGAGGATCACGCCGTCCACGCCCGGCCGGAGGTGGCGCAAGGCTTCGGCGCGGGTGGGCGTGGCCGGCAGGGGCTCGGGCGCGTCGAGCAACGAGACTTCGATGCGCAGGCCCTGCCATTCGTGGGCCTGCAGCGGATCGAAACGCGGGTCACCGAAGGCCGCGGCGGCGGCGTTGCGGCGCACGTCGTCCTCCAGCGGCACCACCGCCTCGAGGCGGCCGATGCAGCCGCGCAACTCGCCGGCGGCGTCATGCAGGGTCACGAAGGTGGCACCGGCGCTCGCCAGCGCCGGGTGCTCCGGCTCGGGTTGGCGTGCCAGGCCCAGCGCCGCCGCGATGGTGTTGCGGGCGCGGCTGAGCAGCGCAGCACCGAGTCGCGCCTCGTCGTTGTCGGCGTCGTCGATGGAGGTGTCCTCGAGCGGTGCCGTCAGTGCCAGGGCGGCATATCCAACGACGCGCCGACGGTCACCCGCGGTATCGCCGGAGTTTCGCAGATCGAGCAATTCGGCTTGCAGGCCGTGCTGGCGCGCTGCCGCGAGGGCGCCGTTGAGCGCATGAGCACCGCAGGCTTCGTACGGGTCGATATCGGTCGCCAGGTCGACGATGCGCGCCACGGTCGTGCGGTCGGTCGCGCAGGCGTCCGCGTAGGGCAGGTAGTGCGACAGATCGGAACTGACCACGATCAGCGTCTCGTCACCGCCCCACAGGCGCTCGACCACCTCGGCCACCTCGCCCGCGCTGGCGTCGCCCACGGCCAGCGGCATCAAGGCAAACGAATTGCCGAGCACGGTCTGCAGGAAGGGCAACTGGACTTCCAGCGAATGCTCCAGGGCGTGCACCCGATCATCCGGCACCACCTGCGGCAGGTCGGCCAGCGCTTGGCGCGCCTGGCGATCGATGGACACGCGGCCGAGCGGCGTCTCGAAGGCGTCGACCGTGGGCATGGCCAGACCGCGCACTGCCACGCGGTGGGCGGGGCCGAGCAACACCACGCGCCGGATCCGCGCGGCCCAGGGCGCGAGGCGCGCATAGGCGCGACCCGCCACGAGCCCGGAATAGACATAACCGGCGTGCGGCGCGATCAGCAGCTTGGGCGGCAAGCCCGAACCCGGTGTCAGTGCCTCCCCCAGGCAGGTCTGTACCTGCCCGCGCAGCGCCGCCTTGTCTCCAGGATAGAAGGTCCCTGCCACGGCGGCCGGTCGGATTGAAAGCATGGATTACCCCCTTGAACCGTATGTGTGTCCGCGCGGGCCCCTGTCAAGCCGGCGAATGGAGGGAACTGTCTCGACGTCTCCCGGTTCACTCTGATCTGCCGACCGCGTCTTCTCGCAACCCATCACACCGCAGAAGACCCTCGAGGCGCTGGGCAAGGTCGGCGGAGGTTGACGAGATCGGCCGGGTGGACCTGTCGTCGCTCGGACAACCCCCGTGGACGGCTTGCCTCAGGGCGTTGCGCCCAGCACGAAGTCCGTCGCCATGCGCCACCAGATGTCATCCACTCGACCGGGCCAGTCGTTGTGCCCGACGCCGCCGATCTTCATCAGGCGCTTCGGCGCGATCAGCGTGTCGTGCAGCGCGACCCCGAAGTTTGCCGGCACGATGCTGTCCTGTTCGGCGACTGCCACCACCACCGGGCGGTCGAACCTGGCCAAGCGAGCCAGCGTGTCGTACGGGTCACGCAGCAGCCATCGCACCGGCAGCCAGGGATAGTGGTGCGAGGCAACGTGGGCAAGTCGATCCCACGGCGTGATCAGAATCAACCCCGCCGTGCGTTCGCGCTGCCGCTCGCCGGCAGCGGCGGCCACCGCGGCCCCGAGCGACTCGCCCACCAGCAGCAGCGGCCCGCCATACAGGCCGTGCGCGAGGGCGACGACCTCGCTGGCGTCCTCGATGAAGTCTGCTTCCCCTGGCTTGCCTGCGCGCGGTCCGTAGCCCGGGTACTCGGCGAGGATCACGCGAAAGCCCAACGGGGACAGTGCCTGGGCGTAGAACGCGCGATGGCCCACATGCCCGGCGTTGCCGTGGAAGACGATGGCGGTGCCGCGCACGGGGCCCGTCGGTTCGGCGACCAGCCCCCGGAAATCCTGCGCCGAGGGCCAGGGCCGCAGTCCAGCGCTGGCGACCTGTTCGACCGTCGCCCGTTCTGGAAAGTACAGCAGTCGGTCCTGCCCAAAGAAGACCACTGCCAGAAGACCCAGGCAGACCGCAGCGATCCACAACCAGCTGCTCATGAGCTGGCTCGGCCTTGCTGCCGACCCGGCAGCTGATCCGCCCGTCGCGTGGCAGTCGCGGCGCGCGAATGGCCGTTGAGGACCTCGCCGTCGAGGTACTCGGCCACCAGATCGACCGTGCCGTGACGGCCCAGGTGCGTGAAGTGGTCGTTGAGCCAGGCGTCGGCCGCCGCGTGGCCGGCGCGGTGCAGCGCCAGCAGCCGGTGCCAGGCCGAATCGAGCATGCCGGCGGACGCCAGCGCGTCGAGCTTCTCGCCGCCTTCGATGCGGTGCACGCGCAGCGCAGCGGCCTTGCGGAACAAGGGCTCGTGGAACGCGCGGCCGACCAGGCCCTCGTCCTGGATCAGCTTGCGCAGGATGGCCAGCGAGCGCAACTCCTTGACCAGGCTGCCATGGAAGGTGATCTCGTTGATGCGGTCCAGCACCGCGGCGCCGCCGAGGGGCAACTCGGCGCGTGCGCTTGGGTGCACCTGCACCAGCATCAGGTCCAGCGTCGGCGTTTCGGTCAGCAGCGGCAGCAGCGAAGGATTGCCCATGTAGCCGCCATCCCAGTAGGCCTCGCCGTCCACCTCGACGGCGGGAAACAGCGTGGGCAGGCAGGACGAGGCAAGCACGGACTCGATGCCGATTTCGGCGCGGCGCCAGATGCGCTGGCGGCCGCTGCGGACATGCGTGGCCGCGACGAAGAGCTTCAAGTCGCGGCAGCGCCGGACGGCGTCGAAGTCGACGGTGTCGCGCAGGATCGCGTGCAGCGGGTTCTGCGCGGCGGGGTCGGCATGCACCGGTGCAAGCAGGGTGCTGGCCATGTCCCAGGCCATCTGCATCGGTCCCAGCGGACCGCCTGTCGCACCGGCCGCGCCTCCTGCCAGACCCCAACCGAGCCAGGCGTCGACCCAGCGGCCCAGGTGCAGCCCTTCGGCCACCCGCGACCAGAAACGTCGCAAGGCCTCGCGCGCCCCGGGGCGGCCGCCGAGTGCCCAGCCCGAGGCCAGCGCAACGGCGTTCATGGCCCCTGCGCTGGTGCCGCTGATCGCCGCAATCTGCAGCCGCTCGTCCTCGAGCAGACGGTCGAGCACGCCCCAGGTGAAGGCACCTTGGGTACCGCCGCCCTGCAGGGCGAGGTCGAGGCGTCGTGAGCTCATCGGGGTAACCGTTTCGGGAGCAAGTACAAGGCGAAGCAATGCTAAGCCAGGAGACGAGAATCCGAGCGAGCAGCCGCCTGCGCTGCCGACGACCCGTCCCGCCCGGCACGGGGTCGGCCACATCGAAGAGGTTCCGCATGTCAGACCCGACACAGACCCCCCGCCACTTCTCGATGATCCGCGGCTTTCATCTCGCGGACTTCGTGACCCTGGGCAACGCCGCCTGCGGCATGGCCGGCGTCTTCCTTGCGATGGTGTACATCACCAGCGGTGCATTGGCCGACTTCCTGCTGGCCGCCGCGATGGCGCCGCTGGCGTTCGCCTTCGACTGGCTCGACGGCCGGGTGGCTCGCTGGCGGCAGCAGCACTCCGCGCTGGGCCGCGAGCTCGATTCGCTGGCCGACGTCATTTCGTTCGGCGTCGCCCCGGCGGCACTGGCCTTTGCCGGTGGTCTGCGCGGCGGCTGGGACGTGGTCGTGCTGATCTACTTCGTCTGCTGCGGCGTCAGCCGCCTCGCGCGCTACAACGTGACGGCAGAGAGCCTCTCGGCCGGCGCCAATAAGGTGGCCTATTTCGAAGGCACGCCGATTCCCACCAGCGTCGTGCTGACGGCGGTGCTCGCAGGCATCGCGTGGCAGCGAGGCCTCGCCCCACCGTTGCCGGGGGGCGCCTGGGACATCGTCGGCTGGACGCTGCATCCGTTGGTGCTGATGTTTGCGCTGTCAGGAACGTTGATGATCAGCAAGACGCTGCGCATTCCGAAGATCTGACGTATTTCGCAGGGTTCTCCCTGCGCCCAAGCCGTTCATTCGGTGCGCGCTGCAAACGTGGCTCGAGTCCAGGAAGTGGGATGTTCGTCGAGATCTTGCTGTTGTTCGTCGCCTGCGTCGCCGTGCTGTGGATCGTGGCCCGCTGGGCTTTGCGCGGCGCCGATCTGTCGGCCTACGACCAGCCGACCGGCGAACGCTTTTCCTGCGGCGACATCCCCAGCGCCGAGGTCAAGGCGGTCATCGCGTCGCTGGGCGGCATCCGCGACGTGCTCCAGGGCGTTCCGTTTCGGCAGCGCAACGCGGTGCTGCGCAAGTACATCGACGAGATCTTCGCTGGCCGCGAACTGAATGTCCGCATCGCCCCTGTGGTCGGCGGCGGCGTGCCGGGCGAATGGGTGCTGGCCCCGGGCGCCGACCCATCGCGGCGCACGCTCTACATCCACGGCGGCGCCTTCATCATGGGCAGCCCGAAGAGCCACCGCACGCTGACCTCTCGTTTTGCCGAGCTCACCGGCGGTGCGGTGCTGGCCATCGACTACCGGCTGATGCCCGAGCACCCGCGCCGCGCCGGCATCGAGGACTGCCGCACCGCCTACCGCTGGCTGCTGCAGCACGGCCCCGACGGTGAGCAGCCTGCGACGGCGGTATTCGTCGCCGGCGACTCGGCCGGTGGCAACCTGACGCTGTCGCTGATCAACTGGGTACGCGACCAGGGCCTGCGTGCGCCCGATGCCGTGGTGGCACTGTCGCCGCTCACCGACGCCACGCTGAGCAGCCCGAGCCTGCGGCAAAACGTGCGCACGGATCCCATGCTCGGCCCGCTGTTCGGGAAGATGGCGCTGGTCCCGCAGACGCTGCTGTTGTGGTTCGGCTGGCTGCAGACCCGAATCAACCCGAGCGACCCGGTGATTTCTCCGTTGCGTGGCGATCTGTCCCGGTTGCCGCCGGTGCTGGTGCAGGCGAGCGAGGCGGAGATGCTGTTCGACGACAGCCGGCGCTATGTCAACCGGGCGCAGGCGGCGGGTTCGCCGGTGCGCCTGCAGCGCTGGGGCCACATGATCCATGTCTGGCAGATCTTCAACCCCGAGCTGCCGGAAGCGCGCGAGGCGCTGGCCGAGATCGGCAAGTTCCTGGACGCCGCTGCGCCGCGCGTTCCCTGATGGCCGACCGGGGGGCAGGCTTCAGCGATGCTCGATCATCGATAGAAGGCCTCGACTTTGCCCTTCAGCTTGATCAGCACCGGCTTGCCCCTGCGGTCCACGGTCTTGCCCGCCGGCACCTTGACCCAACCCTCGCTCACGCAGTATTCGTCGACATCGAAGCGTTCCTTGTCGTTGAGTCGAATGCCGATGTCGTGTTCGAACACCTCAGCGACGTGATGCGGACTGTGCGGGTCGGTGGCGAGACGATCGGGCAGTGGGGGCGGTTGCTTGACTTGGCTCATGGCAATTTGTCTCGATCAGCACGGGTGGGCTGCATTCTCCTGGAAGCGCTGCCGGCGACGCGATGCTGCCGAGCCCCATCGGCGCGAGACTCGTACCAGTGAGCAATGGAGCGGGATCGGGCGGAGAGGCTGGGTCAGGCGCCAAGCAGCCGGCGAGCCAGCACGGACTGCATGTCGCGGCGACCATCCACGATCAGATAGATGACGACCCGGTTGCCCATGACACGGTAGATCACCCGGTAGGGCTTGAACGCCGTCTGGCGGTATTCCTTGATGCCCAGTGCGACCAACTCCTTCGGGTAGCTGCCGCGCACAGGGAACTGCACCAGACCTTGCACGACCTCCACCAGCTCGTCGAGCACATGGCCGGCGTTCGCCAAGGAGTCGAACCCGGCGATGCAGTCATAAATGGATTCGAGATCCTGTTCCGCACCTCGGGTGAGCAGGACCTCGTATCGGGTCGGTCTGCTGGGCATCAGGCCGTCGCGCGCTTGGCTCGCAGACGCGTCACCACGTCAGCCACCGGCTTGACCCGACCGGCTTCCACGTCTTGCTGGCCGAGTGCCAGGAGCTTGAGCAGGGCCAGCGTTTCCTGCGTTTCCTCGTAAGAAGCGAGGTCCTGAAGCACGGCCTTGGCCTCCCCGTTCTGCGTGATGACCAAGGGCTCGCGCTGCTCGGCCAGCTGCGTCAGCACCGCGGCGGCATTGGCCTTGAGGTAGCTGATGGGTTTGACTTGAGATGAATAACGCATGATCTTGCTCCCGGAACCGAATAAGACCAAATATAGTCTTTTTTCGGTCTCATCACGATGACCGATGGAGCCGCTCGCCCAACCAACCGAACCCCACACGCTCCTGCTCCAGCCGCTGTGCACGATGCGATCCAGGATCGCGTCGGCCACGGTGGGGTCATCCAGCCAGGCATGCCAGGCCTGTTGGCGCCGACAGGTAAAGGCACCCGCCGGCACGCGGTCAGAAAACGCAAGAGGCCTGGGCGCTGGGTCAGGTCGACCGCAACTACGCGACGGCGGGCTTCCTTGGCCGGCCACCCAGTTTGCCGTTTTCGCGCGAGGCGGCCGCCTTCGCTGGCGTCTTGGTCAAGCCGGCCGCGCTAGGAATTTCAAACGGCGTCCTGCCTCCTGGGCCGCCCAGCCGCTCAAGTCAGCCCAGCCCAAGTCACGCCTTCGTGGGCGGTCGATGCTAGTCCGGAGGGCTTGGCATTGGCGCCTGGATCGTTGCCTTGCCCCGATTCGGCCGGCAACCGACGTTTTGCCCGGAGCTCGCTAGATCTCGATATCAGGGTTGACCCGAAGTCCTCCGGCGTCGAGTCCACGGGCGGCGCAGCGCCACCCCGGCTGCCGCCAGGCAGAACTGCCCGTTGATGTGTCTGGTGTCCGGGGCAACCGGCTCAGCTCAGGCGGCTTCAGTCGTGCCCAGCCTCGCGCGCCCGGCCCTTTGGTGGCGGCTGTGGATCCAGCCCCAGGTGAGTCAGGATCTTCTCGATGACTGGCCGCTCGAGGATGGCCGCGATGATCTTCAGTTCGCCGGCACCGCAGTTCGGGCAGTGTTGCATGTCGATGTCGAAGACGCGCTTGAGCAGCCGCGCCCAGCTGATGCGGTGGGGCCGGGCCTGAACCGTCTCGGTATCGCATTCGCTGGCAGCTGCGACTTCGGTGGTCCGCTCTTGCACCTCGGGTCCCTGCGGCACCACCAGCGGGCGCAGCTTGGCGTTGGGTGCCAGCACCCCGTGAAACCGGATCAGGTGCAGCCTCGGCCGCGGCACCAGCGCCGCCAGCCGCTGCATGAACTCCAGCGGGCTCATCACCAGGTGCGTGGTTCCGTCGCGCCACGGCGTCTTCAGCTTGAGCTCTACCTGCCCCGCGGAGTTGAGCTGCACCCGTTCGTCCGACAGCGCCGGCCGGGTGATGTAGCGGCACAGTTGTTCCAGCCGCTTGCGGTCGCGTGCTTCGACCCGGACTGCGGCGTGCAGGCTGAACCCGTCGATGTCGGCGCACAGCGCTTGGCGTGCCGCGGTCTCGCGCGGCATCGCTCCTCTCAGGGTCAGCACCTTCTGCCCGGCGCGGGGGCCAAATGCGATGCGGTAAGTGATCGCAGCCGCCTGCAGCGGCCGCAGCGTGCGCGCCTCCTCGCCGTCACCATCCGGCTCGGCCAGGTAGGTCTGGCCCATGTCCTCGACCAGTACGCCTCGGCGAGTAAGCATCTTCATGAGCCGGGCAGTGACAGTCTGCAGCAGCGCGTGCAGTTCCTCGTCGGTGGGCGCGCCGGCCTCGATGAAGTCAGGCACGCCATCGGCGCCGCTGTGATACACCCCGTCCAGTACCAGACAGTGCAGGTGGATATTGAGGTTGGCGGCCGAGCCGAAGCGCTGGATCAGGGTGACGGCGCCGCCGTGGCCTTCGTCGGCCCTGAGGCCGGCAGCGTCCAGCAGATGGCGCGTGACCACGCGCTGCACCACCTGCAGCACTGGCGTGACCAGCTCGGGCTGCGCGGCCAGCAGCACGCGCAGCGGGATCGGCAGCGACAGCACCCACTGCCGCACCGGTACGTACGGGATGACGTGATCCACCAGGTACGCTGCCGTCTGCGACATCCGGCGCGCACCGCATGACGGGCAGAACCCGCGGCGCTTGCAGCTGAACGCCAGCAGCTTGTCGTGGCCGCAGTCGCCGCAGCGCAGCCTCAGGAAGCCGTGGGCCAGGATGCCGCACTCGAGGAAGGCGTCGAACTCGTCCTTGATGAACCGCGGCAGTTCAGCCCCGGTGCTGGACTCGGTGTGGGCGATGAAACTGGCCGCATGCTGTTGCACCAGGCGGTACAGCGCGGTCTGCTCGGGGCGGTGGCGTTCGTAGTGGAGCGGGGCGCCATCGGGCGCCCGCTGGGGCTGGAGCGCGCCCCACGCCGGCTTTGGAAGCTCGGCGGCTTCAACCGTGAGTACCGCTCCATGGACGACGAGGTCACGCATCCGCGTGTCCGGTTCGGCGAGGGCCCACGCGAGCAACCGTCCCTCGTCGCCGTGGAGCGAAGGCATCGCATTGCGCACGAGCTGGCTGATGTTCTGTGACCAGTGCGGTGGCTCCTGCACCCACGCTGCGAGAAGCTGCGCCGAGCTGCGGGTGCGCACCTGTCTCCTCAGAGTCGCAAGGCCTCCGTTGGCCTGTCCACCGAGATCGGATTCCCAGCGCCGTCGCCCAAACGGGTGTCCCATCTCGAGCTGCATCCTGAGCAGCTGAGCTTCAAGCAGTTGCTCGCCTGGTGCGCGGCGTTGGGTCCCGAACGGGATTCATCGGCCCAGCCGGCTGCGGCGCAGTGGTGACGTGGGGCGTCGTTCGCGCGGAACTCCCGTCCGCCCCGGCCTGGCTCACGTTGCCGGCAAGCCGTCGGCTGTCACTGTCGGGGGTGACGGTCGACCCGCAGTCGACGGCCCCGCCTCACCCCAACAACGCCGGCAACGCGAACGGGTTGACCGCAGGCGGGTCAACCGCCTGGCGCAACTGCACCATGCAGCTCTGCGCGGTGCAGCCCTGCGACAGGCGGTGATGCCACTGGCGACCGGGTAGTCCGGATGTCGGGCGTCGCGTTCAGCGGCGCTGAGTTCCTCGGCGGCAATGTCCAGCAAGGCGGCGACGCTGGTCAAGGGGTTGTCGCTTCCCGCCAGGGCGCCGCAGGGGTCAGCGGTTGCACATCGTCACGGCATGTTCGTCACGGCGATAGGCGCCGGTGTCGCCGTCCACCGCGGCGAGCACCAAGGTGAATTCGCCACTTGGAAAGGGCGAGCGGCGTTGGCCCGGCGGCGCGCTGCCGCTGGGCATCGCCACCCAGTTGGGAATGCTCTGCGTCTGGTAGGTGTGAATGTAGCCGCTGGCCAGCGGCAGCCCCAGCACAAAGGGCTGGACCGAGCCCTGGAACCAGGCGTCCTGCGAAAAGCCCAAGCCGGTGTCACCGAGCGAGTAGGTCCACAGCCCTTGCGCGGTGTTGGTCAGGCCGATGTAGATCGCCGTGCGCGCATCGATGCCGACGTTGCCCACGGTGACCTGCTGGATGCGCACGAAGGGGTCGGGCGTGTCGAAGCAGCGGCCATCGATGACGCGGAACAGCGGGGACGCGCTGACGAAGGGCCCGAAGTAGACCTTGTCGTAGACCTTGCCGAAACAGGTGCCGCCCTTGTCGCACATGCGCAACTCGATTCGAAAGTCGCCGTTGTAGGGGATCGCGAACAGGTCGTGCCCCTTCACCTCCATCAGCTTCTTTGGGTCGGGCAGGACCGTGTACACGATGGTGCGCGAGTCGGGGGTCGCTTTCTCGTACGGCACGATGCCCTGGTCCAGCCGGCTCAGCACATGCTGCGTGGTATCGGCGCCGCCGACCAGGATCTTCAGCGTGCTGAAGTCGAGGTGGTCGCGACCGTGCGGGTCGCGAAAGACGAACTTGAATCCCCTGCCTTCGAGGATGCTCTTGTGGAACTCGAAGCCCACCGTCGGGTCGGGCTCGATCGCGACCAGGTGACTCACGGCGGCCAAGTCGAAGGCGATCGAGATACTGCTGCCAAACCCGCCGCGGTAGCTCCATTCGGCGACGATATGGTCGCCATCGAAGTCGCCAGTTATCGGCGGCAGGCTCGCGTCGCCCGAGGGAATCGAGAAGCGCCGCAACAGGTCGTGCGTGCCCGTGCCGCGATAAGTTTCGCCGGTAGGACGGATGTCGCACGTGGGGGGCTGCTTCGCCGGCGGCGTCTCTACGAAGGTCTCGAGTTCGTGCTGTTGGTAGTTCAGTTTCCCGTCGGCAAGCAAGGTGATCGACATCACCGCGTCGCCCTCGCACAGGTTGGAGCCGAATTCGTTGGCGACGACGACGACGACGCGATAGCTGCCGCTGTACTCGATCGGAAAGTCGATCGCGGCGTGCGCAGCATTCGACGCCAGCGCCAGCGTCGCTGCGCCAAGCAGTGTGAAGAGCGTCGCGTACTTCATGGTTGGGTCCTTCCGCAGATCTTTGCCGGGCTACTCACTCTCCACGCAGGTCTTGACGCCGGCCTGTTCGTACAGGCGGTAGGCGCCGGTGCGGGTGTCGACGGCGGTGACCATGAACTTGAAGGTGCCCGCCGGAAAGGGTTCGAGCCTCGACGCCGGTGATCCGCTTCCTGCCGCAACACTGTTCCATGCCGGCACCTTGAACTCCGGCTGCTGGCCGAACCAGCCGCTGGCAGCGACCACCCCCGCAAGGTAGGGCCGCACGCTGCCCTGCCACCAGGCCAGGTCGGTACGTCCCGTGCCCATGTCTGCGGCATGGTAGGTCCAGATGTCGCTCAGGTCGGGGCGTGCCAGTCCGATGTAGATGGCCGTGTCGGGGCTGTCGATGCCGATATTGCCGACCGTCACCTGGTACACGGCGATGTGCCGGTCCGCAGGTGTCCGTTGCACGCAGCGCAGGTCGCCGACGGCCAGCGCGTTGACGAACGGCCCGAAGTAGACCGTGTAGACCGACTTGAAGCAGTTCTGCGCCTTGTCGCACAGGCGCAATTCGATGCGCCAGTCGCCATTGAACGGGATGGCGAAGATGTCGTGCCCCAGCATCAGCTTCTTCGGGTCGGGCAGGATCGTGAACACCTTGGTTCTCGAATCGGGCGATTCGTCGCGGAACGGCACTTCGCCATTGATCAGCTTGCCCAAGGCATGTTGGGTGGTGTCGGTGCCGGGCTGGGTGGCCGTGCCACCGACCAGGATCTTCAGCGACGCCAAGTCCAGATGATCCCGGCCATGCGGGTCGTGGATGACGATCTTGAAGCCCTTGCCCTCGAGGATGCGCGTGTGGAACTCGAAGCCCTTGGACGGGTCGGGCTCGAGCGCGATGCGGTGGCCCATGAACGGGAGATCGAAGGTCTCGTTGTAGGAGGGTGAGGGCAGCGGACTCCAACTGGCGGTGATGTGTTCGTCGTCGTAGCTGCCGGTCAGCGTCAGGTCATTGGCCTGGTCGAAGACCACCGAGAAGTTGCCCTGCAGATCATGCGTGCCGGTAACCGTGCTGGTCCTTCCGGTCGCGCGCATGCTGCATCGACCGGTCTGCTGATCGACGCTGACGACGACCTGTCCGGCCTCGTACGACAGGGCGCCGTTGCCGGCCAGCGTGATCGACAGCGCAGCCTCGGCGGTGCAGGTGCTGGGTGGAAGCCCGCCGGTGTTGACCGTGGTGTAGGTCACCGTACGCCGACCGCTGAAGGTGGCCGGAAACTCGAGCGCCCAGGCATTTTGCGCCGCCGCGGCCGCCAGCAGACCACCAAGAACGACGCCAAGCAGCGCCAACCGCTTCATCGACCAGCCCCCTTCATCGTGCAGTGCACGCAAGCCCTCATGCAAAGTCTGCCGGGCGGCATTTCAGCGCCCGCCGCACTTGACATCGATCAGCCCCAGCGTCGTGCCCTCGCGCTGCGCCAGCGCTGCCATGCCCGCTTGGGCCACGGTTTCACCCGCGGCCGAACTTTCTGCGCTGAGCGAGACGATCACGCTGCCGCGGTAAAGCGCCAAGCTCGAAATCGTCTTGCTGCCGTCCGTAAAAGTCGAACCCCAGATCAGCTTGTCGCTCTGGCGCAGCAGAAGGTCGGGCCTTCTCCCGGCCGGCAGCACATCCCAGGCCGCGAGTTCGCGCCGCCAAACCGCAGCGGCGTCGACGCCGTTGTCAAACGAGAACAGGCTGACGCCGACGTTGTTGGCGAAGACCTGATCGCGCGTCAGCGCCGGCGATGCGAGCAGGCTGAAGAAGGTGTTGGCGATGCCGCGTTCCTGCCGGTTGTTGGGGTTGTGCCAAGCGTAGAAGTAGAAGTACCCCGGGCTGTTGCTGCGGTCGATACGGGTCACGCGCAGCGGGGCGTACAGGCTTTGGTCGGTGTTGGTCCAGGTCGTGATCTGCGGGCAAGCCGCTGCCTGGCGCGTGACCGTGATCGGCGCGCTGAGCACTGCCTCTTCGACGTTACCGGTGGCAGCACGCGCAATCACGCCGGCGGCGACCTGGTTGGGCCCCATGTTCAAGGGCAGCCGGGCCGAGAAGCCGTCGCCGACCAGCGTGGCGTAGCGGATCGCGCCGTTGAGGAGGAAGCCCGCCAGGTCGATCGTGGCGCCGGGAACCACGCTCACCGTGGCCTTGACCTCGACGTCAGCACCGTCCACCGTGCTCGTCTGGCCGTGGCTGGTGATGACCACGGTGGCGGCGTCGAAGTATTCCTTGGCGTAGCCCAGGCTCAGGTAATGCTGCCTGATCTTGGCCACACTCACGTCGAATCCCAGCAGGGTCTTGAACACAGCGCGTTGCCGGTCGTCGGGAACTCCGAGCGAATCGGCGGGCGAAGTGTTGCAGCCGTTGACCACGACGCGCCAATATCGGCGCCCGGTGGCCAGCGCGGCAGGTGACGGCGGCCCCGCGCCCTGCTTGGCGATATGCTCCTCGAAGGGCTTCAGCCACTTCAATCCGTCGCTGATGCAGCTCTCGGCCCAACCGGTGTAGAAGTGGTCGATCGATTCCAGGTCGGTGCCCGAGCGCGGATCGAGCAGCCGCCCGGGCGTGTCGTAGACGCTGGCCTGGTGGCTCATCGCATGCACCATCTCGTGCCACAGCACGAGCGGGCTGAAATCGGTCTCATCGCCTAGCACGAACTTGTCGGGGCTATGGCGCAGCACGAGGTCGCGGTAGTAGTAGCTCGTCGGCCACAGACCGTAGACCAAGAACTCCATGTAGCCGGCCATCGCTTTCCGCGCGGCCAGCAACTCGGGGTTCATGTAGATCTGAAAGCTCGGATCATTGGCCGCTGCCGTGAACTTGGCGAGGTCGCCCAGGCTCACGACACTGCTGAATTGGAGGGCGTCGTATTGCCGCAAATACGAGTTGATGCTCGTCAACAGCGAGTTGCGCAGTCGGATCTGCTCGCTGTCGGGCACCTGAAAACTGGTGCTGGTGCTGGCCGTCGGCTCGCGCGCGACCGTGAGCCTGGCGCTCAGTGCATGGCTGCCCGGCGGGAAGAGGTACTGCAGCGTCGCGACGATGGTGCGGCTGTCAGGGCGTGCGACCTGCGCGTTGTCGAGGAACACCTTGGTCACGTCGGCGCCGTTGTACGAGATCGCGAAGTCCTCGATCGTCGCGCCTGGGTCCATGCGCGCCGTCACGGTCACCATCACGCTGCGATCGTCGGGCAACAGGCCTTTGGGGGAGATGTCCAGCGTGACTGCGGACTGGGCTGCAGAACAAGCCAGGATCAGCAGCGGTGCTGCCCAGCACTGGACAAGGGTGAGCAAGGAACGACCTGCAATGGTGTTCTTCATACTTAGCTCCTACCGCTACCGCGGGCGCCACGCAACCAAGCTGCGGCGGATGCGTGCAGCGAAGTCCAATCCGGCGCCCACGTCGAGAAGCTACGCGCTACGCTGCGAATTGCATTGAGTTGGCGCAATGTCGAGATCAGAGGCTGAGAGCCTGTCGGGATGCGCGAGACGGTTGGTCAACTTCCACAGCCGTCAAGGCCGGGCAGGCAAGTCACGGCAAAATGAAGGCGACCTACTTCTGGGGGCATAGTAGTTTCCGAGTAGACGAGGAGGTTACCCCCCTCGCCCCTCACAGACCCCAGCGAGCGCAATTCACGCACTAGGTTCTTCGCGGTACAGCTTCGCTTACGCTGCGGTGTAGCTGTGGATGATTCTGGGTCGCGGCAGCGGGAAGAGCTTCTCGATCCGCGAAAACGCAGCCCAGTTCACTGGACTCTTGTTCGATCGGCGCGATAACCACTTCTTCCAGATTCGCCGGGCCTCAGTGCCAAGCGCTTTGCGTATAGGAATTTCGGTTCTTCCGGACTATCTGTGGGTGGTTTTCGGCCATCTTGAGTGTGCGAGACGAGTTGCCCACCGCGTCGGCCGGTCGGTTCGTCGCAAGCGCCGACCGCCCGCCGCCGTGGACAACTCTGCGCTTCAGCCCGCGAATGGTCGGCGCGCAGGCGTCAAGTCAGTTCACGCCGCACACAGGCGCCCGACCTTGGGTCAGTCAGATGTCTTGCCCGCAACCGATTCGCGCAAGAAGCGATTCAACTTGCGACAGGTGGCATCCAGCGAGTCCTGTTCCGGCTCGCTGATGCGCGGCCACATCAGCGGCCCACCATCGCCTTCGATGAGTTGTCGCAGGGCGTCCTTGACGTTCTTCCTGGCGAGTTCGTCGTCGTCGTAGCGGCACCGGATGAGTTCACCGCCGAGCGCCCAGAGGTTGTCGCGATGCCGGCGGAAGGTTGTCTTGGCCAGGCCCTGATCCAGCATGTGCAGCAGGAACGGCGTGAGCACTTGAACGATCTGCTGGCCCACCGGGATGTCTGCGGGATCGACATGCCAGGATCGAGGCCAGTCATCAAGGTCCGCAACGGCTTGGCGCAGCCGCTGTGCGTGCCTCAGCTCGAGACTATTCGCGTCCTCGGCGCTGCCACCGGAGTTGGCCATGTTGCTCGCCCGCTTGCTCAATGCCTGCCACCACTTTCCAGGCTTTGTCTACGCCGCGGTGCGTCTGGTCGAAGCGACCAGCACCATTGAGGTCGACGTGCGACCCCGCCGTGGCTCCAAGGCGCACTGCTCGTGCTGTGGCAAGGCCGCTCCCGGATACGACCTGCTGCCCGTGCGGCGCTTCGAGTTCATCCCGATCTGGGGCTATGCCGTGATGTTGCTGTATGCCATGCGGCGCGTGCAGTGTCGCCGCTGCGGTGTCAAGGTCGAGCAGGTGCCCTGGGCCATCGGCAAACACAGCCTGACCAAGGCCTACATGTTGTACCTGGCGCACTGGGCGCGCAAGCTGTCGTGGAAGGAGACGGCGTCGAGCTTCGGCACGACCTGGGATCAGGTCTGCCATGCGGTGGAGTACGTCGTGCAGTGGGGACTGGCGCATCGTGAGCTCGGGACCTTGCGCGCCATCGGCGTCGACGAGATCCACATCGGCAAGAGCCACAAGTTCCTGACGCTGGCCTACCAGATCGAGGCCGACTGCGTGCGGCTGCTGTGGGTGGGCCGGGACCGCACCAAGCACAGCTTCGAGAAGTTCTTCGCCCTCATCGGTGAGCAGCTCGCCGGCAAGGTCGAGTTCGTCTGCTCGGACATGTGGCGGCCCTACCTGGAGCTCATCGCCAGGCATTGCCCGCAAGCGCTGAACATCCTGGACCGCTTCCACATGGTGGCCAAGCTGAACAAGGCGCTGGATGAGGTGCGCGCCGGCGAGGCACGGCGCATGGTCCGTGAGGGCTATGAGCCGGTGCTCAAGAAGAAACGATGGTGTCTGCTCAAGCGGCCGGAGAACCTGACAGACAAGCAGCGCATCAGTTTGCGCGAGTTGCTGGGCTACAACTTGAAGAGCGTGCGCGCCTATCTGCTCAAGGAAGAGTTCCAGCTGTTCTGGGAATACGACTCACCGGCTTGGGCGGCCAAGTTCCTCGACGCCTGGTGCACACGGGCGATGCGCTCGCGCATCGAGCCGGTCAAGCGGTTCGCCCGCACCGTGCGCGCGCACCGCGAACTGCTGCTCAACTACTTCAGGGCCAAAAAGCAGTTCTCCAGCGGAGTCATCGAGGGGCTGAACAACAAGTGCAAAGTCACACTGAGAAAAGCCTACGGCTACAGGACCTTCCGAGTAGCAGAACTCTCCCTGTATCACGTGCTCGGCAGGCTTCCCGAGCCAAAACTCGCCCACAGATTCTTCTGACGAAGCGTAACTTCAAGGG
>Ga0209254_10002236_pt1 | contig 17544 bp, 15 predicted proteins | sample FrelakmetDIP11DI_FD_187148 | JGI IMG/M metagenome (GOLD analysis project Ga0209254, IMG submission 187148) | Freshwater lake sediment microbial communities from the University of Notre Dame, USA, for methane emissions studies - DIP11 DI (SPAdes)... | ecosystem: Environmental > Aquatic >... | reverse complement strand
AGGAGAATAATCAAAATGAGAAACAACAACACCGGCTGTTTGAGCGCATTACTGCCCGCTTTCTCGCGCATCATGCTGCTGATGGCGTGGATCGCCCGCCCGGTGGCGATGGACGCCGCCTTTAGCACGTTCATCATACCGTGCCTCGGCTTCATGTTCCTGCCGTTCACCACGCTGATGTATGTGTGGCTTGTTCAGGGCGTTGGCAACAGCATTCAGGGCCTCGATTGGTTGTGGCTGATCCTGGCCGTGCTGTTGGACTTCGTGTCAGTCGCCGGCGCCGGCATGGCTAACCGCGATCGCCTGCCCGCCAGTGTTCCCGGCTCGACCCAAACACCGACCAATCCCGCCCCGTAAGTTTGGCTCTCCTGCCTCTTGTTGTCGCGGCGATCTCAGCGGATCGTCGCGCCGGCAAGAGACAGGAATTTCTGTGTGTTTGATTTTGCTGGCGAAAAGTCCGCACGAGGTGCGAAGGAGGCAAGGTGATGGCTAAATCGTCTGCTGATGATCAACTGGGTATCGTTCGCTCAACCGCGGTGATCAGTCTGGGGCTGGTCGCCCTGGCGGGCAGTATCGCCGCTTCTCTCTATCGACGTATGACGACCGCGTCGACAGGATCAAATACGCCCGCGCCTCAGATTTCCAAACTGGTTATGGACGAATGGGAAGCCGATCTGGCGCGCTTGAACCTGCCGTCCCGGCGCGAAGTGGAAGCGCTGCAGCAGCAGATCGCCGAGCTGGAAACGCAGATCGATCAACTCGTGCAACGTCCGTCTCAGCTGAAAGAATGAAGAAGGCGATTGATATGTTAGTGACTGTCTTAGAAACCCTTTAACCGTGTCATTCCGAGTCGCGTCGCCCAGCGCGCCTCCGCCACCTTTGGCGGCGGGAAAGGCGAGCGGCGAGGAATCTTTGGCTTTGATTGGCTACGATGTCGGTAAGGTGAGAGATTCTTCACTCGCTACGCTCGTTCAGAATGACACCACGGAGCTTAGGACCCGTCGGGTGGCGCACCAGACACTGAAAAAACAGGCTAGCGCCTGCGCCACGTGACAGGTTTCGGTAATCCTCAAGATCATCTTGGAGGCGCTCTCATGGCAGCCGAAGTTCCCGAGAAGAAGAAAAGTAAATTCGCTTTCCCGACCGCATACACCATTCTAGCGTTGCTCGTCGTCATCGTCGCGGCCTTGACGTTCGTCATTCCCGCCGGAAAGTACGACACTGATGCGGAGGGCCTGCCGATTCCCGGCACCTACCACGTCGTCGAGAGCAACCCGCAGCGCTTGCGCGACGCCATCCTGGCGCCCATCAACGGCATGTACGGTGTCAAGGATGCCGAGGGTTACGTCAATGTCTACAACGAAGGCGCGCTCTATGGCGCCATTGACGTGGCGATGTTCATCCTGATGATCGGCGGCTTTCTGGGCATCACGATGAAGACCGGCGCGATTGATGCGGGCATTGCGTACATCGTCAAACGTCTGGGCGGCAACGGCAAAATCCTCATCCCGATTCTCATGATCATCTTTGCCGCAGGCGGCACGTCCTACGGCATGGCGGAAGAATCGCTAGCGTTCTATCCGCTGATCATTGCCGCCATGATCGCGCTGGGCTATGACGCGGTGACGGGTGTGGCGGTGGTCATGCTCGGCGCGGGCATCGGTGTGATCGGTTCGACGATCAATCCGTTCGCCACGGGCATTGCGTCCGGCTTCGCCGGCATCCCGCTGGCCGAAGGTATCTTCTATCGCATCTTGATCCTGGTGGGTGGTCTCGCCCTCGGCATCTGGTGGGTGATGCGTTACGCCGCCCGAGTGCATAAGGACCCGACCCAATCGATGGTCGCTGGCATGAAGCAGGCGAACGAGGAACATTTTTTGCGCACGGGCAGCCAGGCCGAAGCGCCTGAGTTTACGACGCGCCGCAAAGTAGTGCTCGGCTTGTTTATCCTGTCGTTCGTGATCATGATCGTCGGCGTGATTCCGTGGTCGGACCTGGGCATCAATCGCATTGCCACGCGCTACTGGTGGTTCGCCGAACTGGCGGCGCTGTTCCTGGTGATGGGCATCATCATCGGTATCGTGTGGCGCATGAAAGAGTCCGAGTTGGTGGGCAACTTCATCGACGGCGCGCGTGACATGGTGGGGGTGGCGCTGGTGGTGGCGCTGGCACGCGGCATCTCCGTGCTCATGACGAACGGGCTGATCATTGACACGGTGCTGCACTGGTGTGAACAAGTATTGGCCCCGTTGGGACCGGTGGCGTTTATCAACGTCATCTATTTGCTGTACCTGCCGCTCTCGTTCCTGATCCCATCCTCGTCGGGATTGGCGACGGTGACGATGCCCATCATGGCGCCACTGGCGGGTTTCGCGGGCGTGCCAGAGAACCTGGTCGTCACCGCCTATCAATCGGCGTCGGGGCTGCTCAATCTGTTCACACCAACCTTCGCGGTCGTGACAGGTGCGCTCTTGATCGGGCGTGTACCGATCGCGACGTGGTGGAAGTTCGTGCTGCCGTTGGTCGTTCTGCTGGGCGTGTTGACCATGCTCGTGCTCTCGATCGGCGTATTGATTCAGGTGTAACACAACAATGTCATGCTGAGTCCCGCAGGGACGAAGCATCTCTGGCTCAGCCCACTGCGCGGGCTATCAGTGCCAGAGATTCTTCACTCGCTCCGCTCGTTCACGCCGTGTCCGCAAAGCGGCGGCGCGCCAGGCGGAATGACACTGATATTAAATCCCACATTCCATTGGAGGAAATTACCATGCCAGTCAATTTGAAGGGTCGCAACTTTTTGAAGGAACTCGATTTCACGCCAGATGAATTCCGGTTCCTGCTGTGGCTGTCGAAGGAACTGAAGGCCGCCAAGTACGCGGGCTACGAACAGCCGCGCATGACGGGCAAGAACATTGCGCTGATCTTCGAGAAGACCTCTACGCGCACGCGCTGCGCCTTCGAAGTCGCCGCCTACGATCAGGGCGCGCACGTGACGTACCTCGGGCCGGAAGGCTCGCAGATCGGCAAGAAGGAATCGATGAAGGACACCGCGCGCGTGCTGGGCAGGATGTTCGACGCCATCGAGTATCGCGGCAAGAAGCAGGCCGTGGTCGAAGTGCTGGGCCAGTACGCCGGGGTACCGGTCTACAACGGCCTGACCGATGAATTCCATCCCACGCAGATGCTGGCCGATATTCTCACGATGACGGAGCACAGCGACAAGCCGCTATCACAGATCACCTATGCCTACATGGGTGATGGCCGCTTCAACATGGCGCGTTCGTATTTGGTGACCGGTGCGCTGCTGGGCATGGATGTGCGCGTCGTCGCGCCCAAGCATTTGTGGCCGGACGAAGAGTTGATTAATGAGGCGAAGGCTGTAGCGCAGAAGACCGGCGCCAAGGTGCAGCTTACCGAAGACGTGGCCGCGGGTGTGAAAGGCGCGGACTTCCTGTTGACAGACGTGTGGGTGTCGATGGGCGAACCGGCCGATGTGTGGGGCGAGCGTATCAAGCTGCTGAAGCCGTATCAGGTCAACGCCAAGGCTATGGAAATGACGGGCAATCCCCACACCAAGTTCATGCACTGCCTGCCCGCGTTCCACAATCGCGATACCATCATGGGCGAAGACGTGTTCCAGAAGTTCGGTGAGGCGAGCCTGGAAGTGACCGAGGAAGTCTTTGAATCGCCGGCTTCGATCGTGTTTGACGAAGCCGAGAATCGCATGCACACCATCAAGGCGATCATGGTCGCCACGATCGGTGACTAAACTCAGTTTCTTGGAGGATATCAGATTATCAGATGATCGAATATCTACCCGCCAGCACGCCCACCTGCTTTGTCGTGAAATTCAGCGGCAAGTTGCGTGGCGCTGAATACCAAGAACTGATCGGCAAAGTAGAAAGCGCCGTTCAGGCGAATGCTTCCGTGAATCTGGTTCTGGTCATGCAGGACTTGGAATTCCCTGAATGGGAAGCGGTCAAGGCCGACGCGCACTTTGGGCTGAAGGATTATCGCCACATGCGACGCGCGGCGTATGTCGGTGATGAAAAGTGGGCCGAGTGGTTTGTTAAACTGAGCGGTCCTTTTACACGCACCGAGGAGCGATCGTTTCATCCCGATCAGCTGAACGAAGCCGTGCAGTGGGCGTCCAGCTAAAGTCTTCAGGTAAAGGATCAAAACAACTATGGCTAATCAATTTGGTGTTCACTCAGAAGTCGGCACGCTGCGCAAGGTGATGGTATGCCGGCCGGGCTTGGCGCATTTACGCCTGACGCCCGACAACTGCAAGGACCTGTTGTTCGACGATGTGATCTGGGTGCAGGAAGCGAAGAACGAGCATTACAAATTTGTCGAAGTGATGCGCGATCGCGGCATCGACGTGGTGGACATGCACGAGCTGCTGGCGACGACGCTGGAAGATGCCGAAGCGCGCAAATGGATCCTCGATCGGAAGATCAATCCCGATCGGGTGGCGCTGTTCCTGGTGGATGAAGTGCGCCCCTGGCTGGATGAAATGCCGACGGCTCAACTGGCCGAGTTCTTGATCGGCGGCATCGCCACCAGCGACTTGCCCTTCTTTGACGCGCTGAAGAAGTACATGGACCCGATGGGTTTCGTCGTGCCGCCGCTGCCCAATACGCAGTTCACGCGCGATACCACGTGCTGGATTTATGGCGGCGTGACGGTCAACCCGATGTACTGGCCCGCGCGCCGACAGGAAACGCTGCTGGCCACGGCCATCTACAAATTCCATCCCGACTTCAAAGGCAAGGTCAATGTCTGGTGGGGCGATCCCGATGTCGATCACGGCGCGGCCACACTGGAAGGCGGCGATGTGATGCCGATCGGCAACGATGTGGTGTTGATCGGTATGGGCGAGCGCACGTCACCGCAGGCGGTGCTGCAAGTGGCCCGATCGCTCTTCGCGGCGAACGCGGCCCAGCGTGTGATCGGCTGCCGCTTCCCCAAGAGCCGCGGCGCGATGCATCTGGACACCGTCTTCACCTTCTGCGATCGCGATCTGGTCAACGTGTTTAAGAAAGGCGTCGACGAGATCGAGCCGTTCAGCTGCTATCCCGGTGATAAGCCGGGCGAGGTGAAAGTGATCGCCGACGAGAAACCGTTCCTGCAAGTGGTGCAAGAGGCGCTGGGCTTGAAGGAACTGCGCGTGGTCAGCACCGGCGGCGACTGGTTCGCGCAGGAACGCGAGCAGTGGGACGACGGCAACAACGTTGTCGCACTCGCGCCGGGCGTGATCCTCGCGTACGAGCGCAACGTGCACACGAATACTCTGCTGCGCAAGCAGGGCATCGAAGTGATCACCATTCGCGGTTCCGAGTTGGGACGCGGGCGCGGCGGCGGTCACTGCATGACGTGCCCCATCATCCGCGATCCGGCGTAGGCAACCGGTAAACCTTCCGGCCCGATCGAGGCTTGCGCGCGCCGTCACGCCAGCCTCGATCGAACCGGGGCATTCACTAAACCGAGGAGGCACTCGCCATGGGTAAGAAGAAAGACAAGAAAGATAAGAAGAACAAGCAGCAGATCGCGGTAGTCGAGGAACAGGCGATCGAAGCTGCCGGCGAACCGAAGCCCAAGCTAAAGCGCAAAGAGTATGATGCCCTGCTCGAACCGCTGCAGGTGGAACTGGTCAAGCTGCAAGAATGGGTGAAGGCCACCGGCGCGAAAGTCATCGTCGTCTTTGAAGGACGCGATGCGGCGGGCAAGGGCGGCATCATCCGGGCCATAACCGAACGGACCAGCCCGCGCGTGTTTCGCATCGCGGCCTTGCCCTCACCCACCGAGCGGGAAAAGTCGCAGATGTACATTCAGCGCTACATGGTGCATTTTCCGGCGGCCGGTGAAGTGGTGCTGTTCGATCGAAGTTGGTACAACCGGGCCGGCGTGGAACGCGTGATGGGCTTCACACCTGAGGATCAAGTCAAGCGTTTTCTGCGCTATGTGCCCCCGGTCGAGAAGACCATCATCGAGTCGGGCATCATCCTGGTGAAATACTGGCTGGAAGTCAGTCAGGAAAATCAGACGCTGCGTTTTGAAGAACGCATCAATGACTACAAGAAGATCTGGAAACTCAGCCCGATGGATCTGGAGTCGCACCGCCGCTGGTACGACTACTCGCGCGCGCGCGATGAGATGTTCGCGGCCACGGACACGCCCGAAGCGCCGTGGTACGTGATCGATTCCAACGATCAGAAGCGGGGGCGCTTGAACTGCATCACCCATTTCTTGAGCCTGATTCCTTACGAGGAAGTGTCGCACGAGAAGGTGAAGCTGCCCAAGCGCCAGAAGCCGGGCGACTACGTCGAACCGGACTATCCGTATCACTACGTGCCGGCGAAGTATTAGTTTACCCGATCACTGTGAGTCCGCTCACTTAAAGGAGCAACATGGCCGCTCGCACCAAAGCAAAAACGAAAGAAACGACTGCGCCGGTTACCCCGCCACCGGTGCTGCCACAGTCGCACAACAGCCCGGTGGCCGATCGGATGGCGATCGGCAAAGCGCTGCGCGAGCGCTGCGCGCGCAAGGCGCAAGCCGAATGGAACCCCCCCGCGAAGCGCGCCGATCCGATCGATCTACTGATCGAAAATTGCCGGGGCCGCATCGAGGATTTGATCCCCATTCGCTATGGGCGCATGATGGCGAATCCCTTCGCGTTTTATCGGGGCGCGGCGGCCATCATGGCTTACGATCTGTCGCATACGCCGTCCACCGGCCTCACGCTGCAGGCTTGCGGCGATTGCCATCTGGTGAACTTCGGCGGCTTCGCCACCGCCGAGCGCCGGATCAACTTTGATATCAACGATTTCGACGAAACGGCGATCGCACCGTGGGAATGGGATGTGAAACGGTTGGCGGCTAGTTTCGTCATTGCAGGCCGCAACAACGGATTTTCCGCCGCCGATTGTCGTGAGGTGGCCCACCGGGTCGCGCAGAACTATCGGGCGAAGTTGGCCGAATACAGTCAGCAGTCGGTGTTGGATGTGTGGTACGACACGCTCGATTTCGACAACATCATCCGCAATGCGCCCGATAAGCAGATGCGGAAGTTCTATATCAAGAAGTTAAACGCCACGGCCGAGCAGAGCGCGCACGAAAAGGAATTTGCTAAGCTGGCGTTTGCGTCCGGTGAGTCGCCGCGCATCGTCGACCATCCGCCGCTCATCTTTCATATCGGTGATATCCACGATGCCGAACTACGCGCCCGCTGGGAGGCCTCGCTGGCCGACTACTTGAGATCTTTGCCACCTGAGCGGCGGGTATTGCTCGATCGGTACACGTTGGCAGACGCAGCCATGAAGGTAGTGGGCGTGGGCAGCGTGGGCACGTTTTGCGGCATCGCCTTGCTGATGTCGGGCAAGGGCGATCCACTGTTCCTGCAGTTCAAGCAGGCACGGCAGTCCGTGTTGGAGCCGTATGCGGGGGCCAGTCCCTTCAATCACTCCGGCCAGCGTGTGGTGGTGGGCCAACGGCTGATGCAGTCGGCCAGCGATATGTTCCTGGGCTGGTACACCGGGCGTGGGGGGAACCACTTCTACGTGCGCCAATTGAGCGATGCCAAGATCAAGCCGGTGATCGAAATCATGAAACCGCAAAACTTGCTGAGTTACGCCAGTGTATGCGGTTGGGCATTGGCGCGGGCGCACGCGCGCTCAGGTGATGCGGCAGTGCTGACGGGCTATCTGGGATCGAGCTCGGCCTTTGAAGATGCCATCGCCGATTTCAGTGAAGCCTATGCGGATCAGAACGAGCGCGATCATGCGGCACTAGTGGCCGCCGTGCGGGCCGGCCGGATCGAGGCGCGGCAAGTGGAATAAATGTCGCGGTGAGCGCCGATCGGTTGTGACCGACGGTGGCCTTGTGGCACATTCTGATCTAAAGTAAACCCCGCGTATTTGATAAATCATCAGGAGGATCACAATATCATGTCACAACCAGAAAGTAGTCAGCCTAAGTGGTATGCGTTGACGGTGGAGGCCGCGGCAAAACAGCTGCAAGTCGATCCGGCCAAAGGCTTGAGTAGTGCCGAAGCCCAGCAGCGCTTGCAGAAGTACGGCCCCAATGAATTAGCGGCTGGGAAGAAGGAATCGGGCCTCCAGGCGTTCCTGCGCCAGTACAAAGATTTCATGCAGATCATCCTGCTGGGTGCCGCTTTGCTTAGCCTGGTGGTCACCCGCGAAGTGGGCACGACGATCGTGCTGGTCGTTCTGACGGTGTTCAACGCGCTGTTGGGCTTGCGCGGCGAATCCAAGGCCGAGGCCAGCCTGGCCGCGCTGACGAAGATGATGAAGAACATCGCCCGTGTGCGCCGCGACGGTCAGGCCATCGAGATCGAAGCGGAGCAGTTGGTGCCGGGCGACATCGTGTTGATGGAGGCGGGCAACCGCGTGCCGGCCGACGGGCGCCTGTTCGTCACGGCCACCCTCGAGATTGAGGAGGCCGCGCTGACCGGCGAGAGTGTGGCTTCGTCCAAGGACGCTGAAGTCATCGACAAGCCCGAAGTGCCCCTGGGCGACCGCCACTGCATGGCGTACATGAACACCTCTGTGACGCGCGGGCGCGGTGAGATGATCGTGACCACCACCGGTATGGGTACCGAGATGGGCAACATCGCCGACCTGCTCAACAAGACCGAGTCCGACAAGACGCCTTTGCAGAAGCAGCTTGATCGGTTGACCCTCATCATCGCCGGATTGGCGGGCCTGGCGTTTGTCCTGATGGTCATCCTGGGGCTGCGTAACGGCGATCCGTTCGAGACGATCTTCATCGCGGGCATTGCCCTGGCGATTTCAGCCATTCCGACCGGCCTGCCCGCGGTCGTGACGACCATGTACTCGATGGGCACGCGCGCGTTAGCCGCTCTGGGCGCCATCGTCAAGCGGCTGCCGTCGGTCGAGACGCTGGGCTCGGTCTCGGCGATCTGCTCGGACAAGACCGGCACGCTGACGCTGAACAAGATGACGGCGCGCGAGTTTACCGTCCCCGGCCAGAACCGCTACAAGGTGACGGGCGAAGGGTACAGCACCAAGGGAGAGTTACTGCATTCCGGCGGCGCGAAAATCGATCTGGATGCCATCCTGCTGCCGATGGCGTTGTGCGCCGATGCGCGCCTCGACGGTGAAAACCTGATTGGCGACCCGACCGAAGGCGCGTTGATCGTGCTGGCGGCCAAGGGCGGCATTGATCTGGATGGCGCGCGGCAGATGTATCCGCGTGTGGCCGAAGTACCGTTCGATTCCGATTACAAATTCATGGCCACTTTCCACAACATGACCAACGATCAGGGCAAGCCGGTGGTGCGCTGCTTCGTCAAGGGCGCGCCCGATGTGCTGATCGCGCGGGGCGGCTCGTTCTGGCTGCCGGGCGGTGAGACGCGACCGATCACGGATGAGAATCGGCCGCTGGCGTTGCAGGAGAATGATCGGATAGCGCAAGCGGGCGAACGGGTCATGGTGGTCGCCCGCCGCGATTTCGATCCGCAAACGTTTGATCCCAAAGGCAAGCTGCTCGACTTGGTGACGGACCTCACCATCCTGGCGATGGTGGGCATCGTGGATCCGCCGCGCACCGAGGCGAAAGACGCGATCGCCAAGTGTCACAGCGCGGGCATTCAGGTGCGTATGATCACGGGCGACCACGCGGTAACCGCGGCGGCCATCGGTCGTGAGCTGGGCATCACCGGCACCGCCCTGACTGGCGCGCAGTTTGCGGCCATGCCAGATGACGATCTGATGAAGCAGTTGCCCGAAATCGGCGTGGTGGCGCGCGTGGCGCCCGAAGACAAGATTCGCCTGGTGGACCTGCTGCAGCGACAACAGAACATCGTGGCCATGACGGGCGACGGTGTCAACGATGCGCCCGCGCTGAAGAAGGCCGACATCGGCGTGGCGATGGGCATCACCGGCACCGAGGTCTCCAAGGGCGCGGCGGTGATGATCTTGACCGACGACAACTTCGCCACCATCGTCAAGGCGGTGGAGTACGGGCGAGCGATCTACGAAAACCTGAGCCATTTCATTCGCTTCCAGATGACGGCGCTGGTGGCCTTCATCGCTTCGTACCTGGGCGCGGCGTTCTTTGTCATCGCCGGCGGTGTGCCGTTTACACCATTCGTGGTGCTGTTCATCAACTTCCTGGTGCAGGTGCCCGTCGCCATCGCGCTGGGTTTCGACAAGCCGGCCCCCGGGTTAATGGAAAACAAGCCTCGCCCGCTGAGCCAGCCCGTCCTCTCACGCTCGCAATGGGTGCGCATCACCTTCCTGGGGCTGCTCATGGCGGCCGGCACGTTGTTCCTGGAATGGTACTATGCCCTGGCTGGCGCCGGGGTGGCCGCCACGATGGCGTTCGTCGTGTTCTCGCTCTTCAACGTCATCATTGCTCTGAGCTGCCGCAGTGAAACCGGCAGCGCGTTCAACCGGGATATTCTGCATGATCGGCACCAGCTGATGCTGTACGGCCTGGCCTTGCTGCTGATCTTCCTGCCGACCGAGCTGGGCTTCATGCAGCGCATCCTGGGCTTGGCCTCGCTAAGCGGCAACCAGTGGCTGATCTGCATCGGCTTCGCCCTCGCGCTGCTGCTGGTGGATGAGGTGATCAAGGTCTTCCTGCGGCGACGGCGGAGTCAAGTCAAGGCGTAAGGCTGAAAGAGAGTGTTAACGAAATTGGTCGCGTGAAGACGGCATTAAGCGAAGCAGTACTGCGCGCAGCGTCATCGAAAGCAAGATCAGTTAACCCCAATTCAATCAGGAGGCAAGTACGGTGTCGAAGTCGAAGGTGAGCGTGAGCAAGAAGCAGGTAGCCGAAACCGGCGAAGAGTTGGAAGTGGTCGGTGCCATAGCCGAAGTGGAAGGTGCGGCCAAGATGATGGAAGGCGCGGAGGATCTGGAAGTGGCGCAGGCCGCCGTCAGAATCGGCGTGGCTGAAGTCGCAGCCGGGGCCCGTGACTTGACCCGCGCTGCCGACGCGGCCGTCGTCGCCGAGCGCGTGCAGCAGCTGAGCGAAGTGGTGAGCATGGCCGGCGTGACGGATGTGGAAGAAGGCGTCGATATGTTGATGAAGGGCAGCGATGTGAAGGCGATGGGCGCCATCGTCAGCCTGATGGGCCGGGAAGAACTCGACCGTGGAATGGAGCTGGCGCGGCTGGCAGGCGAGTTGTCGACAGTCAGCGATGTAGTCGACCTGCTGGACATGCCGGTGCTCGCCGACTTTCTCGAAGAGCGCGGTATGCGCCTGCAGGAGATTGCCGTCGATCAACTGTTGCGCTTCACGAGCACGCGCGCGCTGGCCGGGGCGATCAAGGACGCGGGCGAAGACGTCGAGGCCATGGGCGAGACTGAAATCGCCGAGGGTCAGGTGCGGGTGGCCGTGGCCCAAGTCGCTGCCGACCGCAGCGCGGAATTGTCCGCGGCCAGCGCCGCGCTGGCCGCGAAGGGTGTGGATGAACTGACGACGGCCGCCGTAACCGGTGCGGTCGCGCGAGAAGCCGCACGATCTGGCGTGGCGAACATTGCCGCCGGGGCCGAAGAGTTGGGCGCAGGCGAGGCGACCGGGGCGATGGGCGAGGTGCTGGAAGAGCGTGCCGCGCAGTAGCAACTGGCCCTGGCCGTCGTATCGTAGATTTGCTAAAATGAGTTGGGTGCGTTGTAACACTCAAAATCTATCTTGAAGGAGGAAATGTTACATGATTAAGCATGGACCAGTGGATGTAGTTGTTCTGGCGGCCGGAGAGCCGCGCTTCGACGGTAGCGTCTTTGCCGAGTTAGAACGGCAGGCTGCCAGCGGAACGATCCGGGTTCTGGATGCGATGCTTCTGGTGAAGGACGCCGAAGGAAAGCCGTGGCGGCTCGATCTCGAAGAGCTGCCGCCGGACATGAAAACGGCGGTGGGCTTCATCGAAACCGGAACGCGCGGGCTCTTTGACTCTGAAGATGCCGAGACGCTGTACGAGGGCATGGTGCCCGGCTCGGCGGTGCTCGCCCTGGCGATCGAACATGCCTGGGCGGTCGACTTGGTGAATGCCCTCCAAAGCGCCGGCGTGGAGATGGCTTTGAACTTCCGGGTGCCGGCGCCCATCATCGACGAGGCGTTCGCCTCGCTCGAGCAAACATCCCAAGGAGGCTGAGATGCCAGGTTTAGTACGAGGAATGGCCCGCACCGCGGCCGTGGTGGGCACGGCGACAGCGACCCGCAATGCCGTGAACCGCCGGCAGGCCGACAAGAACGCGCAGGCGGTCGCCCACGCCGAGGCCTCCGTTGCCCCGCCGCCGCAACAGGCTGCGCCACCGCCGCCGCAGTATGCTCCGCCGCCACCGGCAGCACCGGTGGCGCAAGAAGATCCGATCACGCAGCTCGAGCGCCTGGGCGCGCTGAAGGCCCAGGGGCTTATCACCGAAGAGGAGTTCAACGCCCAGAAGGCGAAGATCCTGGGCATGTAGGCGCGCAGCTGCACAGCCGGACACGGCGCGCGGGTTGAGTTTTCAATACTGATCGGCTTCCACGCCCCTTCGTTGGCGTGGAAGCCGATCGGGGTAAAGGATGGTGATGCCGACGCGGCGCGACAAGTTTGGTTCGAGCCTTCAGCGCCGAAATCATGATCGAACCAGTGAAGCAGACATTACGGAACGACTCAATCCCAGACCGGTACAGGAGCAATGATCATGGAAAACAAGAAATTGAAAGTCATCATCGTCGGCGGCGTAGCCGGCGGTGCATCGTGCGCGGCGCGGCTGCGGCGACTGGATGAAAATGCAGAAATACTCATGGTGGAACGCGGGCCGTATGTGTCGTATGCGAACTGCGGGCTGCCCTACTACGTCGGCGGCGTGATCCCGCGCGAGTCGAGCCTGCTGGTGGCGACGGAACAGACCTTTCGCACGCAGTTCGCCATCGATGTGCGCACGCACTGCGAGGCTGTTCGCATTTCGCCCAAGGATAAGACCGTCGATCTGAAGAATGCGCTGACGGGCGAAGTGACGACCGAGAAATACGACAAGCTGGTGCTGTCGCCCGGCGCAGCGCCGATCCGCCCACCGATGCCCGGCATCGATCTGCCCGGTGTGTTCAAGGTGCGAACCGTGCCCGATGTGAAAGTGATCAAGGAATGGCTGGAAGGACACGATCCGTATTCCTCTGGAATGTACACCTATACCGGTTTTCAAACCATGGTGCCCACCCGCCGGGCGATCGTCGTCGGCGGTGGCTTTATCGGGTTGGAGATGGCCGAGAATCTGAAACACCTCGGGCTGGATGTGACGCTGCTCCAACGCGGGCCGCAGGTCATGGATCCGCTCGATCCGGAAATGGCGCTCTACGTCAAACGCTACATGGAAAAGAATGGCGTCAACATCGTCGTCGAGGCCGAGGTGACGGGGTTCGAGCAAGCGGCGAATGGTTCGCTCAAGGTGCTCACCAAATCCGGCGAGACCTATCCGGGCGAAATCGTCGTGCTCGGTATCGGCGTGCGACCGGAGACGTGGCTGGCGAAAGAGGCCGGGTTGGAAATTGGCGAACGCGGCGGTATTCGCGTCGATGATCAGATGCACACCAGCGATCCGAACATCTTCGCCGTCGGCGATGCGATCGAGGTCAAGGACTTCATCACGGGTCAGTGGGCGCATATTCCTTTGGCCGGGCCAGCCAATCGGCAGGGGCGCATTGCCGCCGAAGTGATCGTCGGGCGCGACTCTCATTTCCGGGGCACGCAGGGCACTTCGATCATCGGGCTGTTCGGTGGCGCGGCAGCCTGCACGGGCGTCAGCGAAAAAATGCTGAAGCGGCTGGGCGATGCCGATTACGAAAAGGTCTACCTCTATCCGAATTCGCACGCGGGATATTATCCGGGCGCGAAGTATCTGGCGATGAAAGTCATCTTCCGGAAATCAGACGGCAAATTGATCGGAGCGCAGGCCGTGGGGCAGGATGGCGTGGACAAGCGCATCGATGCGTTTGCGATGGCGATTCAGTTTGGCGCGACGATTTACGATCTGGAAGAGTCCGAACTCACCTACGCGCCGCAGTTTGGCAGCGCCAAAGCGCCCGTCAATTTTGCGGGCATGGTGGCGGGCGATGTCCTGCGCGGTGACATGCCGCTAACCCACTGGGATTCCGGCGAAGAAGGTTTCTTGCTGGATGTGCGCCAGCCGGAAGAACTAGCGCTGGAGAGTGTGCCGGGGGCCGTCAACATTCCGCTGCCGGAACTCCGCGCACGTCTTGCTGAGCTGCCCAAAGACCGTGAGATTCACGTCATTTGCCGATCTGGTCAGCGCGCTTATTACGCGGTGCGCATCCTGCTGCAAAATGGGTTCAAGGCCCGCGATATTTCCGGCGGCATGATGTCGCGCATGATCCTCGCGCAAAACGTGTAACGAAATTTCTTCAGGAGATGACACCATGAAAGCGATCACGGTCGAACCCAAGCAGCCCGGAACGGCGCAATACGAAGAGATGCCGGAACCTGATGTGAGTGAAGGCTCGGTGCTTGTTGAAGCGGTGGCGGTCGGCGTCTGCGGAACTGATGTCGAGATTGTCGAAGGCAAATATGGCTGGGCGCCGCCGGGCGCGACGCGCCTGGTGCTGGGCCATGAATCGCTGGGCCGCGTCATCGATCCCGGTCCCCGCACTTCCCTCAAGAAAGGCGATCTAGTCGTCGGCATTGTCCGCCGTCCCGATCCGGTTCCGTGCCCCAACTGCGCGGTGGGCGAGTGGGACATGTGCACCAACGGCCAGTACACCGAGCGCGGCATCAAAGAAATCCACGGCTTCATGTCGGAACGCTGGCGCATCGAACCCGAATATGCCATCAAAGTTGATCCGTCGTTGGGCCTGCTCGGCGTGCTGCTGGAACCGATGACAGTGATTACCAAGGCGATCGAACAGATCTTCCTGGTGGGCCAGCGCGCCTACTGGGAGCCTCGAACCGCGCTGGTCACCGGCGCCGGTCCGATCGGTTTGTTGGCGGCCCTGCGGCTGAGTGTACGCAATCTCCAGGTACACGTGCTCGATCGGGCGGAAACCGGGCCGAAGCCCCAACTCGTGCGCGATCTAGGAGCGACGTATCACACGGGGAGTGTGATGGATCTGGATTTCAATCCCGATATTGTCGTCGAATGTACGGGAGTTGGCTCAGTGATTGCGGACTCGATCAAGAAAGTCAATTCAGGCGGCATCATCTGTCTGACGGGGGTCGGCGCGGGCGGCGTCGCCGAGCGGGCTACCGCGGATATGGCCGCGGCCGCGGTGTTGAAGAACAACGTGATCGTCGGCAGTGTGAATGCGAACAAGCGTCACTGGTACCGCGCGGGTCAAAACCTCGCCAACTCCGATCGGGACTGGCTGGCCCGCTTGATCACACGCCGCGAAACGCCGGAAAACTTCAAGCAGGCGCTCGAACGCAAACCCGATGACATCAAAGTAGTCATTCAGTTCAGTGAGGTCTAATGGAAAACTCCCAGGGTTGGATCGACATTTCGGTACCGTTGTATACAGGCATGGCGCACTGGCCTGACAATCCGCCCGTGCGCATCGAGCGCATGATGGATTTGTCACACGGCGATGCGGCCAACGTGTCCAAGATCGAGCTGGGCGCGCACACGGGCACGCACATGGATGCGCCGCGGCATTTTCTGGCTGACGGCGCGGGGATCGATGAGATGCCCTTCGACGCTACGATCGGGCTGGCGCGCGTGATTCGCATCGAACATCCGCAGGCGATTCTTCCCGAAGAGCTCGAGGCCCACCATCTGCAAGCGGGAGAGCGTGTGTTGTTTCGCACGCAGAATTCCGAGCGCTGCTGGAACACCGATCAGTTTGTCGAGGATTTCGTGTATATCAGCGCCGCGGCGGCGCAATTCCTGGCCGATCGGCAGGTACGCACGATCGGGGTGGATTACCTCTCGGTCGGTGGGTATGTCTACGATGGCGTCGCCACGCATCAGATTCTCCTCAGCGCGGGCATCTGGCTGATCGAGGGTCTGAACCTGTCGGCGGTGGAACCCGGAACCTACGAGTTGGTTTGTTTGCCGCTGCGCATCGCTGGAGCGGATGGCGCGCTGGCGCGGGCGATTCTACGCCAGCCTTGAAAATAAGTTTGAATCGACCGCTTGACGCAAAGGAGCGCCACGATGAAAACCGCTGAACAGATCAGACTGGAAGAAGATCGGGAACAGAAGGTCGCCTGGAAGAAGTGGGGGCCTTATCTGAGTGAACGACAGTGGGGCACCGTCCGCGAGGATTATAGTGAAGGCGGCGACGCCTGGAATTTCTTCACGCACGATCACGCTCGCTCGCGCGCCTACCGCTGGGGCGAGGACGGCCTCGCCGGCATTTCCGACGATAAGCAGCATCTCTGCTTCGCGCTGGCGTTGTGGAATGGCAAAGATCCGATTCTCAAAGAACGGCTCTTCGGATTGACCAACAGCGAAGGCAATCACGGCGAGGATGTGAAGGAATACTACTTCTACCTCGACAGCACCCCGACCCATTCGTATATGAAGTACCTCTACAAATATCCGCAGGCGGCCTATCCCTACGGCGACCTGATCGAGACCAACCGAAATCGTACCCGCAACGACTTTGAGTACGAACTACTCGACACCGGCGTCTTCAATGAAGACCGCTACTTCGATGTCTTCGTCGAGTATGCCAAAGCCGGGCCGGAAGATATCCTGGTGAAGATCAGCGCGATTAATCGGGGGCCGGATGCAGCCGAGCTGCACCTCCTGCCCACGCTCTGGTTCCGCAACGATTGGTCCGCATGGATTGCCGAGTCCAATCGGGCGGCTGAGAAACCCAACCTCAAGCAGATCGAGTCAGCAGCCGGTACGAGCGCAGTCGCGGTCACGCACTCGCCGCTGGGTGATTTCACCCTGTCCTGCGAAGGGGAGGTGCCGCTGCTCTTCACCGAGAACGAAACCAATCACGAGCGCCTGTTCCCCGGCCAACAGGCGAACGAAAGCGCCTACGTTAAGGACGGCATCAACGACTATGTAGTGCAGGGCTGGCAGAACGCAGTGAACCCTGAGAAGACGGGCACGAAGGCCGCCGCACACTACCACGTCACGATTGAAGCGGGTCAGACCAAAGTGATTCGCTTGCGGCTCTCTCGAACGGCGGATCAGCCCTTTGATCAGTTCGATGCCATCTTTGCGGATCGGTTGCGGGAAGCCGATGAGTTTTACCAGTCCGTTACGCCGCCATCCGTGAGTGAGGACGCGGCCAACGTCATGCGTCAGGCCATCGCCGGCATGCTGTGGAGCAAGCAGTTCTTCTTCTTCGACGGTTACAACTGGCTGGAAGAGCACCACTCCAACCCGCTCCACCACGGCTATCACACTTCCCGGAACTCGGAGTGGTACCACATGCTGAACGAGGACGTCATCTCGATGCCCGACAAGTGGGAGTATCCGTGGTATGCGGCCTGGGACCTGGCCTTCCACACGCTCCCGCTCTCAATCGTCGATCCCGACTTCGCCAAGGATCAGATGAAACTGATGCTGCGCGGGGCCTATCTGCACCCGAGCGGCC
>Ga0209254_10002235_pt1 | contig 17561 bp, 10 predicted proteins | sample FrelakmetDIP11DI_FD_187148 | JGI IMG/M metagenome (GOLD analysis project Ga0209254, IMG submission 187148) | Freshwater lake sediment microbial communities from the University of Notre Dame, USA, for methane emissions studies - DIP11 DI (SPAdes)... | ecosystem: Environmental > Aquatic >... | reverse complement strand
GTCCAGGTATCGTAAGTCTGGTCTGGGAAGCCCTCATTCTCGATCAAACCATCGCCATCCTTGTCGAACCGAGCCAGGTGCTCAGTTGCCTGGCGAGCGGCAGGATAAGCTTCTGCCAGGAAGCTTTGATCTTTGGTCAGGAAGGTATCCCGGTAAAGCAACAAGACGAATTTTGAGTTTAAATCTTTCCAGCGGCTGATATCCTGGGCCTGATAAGCGTTCAGTTCTCGCCAGGGATCGGCGACCGGTGAACCCAGGTCGTGCGGCAGCATGCCGCGTAATTTACGCGGCGCTTCATCTCCACTATGCCAGATGGTGCGCCGCCGCAAATCTTCTACCTCCAGGCTGTGGATAAAATCTCGCATCAGACTGAGTTCCAGGTCTGGCCACAGCATCGCCAGGGCAAATGAGGCGTTGAAATGCACATCCAGAGTGTTATAGAGACGGTATTCGTGACTTTCCAAATAGGCAAAATGCCCAATGTCCGCTTCTGGAAGTGGGTCATTCTGGAGAGATCCAGAGGCTTGCTGGCCAGCTGTCCAGATCGTGCCGCCATCGACCAGGTAATAGGTTTCGTTGAACAAAGCCGTCTTGTACCAATCTGGCAATTCCGCATTGTCCAGAACAGGCTGCTGCCAGGCTTCAATCTTTGCTTCCCAGTCAGGGTAGTGCAGCAAGGCGTCGCGGGCAATGCAGGCCGCGGCCTCCCCATCCCGTCCGTAGAAACGGGTATAACGCCGGTACCAGCCCGTACCATCGCCGAAGCGTGCTACTGGCATGTCCCAGGCCAGGGCGAAGACCACCTGGCGCACCTCCCCGGCTGGAACTTCCATCCGGGCAGCCAGAGCTGCGCCGAGGCTCTCTCCTGGCACGGCTGGGGCTGGATCGACCAGATTATCCAGCCTCCCATCAGCCGCGAAATCCCCCCATAAATCTGCCCCGTTAGCGTTGGCGCGAAAGCGCGTCCGATAGCTGATGGTCACTTGCGGAGTTTGTGCCATTGCGATTGCAAAGGTCAGCGGATCTTCAAAATGCGCCGGTTCGTGGCCGCTTTGTTCGATACCCTGGGTTCGCGCTTGCCGGTGAATATGACGCAGCTCAAGGGCGAGGATCTCGCCCTCCCGACCCGCCTCCTGGACCAGATGGTTGGTATGCCCGCCTTGCAGGTCATTAGGGCCGCCGCTCCCATTCTGAAAGGTAAACATCAAAGCCACGCTGGCGGATTCGACACCGGTGTTCTCAACCGTCCAGACGAAGACACCCGCTGGTGTGCTGCTTTCCTGGTAGTTGTGCGGTATGACCGGTGATACCTGGCGGCAGGTTAAACGCAGGCCTGGCAGCGCTTCTTCATATACTGTCCAGGCACGTGGAAACAGGGCGTGATAAATGCCTTTGTGGGCCGGCAATCCCCAGGCCCAGGCTTGCAGGCAACCTTTGGGACCGGGATTTGGATTGAGCACCTGGCAGGCAGGCGCTTGATCGGCGCGTTGCGCCCACACAGAGAACTGATCCGCCGGCACGTTCCGGTATTCGACGATGCCGGGCTGGAGCTGCCAGCGATTAAAATCTCCTCGCCAGCCGCGCGTCACGGTTCCCCCGCCCAGCCCTCCCAGCGGGACTCCCATGTCTGCCCCTGTCCGAGCGCCTTGCGCCATATTCATCACGGGTAATTGCTTGCGCCGTTTTTCTTCACCAGCGTGGCGAACAAAGCGATACAAAAAGGGGAGCTGCGTCGCCAGCATCTTTAGGCTGAAACCGATCGGCCGGGTTCTTTTGGGCGGTTGCTGGTCGAAGCGACGCCTCCACGCCTGGTGAGGGATAGGTCTGTCCAATGTCCGACGCCTAATCGCCGATCTGCTCCGAGAGGAAAGCGATTGTCCGCTCCCAGGCTTGCTGTGCAGCAGCCGCGTTATATGCCTCTAAACGGTCCTCTTCGAAGAACCAGTGACCGGTTCCCGGGTAGAAATAGAAGCTTGTGTTCACCCCTGCAGCGCGCATATCAGCTTCCATCTGGCGCGCCCATTCGACCGGGTCCCATTGGTCGTCTTCGGCGTAGTGACCCTGACAGGCGGCACGCACCTGAGTGAAATCCATCCCTTCCACACCGTAGAATAACACCAGCGCGGCGATCTCATCCGGCGCCATGCTGGCCAGTGCGAGCGCCCAGGAGGCTCCCATCGAGAATCCGATGACCCCGAGTTTGCCTTTCTGCACGCCCGGTTGTTGGAGCAAAGTACCCACCGAACTAGCGACAACGGCCCTGGTGAACTCGACATCCCGCCCATTCATGATCTCCTGGGCGGCTTCAATGGTCTCTGCAATTTTTCCCCGGTTCAGATCAGGCGCAAAGGCGGTAAAACCTTGCTCAGCCAGCCGCTTGCACAGCTCTTTAAAAAATGTATTCAATCCCCACCAGGCATGCAGCACGATCACACCGGGGCCGCCATCCTGCGGTGCCGCCAGGTAGCCGGAGACAGTTTTACCTGCTACCTCGAAATCTACTTTGGTAGTCTTAACCTGAGACATATTGGGTTCTCCATTGGGATGGGAAATATTCTGGATTTGTGGGTTTATCGGTCCTCGGAAGGACGCAGGATTACCATTGGAATTTTCCTCGAGGTACGCTTTTGGTAATCTGCATAGGCGGGGGAAATGCGGATCAGCTCTTTCCAGAGTTGGTGGCGGCTATCTCCGGTGACCTCTTCTGCGCGCACTGGAGTGTGGCGATTCTTGATCTGGATCGCAGCAGATGGGTCACTTTTAAGATTGTAATACCAGCCTGGATGATGGTTGGATCCGGAATTCGAACCAGTGATGACGTAGCCACCCTCATGCTTGAAGTACCCTAAAGGCGTGGTGCGTGGCTTGCCGGATTTGCGCCCAGTGGTAGTCAATATCAACACGTGCAGGCCTTGTACTACCCCGCTGATCCTGCCACCGCTCAGGCGATAGATAAATAAGTGAGTTGCAGTAAACAATTTAAAAATTGTGTTGTACATGGTTGATCCTTCAGGGCACTATTTTGGCGAGGGATGAACAGGGCTCAGGTGGTTTTAAAGTCAATGTCCCAGTGACTCCCATCGCAGAATGGCTTGTTCTTGGAATGTCCGCAGCGGCATAGCGCGGCGCGTGTCAACTGGCGAGTCGAACCATCTTGATTGACGATCTTAAGCTCACCGCGCACATACAGGGGTCCATCGGGTGTGGCCTGGATGGTGGTCTGCTCGGGCGCACTCTCCTGCAGACCGCCGTCCAGCCGCTCAAAGCGCAGGGCGCTGGTCGGGCAGCGCGCCACGACCTCGGCAATCTGTTCAGCAGAAGCGGCGTCTACCATGATCCAGGGTCGGCGGCGCACGTCAAATACCTGTGGCAGCCCGCGCAGGCAACGCGCTGTGTGGATGCACAATTTGGGTTCCCAATAAACAACGATCTGTTCTGAACGATATTCACGTTGGACGCCAGGCAGCTTGCGCTCCTCGTTCGGGGAGGGGGCATTGCTCATTGGAGTCTCCTTTCTTTTTACCACTTCTGGCAACTTTCACGCCTGCAGTACTCCATACAGCGGCTGGCAGGGAGGCTGAATTAAGATGCACTGAAGGCGAGTCAGCGTGTTCCTGAGCCAGGTGAACGGATACAATACAGTATGTTTTCTCGTTTATCTGGAACTGCTGAGAGTGATGATTATATCTTGTGATGAGGATATCTTGTAATTTTATTCGTAATGAATCGCGTCAAGGATGCGGACACGCGCAGCCCGTCGAGCTGGGAGTAAGGCAGCAAAAATGGAGATCGCCAATGCCATGAGTAGGGCCAGGATTACCCTAGCCAGTGGTAACAGGAATGTCAACTGATAACCCGACATGGCGGTCATGCCGAGCATGATGACGCGCGATAGGATTACTCCAAATACCAGACCCAGAATGCCGCCGATCAAGCCCATCAGGGCGGCCTCTGCCAGAACCATGGACACTACCTGACTGCGTGTCATACCCACCCCGCGTAACATCCCAATCTCCTGGGTGCGTTCCATGACATTCATGGTCAATGTGTTCATGATTCCCATGAATCCGACCAACATGGCGATCAGGGCCAGAACATCAAACATACTGAAAGCCTGGTTCATTAGAGTCGAAACACGTTGAAGCAAATCCTGGTTTGATTCGATGATCAAGCGATCGCGGTCACCGTAACGGGCATCGATGGTTTGCTTCACAGTATCCGCAGAGACTCCAGGTTCAATCTTGACCAGGAAGGCATTGGCATCTTTCTGCCTGAAATGGCGGATCATATCTGTCCAGCTACCATCTACAACCAGACCTTGATTGTAATAATCCACAACAACGGCAGCGATGTCGAAAATGTGATCGCCAGTGCGTGTAACCAGGGTCAGTTTATCTCCCACAGACAGGTTGTATTTCTCTGCCAGAACACTGGAAATGAATACAGATCCCCCTGCTGCCAGTTTCTCTAAAGCCTTGTGTGAACCATCCAGGGTCTGGTTGTAAACAAAGGATGTCACCCGGCTATGGCTAGCCGGATCCACTGCCATGAAGACCAGCTGCTCCTCTCCACCTGTGGGTGGCTTCCATTTCACATCAAAATAGCGAACTGGAGTGACAGCAGACACCCCCTCTATGGCCTCTAGGCGTTTCCACACATCCTTACCCATCGGTAAACTGGAAGTTACATACACATCTCCACCAACATACCCCTTCAACCAGGCATCCAGGTCACCCTTGAACGAATCAGTCAATATCCAGACCACGATGATCATTGACACCCCGATCATGAGAGCTGCTACCGTTAGCGCCGTACGCAGCCGGGAGCGTTGAATATTGCTGCTGCCTAACCGGCCACTATTTCCAAAAAGTAACCGCACTGTTGGTCGAAGAGCCCGCTCCCAGATCGCTACGCTGGCCGGGATTACCAGTGTTCCACCAAGAAATAATGTAAACACGACCATGCTACCCATGCGAAATTGAACATCATAAGGGAAAGGGTTGATCACCAGGATCACTACGGAGATTCCTAACAGAAGGAGTCCAAGCAGCCAGCCTTTTCGTAATAACCAGCCTTCACGGCGTCCCGCGCGGATGCGAAGCGCTTCCAGTGGTGAGATGCGACCTGCTTGCCAGGCAGGGATTAGGGCTGCTAAAACTGCGACTATCAGTCCAATCAGTAACGCAGTCAATACGATATCACCTGATACTGAAATACTGGTTAGACTCTGGTTGAGCAGGGTCTCCATCAGGCGCGTCAGGCCGCGTGCCATGAGCACGCCCAGCCCAGCTCCCAGCACAGAACCAACCAGGCCTAGTAATGCAGCTTCCCAAAGTACCTGGCGGGTGACTTGTGCGCGAGTCATCCCTATTGTACGTAACAAGCCATATTCGCGTGTGCGTTCGACGACCGTCATCGAAAAGGCGTTAAAGATCAAGAATGCTCCCACGAACAAGGCCATCCCGCTCAGGAAATTCAGACCGATCTGGTAGCTGCCCAGCATCTGGGTCATACGTTTGCCCTGGGAGGCTGGATAGATCACCGAGAAGTCTTCCCCTAGTAGTCCCTGGAGATCAGTTTTTAGTGATTCTAAAGACTGCGTGTTATTAAGCGATGAATCGACCAGGATATCGATTTGATCTAGCTCACCCTCCCGATCGAAGTATTTCTGACTGGTTACCAGAGGCATGATCCCAAACGCGCCGTTATTGAGCTGGCCTGGCCCTTCTTTGGCCATCAGGCCTACCAATTGAAGCTGTTCTACGCCAGCCGGGGTGACGATGGCGATGGAATTACCGATATTCAAGTCATTTTCCTCAGCAAAAGTCTCAACCAGGACCACCTCAGCAGCATCAGGAGTGCCAGAGAGGAAATTCCCCTGGGTGATTGTATAGTCGCGCACCAGGCTATCCTTGCTTGGATCGATGCCGTGCAAGGTCAAACCTCCAGTGCTGACGCCAAAGAAATTGAGAGCGAATTCGCTTGAGTTTGACTCATTTGCCAGGAGAGTGCGCATTTGTAGGGTGGGAGCGCTGGCTGAGATCCCTGCCACGCTCTCAACCCGGGACAGCACGCGCTCTGTGAAACCGGTCTCGTCAGCCTTGCTTGTAACTACCGACAGGCTGGCCTTGCCGGATGTGTCCTGAAATAGGCGTGTTATCGACTCGAGCGCGGTGCGATTGGTGATACTGATAGCCAGGATAGTCGCCACGCCCAGCACAATGCCAAAGGTGCTCAACAAGACGCGCGTTGGGCGGGCACGCAAGGAACGCAAAGTTAAAAGGTTAAAAAGAGACATTTCAAACGCCAGTTGATACCTCAAGACTCGAGCTTTTCCATGGTCTCTATGATCTGGCGCAGGTTTTGGTTGGTGGTAGAGTCTGTCTTGAAGCGCAGCTCGCTTGCCACTTGCCCGTCTCGTAAGAAGACTACCCGCTCGGCGTAAGAGGCGGCGCGCGGGTCATGAGAGACAACTACCACGGTCTGGCCTAGTTGATCGCGCGAGCGTCGGAGTAGTTCCATGATCGCTATGCCTGTTTTTGAGTCCAGGTTACCGGTGGGTTCGTCAGCAAGCAGGATCGCAGGCTCGGTAATCAGGGCTCGCGCCAAAGCCACCCGTTGTTGTTCACCACCTGAAAGCTGCTCAGGCTTATGTTGACGCCGATCCGCCAGGCCGATCAGATCGAGTAACGCCGAGAGACGTTCCTGATACTGGCGCACATTCTTTCCGTCAATCAATACAGGCAGCAGGATATTCTCCTCAGCGGTTAGCGTGGGCAGCAGGTTGAAGAACTGGAAAACAAAGCCAACATTTCGCCGGCGAAGCAGGGTAATTTCCTTATCTTTTAATAAAGACAGGCGTTGGCCGGCCAGGGTTACCTCGCCATTGCTGGGTTGATCTAGTCCGCCGATCAGGTGCAGCAAAGTGGATTTACCGCTTCCAGATGGCCCCATGATGGCAACAAACTCACCTTCCTCCACAACAAAGTCAACCCCGTCTAGGGCATTGACCGGTTGCTCACCCATCGTATATTTCTTGTATAGACCTGACGTTTCTAAAACAGGCATGATATTCCTATCTCTCTATGTGTCAGCATCCTCATGAATGATGACCTCACCTTGAAAACCATCTACAGTTACACGTGTCAAATCAGGCAGGTTCAATGCCCCTGTGACCGAGACAACGGCAGGGATATTATATTCTCGGGCAATGATTGAGCTGTGGGAGAGTATGCCGCCTGACTCAGCAACCACTGCTCCCGCTTTTGCGAAGAGAGGCGTCCAACCGACATCAGAATAGGGGATTACCAGCACATCCCCTGGTTCCAGCTTGGAGAATTCTGCAATCCCTCGGATTACTTTTGTTTTCCCGCTATAGTAACCGGGTGAGGTTGGGGTCCCGCGTAGCCTGCTCAAGTTGTTGGGAACCAATGGCGGGGGCTGGTCGCCAAAGATGATTTCAGGAAGTTGCACATCCTGCGCCGCGTTGATCTCCTGCTGGCGCTTTACTACCATCTGGCGAAGTTCATCCCTGGCTTGTCCCAACTGCACAGCCTGTAGAATCTCGTTCTTGTACAAATAGAAGATATCATCTGCCGTATCCAACCAGTCCCGTTCTACCAGGCGCTCCCCCAACGCAAGAAAATAGGCGCGCAACAGTCCCAAACCAAAGGTATGCAGCGAGCTGATCTGTTCTCGATAAAGGCGGAACTGGCGCGCCCGGTTGTAGAATATCCGGAACGAACGCTCCTGTATTCCGCCTAATGGCAGATCGGCCAATCGCACCTTGCTGGTCGCGTTTTCCTCAGCTCGCTGATAACCCGTGATCAGGCTCAATAGAACTCCTGGATTTTCCCACCATGGAGTGCTCGAAAAATCATTGCTGTTGTCACTCAGATGTCCGAAGCGATTAAGGAAATCAAGGAAAGCATTTTGAAAATCAACCAGCTCGGTTATGCCCAGAAAGGTTGGATAGTCACTGGATAAGATTCGATTCTGCATCTCTGGTTCAAGCTGGCTGAAAAGATGGTGTAGTGCTTCTAAATTCATCCCGGGATCATAGAATTTAAGCTCTTGCATACCTTCCGTCAGATCAAATGATCGGAAATCGACGCCAACCGCTTCCAGGCGCCGCTTCAGGACCGCGTTGTACATTAACATCATCAGTGGAATAATAATGTTATAGTATGTGGCTTCTTTCTCTATCTCAAGAAGCTGTTCCAAGCGGATCAACAAGCTGGCATCGTCCAGCCCTGTCGCCTCGTCATAAGAAAAATCTTTGAAACGCCGGCTTAATCCTTCGGTAATCCTCTTAACCCGGCCTCCCAAAGTCCATTTGTCATAGGTGAAACGCGCCATGCGCGGCACATTCTTGATCATGCTGGCTTGCATCTTGAAAGAAGGCCTATCCTGGCCTGAAGGAAGCATCCCCATCATCATTTCCAGGCTCTCGCGCGGCATTCCCATTTTCTCGAAAATCTGGCCGAAGGTGCCCATATCAAAGTAAGCCCGATAATAGAAGGATTTCACCAGGCTTTCGGGTTCGATGTTATCCAGGTTCACCACTTCCCCAAGTAAGCGCACCCATTCGCCACTGGTCATTGGCACGTTAACTGACCAGACCAGCGGCTTAATCATCCCAGGGAGCATCTCTTTCGATATGCGGTTGGTGTAGATGCGCATGCTCCGAATTGAGGTGATATCGCGCATTTGTAGCCAATACAGGCTTTCCCCGTCCCAGGTCCATTCCAGGTCAACATCGGCCCGGAAGGTCCGGGCGATCTGCTTTGTTCCATCGACAATGGTCTGAGCTAGATCGGCGGGAAGCCCATCTGGATTGGGCTGCTCGATCCACCTTCCCCATTTATTAACCCAACGCATTGGGGTCAGCCCCTCCTGAACCAGGGCGATCCCACTCCCTGGAACAGCCTCAATCACTACCTCATCCAGTGCGGTAATTGGATTGCGGCTGAAAGCTACACCGGATATCTGAGCCGCGACCATTTCCTGGATGATCACCCCCATGTTGAGGGTTTCAAGGGCATTCCCGGCCTTGTCCAGATAGGACTGTACTCCTTCGGAGTGGACAGCTGACCAGACAGACCAGATCGCCTCAACCAGCGCTTCGACCCCCTGGACGTTCAGAACTGTCTTAAATTGGCCAGCAAATGATCGCTCCAGATGATCTTCAACATTAGCGGAAGATCTGACGGCGTAATTCTTGTGGGGATTGAGCGTTGTCGCTAGCTCATGCATGATCCCGTCGCGCAAAGCTGGGTCATCTTTCAAGAAGCGCTGATAGGCCTCCCAGGAGATCGCCCAGCTGGGTGGAATGCGCAAGCGCCTGGAATGAAGGCGATGCAGATTGACGGCTTTGTTGCCAACACTTTCTGGGATTCGTTTGCTTGCCAGGTTGATTAAGTATTGTTCGCTCATTGCCCCACTGATGTGTGCGTCAAGGGTATGATTAGCAGGAGGTTCATTTCCTGTTCAGATTGAAACGCTGCATGATTTTCATCATGCCGCGCCCCATGGGCGTCGTCGCTAAAACGTCGCTCATGTCTACATTTCCTTCTTTGCGGGCTTTTTGATACTGGCGCAGGTCGGGGATCATCGCCACGAAAAATAAGATGTTGACGATCACGGCATAACCAACATAAACCAGATCGTGGGTGGTAAACCACAGCCAGGGGATTACAAACCACAGCCCGGCCATATACGCCAGGATAAAGTCCCGCAGGACGAACAAGCCAAAGAGCAGCCCGGCCAGCGCGCTGACAATGGCGCCCAGGAAATCCACCACCAGTAATCCACCATACGCTGCGGAGATGCCGCGCCCTCCCTGGAATCGATTGAAGACCGGCCAATTGTGTCCAAGCATGCCTGCAGTGGCGGCGATTAGGAAATAATATTGGTCCGGATAGAGGAGTTTAAAGGCAAGGGTGGGGAGGGCTACTTTGAGAATGTCGAGCAATCCGATTGTGCATCCCACCCGCGGGCCAAGTTTCATCGAAGCCGCGGCGGCCCCGGTTGAGGTCACTTTATAGGTTTCCTCCGTGCCCGGGATGGGCACTTCGATGGATTCAAGCTCTTCTTTCCGCCCTAATAAGCGGCTGATCACCCGAGAAACCGGGATGGCTCCAAATAAGTAGCCAACCAACAAGGCCAGCGAGGCCAGGGGGATGTTCATCGATGACACCTCAATGATGGATGGGCTCGTTAGTTTATTGGGTAAAATATAACGAATAATTTCCAGATGAGCAAGAATTAATCTTATTTGGACAAGTGAAGATCAGGGGTTGCTTGGGGATTTAATCGCACAAGAGCCCAGATACGCTTTTACTTATTCAACAAGGGGATGTTCCAGGATTTCCTGCAGATAGTGCCCTGTATAACTCTGCGAAACCTGCGCCACCTGCTCCGGGGGGCCTTCTGCCACGATAAACCCGCCTTCATTGCCGCCTTCCGGTCCCAGGTCGATCACCCAATCGGCGGTTTTGATCACATCCAGGTTGTGCTCGATCACGATCACAGTGTTGCCGGCATCTACCAGCCGGTGCAGCACATCCAGCAGACGCTGGATATCGGCGAAATGCAAGCCGGTGGTGGGTTCATCCAGGATATAGATCGTACGACCGGTGGCCGCCGCGCTGAGCTCGCGGGCCAGCTTCACGCGCTGGGCTTCGCCGCCACTCAAGGTCAGGGCGCTCTGACCGAGCTTGATGTAATCCAGGCCAACATCGTGCAAGGTGTTGAGGATGCGGGCGATTGCTGGGTATGGGGCGAAGAAATCGAGCGCCTGTTGCACGTCCATATCTAACACTTCGGCGATGTTCTTACCCTTATAGGTGATGCTTAGTGTCTGGTGGTTAAAACGCTTCCCTTCGCATTCTTTACAGGTAACCCACACATCGGGCAGGAAGTGCATCTCGATTTTCTTGAACCCATAGCCGGCGCAGGCCTCGCAGCGCCCGCCCTTGACATTGAAGCTGAAGCGACCGGGGGCATAACCCAGAGCGCGCGCCTCTGCTGTGGTGGCAAAGACCTTGCGGATCTCGCTCAGCGCGCCGGCGTAGGTGCCGGGATTGGAGCGCGGATTGCGCCCGATTGGATCCTGGGTAATGTTGATCACTTTATCAACTTGATCCAGACCTTCGATCCAGTCGTGCGCCCCAGGCACGCTTTGGGCGTTGTGCAGGGCGCGTGTCAGGGCTGGGTAAAGGGTCTGGGCGATCAGGCTGCTCTTGCCCGAGCCGCTCACCCCAGTCACGCAGGTCAGGGTCCCCAGCGGGAAGCGTGCTTCCAGGTGTTTGAGGTTGTGCAGGCGGGCGCCGTGGATGGTCAGCCAGCGCTGCGGGATGCGCCGCTTGCGCCCGTTGGGTGCGGTGACCTGCAGCACCCCAGCCAGATACTGCCCGGTAAGTGAATCTGGGTTATCCATCACCTCCTGGGGCGTTCCAGCCGCGACCAGCTCGCCCCCTAAAATGCCAGGCCCGGGACCCAGATCGATCAGCCAGTCAGCGGAGCGCATCGTGGCGGCATCGTGCTCGACAACCAGCACCGTGTTGCCCAAATCGCGCAGGTGAATGAGCGTATCCAGCAAGGCGCGATGATCGCGCGTGTGCAAGCCAATAGATGGCTCGTCCAGGATGTACAGCACGCCAACCAGCCCGCTGCCGATCTGGGATGCCAGGCGGATGCGCTGCCCTTCACCGCCGGACAGGCTCGGCGCTGGGCGGTCGAGAGTCAGGTAATGCAACCCCACGTTGCGCAGAAATTCCAGGCGTTGGCGGATTTCTGCGATCAGCTCGCTGCCAATCGCCTGCTGCTCGTCGCTGAGCTGGCCGGGCAAGGCGTTGATCCACCCGTATAACCTGGCGATGCTGTACCCGGTTATCTCGGGCAGGCGCACACCGGCGACGGTAACGAAGCGCGCTTCGGGGCACAGCCGCTCACCCTGGCAGTTGGGGCAGGATTGCTGGGACATGAAAGACATGTAATAACGGCGGGTCGCCTCGGATTTGGTCTGGCGGAAAAGACGATTGATGTTATGGATAGCGCCTTTGACATCCCGCTCGCTTTCACCACGCCAGGTGCCCGAGTCAGTCTCTGCTTGAAATTTAAACAGCACTCGTTCTCCTTCAGAGCCGTACAGCAGCACCTGGCGGAAGCTCTCGGGCAATGCGTTCCAGGGTTGTTCCAGATCCACACCGTAATGGTCAGCGATGGCGGTTATATTGCGCGCCATCCAGCTGCCCTCTCCCTTCTTGCGAAAACTGCCATACCAGGGGGAGGCGCCATCGATCAGAGACAGGTGCGGCTTGGTGACGACCAGGTCCGGATCTACCTGCAGGACAACGCCCAACCCATTGCACTCAGGACACATGCCCAGCGGTGAGTTAAAACTGAAGAGGGTGGGTTGCAGCTCGGCGAAACTGATATTGCAGGTTGGGCAGGCATTGCGCTCACTGAGGGCGATCTCTTTGCCATGGGCGAGTGCCACAACCACAACCCCATTTCCAGCTTGTAGCCCGGTTTCGACCGAGTCCATCAGGCGGGTGTGAAAGTCCTTCCAATCGGTCTCTGGGGATGGAACGACCAGGCGATCAATGACCAGCTCAATGGAGTGTTTCTTTTTCTTGTCGAGCTGCAGCGTATGTTCCTTCAAGGCTGCGCCGATATCGATTATCTCCCCGTCGACCCGAGCGCGGTCAAAGCCCTGCGCCAGGGAATCCTTGAGCGCAGCCAGGTGCGTGCCTTTGCGGTGCTGGGCAAGCGGGGCGAGTAACTGGAAGCGGGTCCCACCCGGCAGGCCGGCCAGCTGGTTGGCGATCTGTTGCGCTCCCTGGGGCTGGACCGCCTGACCACAGCGCGGGCAGTGCGGTAAGCCCAGGCGGGCATACAACACCCGCAGGTAATCAAGTATCTCGGTGACTGTCCCCACGGTCGAGCGCGGGTTGCGGGTGATGGTCTTCTGCTCGATGGCGATGGCCGGGCTCAGCCCGGTGATCTGGTCGACCTGTGGCTTTTCCATCTGCTCCATAAACTGGCGGGCGTAAGAAGAAAGGCTCTCTACGTAGCGCCGCTGGCCTTCTGCGTAAATGGTGTCAAAAGCCAGGGAAGACTTGCCGCTGCCGCTCACCCCGGTGATCACCACCAGCTTATGGCGTGGAATGTGTACATCGATATGTTTTAAATTGTGCTGACGGGCGCCGCGCACGATGATATCGCCCAGGCCAGGCATCGGCTCCGGGGCTGTCTGAGCAACCGGTAGGCCCAGGGACTCGACCAGGCTTTCGTCTTCTTGCAAGCGGTAGCGGCTGAGATCGCTTTGAGCGGCGGTCCTATCCTTCACTCCAGAGATGGCGCTCAATTGGTCAGCCCCAGAAGGCTTCAGGTTGGCGGGGTCGGCGCGGCGTGGCGCCTCCATCCCATCGACCAGGCCAAGCTGAGCCCGGATCTGGTGGGTGCGCGGCAGCTCCTCGAAAAGGAGGCGCAGAGCTTCAAACTCTTCGTCCGGTCGCACGGTCAGCTCTGCAATGCGATCGAGCAGGGCTTTGTCCTCGACGGTTAGCTGCTGCTCGGGCTTGCGGTGCAGGTCATCGAAGTAATCAAAGATGCGCAGCTCCAGCTTGTTCAAAGCCTGGAAGTCGTGCAGCAGGTTGCCCCGAATGCACGGGAAGCCTTTCCAGCGCTCGCTGTAGCGGAAGTAAGTCGGGCTGACCTCCCCGAGACGCGCCAGCCGCCAGGCGCTGCCGGCTACGTAGAAATCTTGATCAGGGCTCAGGTCGGTGAAGTCACATGTGATCCCTTCCCCCAAAGCATCGTGCGGCACTCCGCCCAGGTCAGCATCCGCCAGGACCCAGCGGCGCTGGGCTTTATTCCAATACTCGGTAATCCAGTGATCGCCCTTGAAGCCGGCGCTGGATGTGGAGGCCTCGCTTGTAAAGAGGTAGGCGGCAAAGCCCACTCGCATGCGAGCCGGGACGCCCTTATGGCGCAAGATAGAAGTGAGGAACACAGCATAGTCGCGGCACAGGCCAATCTGCCGCTCAGACGGGTCGCGGGCGATTGTCAGCGGCGCCGGATTGAGCTCCAGCATACGGCCCAGGCGCTGCTGCATCGTGCGCAGGCCGATCTCAGCGTTTTGCTGGGCAGTCCGCTGGACTTTATAATACCTGGCCGAGTTGCGGTGCAGCAGCACGCCCTGGATAACTGCGAAGAGCTCCGGCAGGCTGTCCGGTAAATCATCGTATAGAGAGGCATAGGACCCCGGATCGGTGATTGGGGAATGGGAGGTGTAGTACGCGTGGGTTTCATTCATCGGCGCACCATGCTGGCGAAGCAAATAGCCTACGTTGATCGGGAAAACCGAATTTATGTTCTATTTATTATACCACTCTGCTGGATTGATGATGGATCTCCAACCATATCAGAAACCGAACTGGTGATAGGTTGCCATAGCTATCAGGTAACCTTAACACCAGTTCTACCAGGATCAATCAACCCACCACTTTGAAAAAATGGTGGGTTGAAAGACTTATAAATCGGAGCGAAGGTGGAAATTATGCGGGTACAAGTGCGCGTATCCTTCTTCGCTGGTCTTTTGGATCAGCTCTTCGAGCGACAGATCTGCCCAGGCGCTGAACCGGTCCTTAGCTGACCATTTTTTCGTCGACCTGTCAGAAGCCTTCGAAGACGTTTATGTACCGATCAGGCGAGGTCGAAACGGTCAAGGTTCATAACTTTGTTCCACACTGCTACAAAGTCTTGCAGGAACTTCTCCTGGGAATCCTGACATGCGTAGACTTCCGCCAGGGCGCGGAGTTGGGAGTTCGAACCGAATATCAGGTCGACACGGGTGCCGGTCCACTTGAGTGCGCCCGTTGCGCGATCACGCCCTTCAAACACGTTATCGTCGTCCGCGGTTGCCTTCCATGTCGTGCTCATGTCGAGCAGGTTCACGAAGAAGTCATTGGTGAGCATCCCTGGCCGCCTGGTGAAGACGCCGTGCTGGGACTGTTCGTAGTTTGCATTTAAGACTCGCATACCGCCAACAAGAACCGTCATCTCAGGAGCGGTCAGCGTCAGCAGTTGCGCACGATCAACCAGCATTTCCTCTGCCGTGACGGCATATTTTTCTTTTAGATAGTTACGGAACCCATCTGCAGCCGGCTCGAATGCGGCGAATGACATCACGTCGGTTTGCTCCTGCGAGGCATCCGTGCGTCCGGGCGTGAAGGGAACGGTCACAGCGTAACCGGCATTCTTCGCGGCCTGCTCGACGCCCGCGCATCCACCCAGGACAATCAAGTCGGCGAGCGAAACCTTCTTCCCGCCGTACTGCGCGCTGTTGAACTCCTTTTGGATTCCCTCAAGGGTCTGCAGCACAGCCTTCAGTTGGTCTGGTTGGTTAACTTCCCAATCCTTTTGCGGCGCAAGCCGAATGCGCGCCCCGTTCGCACCGCCGCGCTTGTCAGAGCCGCGGAAGGTAGAGGCCGACGCCCAGGCGGTCGCGACGAGCTGCGGGATCGACAGCCCCGAGGCAAGGATTTTCGCCTTGAGCTGTGCGATGTCGGCTGCGTCGATCAAACCGTGATCGACGGCGGGAACGGGGTCCTGCCAGATCAGCTCTTCTGCCGGAACCTCCGGGCCGAGATAGCGGGCGCGGGGACCCATATCGCGGTGCGTCAGCTTGAACCACGCCCGGGCGAAGGCGTCTGCGAACTGCTCGGGATGCTCATGGAAGCGCCGGGCGATCGGTCCGTAGATGGGGTCCATCCGCATCGCCATGTCTGCGGTGGTCATCATGGTCGTCACCCGCTTCGATGGATCATGCGCGGCCGGTGCGAGATCCTTTTCCGCCGGATTGACCGGGACCCACTGCCAGGCGCCGGCAGGGCTCTTTACAAGATCATAATCGTAGCCGAACAGCATGTCGAAATAGCCCATGTCCCACCGGATCGGGTTCGGCGTCCAGGCGCCTTCAATGCCGCTGCCGATTGTGTCATCCCCCTTGCCGCTGCCAAAGCTGCTGATCCAGCCAAGGCCCTGCGCTTCGATGCCCGCCGCTTCGGGCTCAAGCCCTACATGGGACGCAGGGCCAGCGCCATGCGATTTGCCGAACGTGTGCCCGCCCGCGACGAGTGCGACGGTCTCTTCGTCATTCATGGCCATGCGCGCGAAGGTCTCGCGAATGTCGCGGCCTGCCGCGACCGCGCTGGGCATGCCATTCGGCCCCTCCGGGTTCACATAAATCAGGCCCATCTGCACGGCGGCGAGAGGATTCTCAAGATCACGGTCGCCGCTATAGCGCTCGTCCGCCAGCCATTCGCCCTCAGCTCCCCAGTAAATGTCTTCTTCAGGCTCCCAGACGTCTTCGCGCCCGCCGCCGAAGCCGAAGGTCTTGAAGCCCATCGACTCCAGCGCGCAGTTGCCTGCGAGGATCATCAGGTCGGCCCAGGAGATTTTCTTGCCGTATTTCTGCTTGATCGGCCAGAGCAGACGGCGCGCCTTGTCGAGATTGACGTTGTCCGGCCAGCTATTGAGGGGCGCAAAGCGCTGGCTGCCGGACCCCGCGCCGCCACGGCCGTCGCCGGTGCGGTAGGTGCCTGCACTGTGCCACGCCATGCGGATGAAGAGCCCGCCGTAGTGACCGTAATCGGCCGGCCACCAGTCCTGCGAGTCGGTCATCAACGTATAGAGGTCGTTTTTCACGGCCTGCAGGTCGAGTTTCTTGAATTCCTCAGCGTAATTGAACTCCTCGCCCATGGGATTAGACAAAGAAGAGTTTTGGTGGAGGATCCTCAGGCCCAACTGGTTCGGCCACCAATCCCGGTTCGACGTGCCTCTGCCGCCAATGGGTTTGTGAGCCATGCCCGTTACCGGGGACTTGCTATCATCCATAATATTTATTCCTTTCGATGTGTGAATTCTTGAATAGCACTACAGTGAATACATGCTTCGCAGTTTCAAAAAAGAGGTTCTTAACTCTCCTCTTTACAATCCGGACATAACCCAAAAAGGGATATTTGAGGACGGAGAATCTTATAACCTGACACCTGCTCCAAACTCCGGAGCGATTTCTGATCGAGAGACAGATCCCCATCAATAATTTTATTACACTTAATGCAGATCAAGTGAGGATGTGGGTCTGGCCGTGCACCGTCATAGCGATGACTGTCTTCTCCAAACCCTAATTCCAGAATTTCTCCCATTTCCTTGAGCAAGGTGACCGTTTTATAGACCGTACCCAGGCTGGTCATGGGAAAATCGACTTTGACCTGATCATACACCTGCTCAACACTGGGATGATTAAAGCTGGAAGCCAGGATCTTGAGCACCGCCATGCGCTGAGGGGTCAGCCGGTGCCCACTCTCCTTCAATTTCTGGGTGATTTCGTCCAAACGGATGTTTCGATCGGCCATTTTTGTCCTTGCCCTATTTCTACCAATAAGGGTGACCAAATTGGTCTTTTTGGAATAGCATTCCTAATAAAGAATGAATCTCCACTAAGAATTATATTACATAGTTTCTGTTTGTCAAATAGCAGAGTGATTTCC
>Ga0209254_10002234_pt1 | contig 17562 bp, 16 predicted proteins | sample FrelakmetDIP11DI_FD_187148 | JGI IMG/M metagenome (GOLD analysis project Ga0209254, IMG submission 187148) | Freshwater lake sediment microbial communities from the University of Notre Dame, USA, for methane emissions studies - DIP11 DI (SPAdes)... | ecosystem: Environmental > Aquatic >... | reverse complement strand
ACCGGAGTGACGACTTCTTGCGAAGCCGTCACAATTAATCTGTCATAGAAACCGTTCTCGATCCACCCTCCACGATCTCCTCGCCATACACTTCCAGCTTGATCTTTCCGCGTTTTATACAGGAAGAAGGGTGCTTGGATTCGCTGGTAGGTTTTTTTTCGTCAGGCATTTCCTCTGCCTCCAAAAGCACCACACGTTCGGAAGGAGAGCAACCATTTGATTTGACATTCGATTTGGAGAATTCTCTGGTTGCCGATTCGCTAAATTGTAACTACAATCTAGCCATAATATAACTATGTGTCAAGAGAAAAATATGGCAGACCGATCCCGAAGGGGAGCCCTTCCTGGGGAGGGCCTCTGATCGACGCTGGGACACTCTATTGGCGGCCGGAGGACGCTTTGGGAAGGAGATTCCTCATTCTTTGCAGGATCTCTTTTTTGTCCATGTACTCTTCGACCCTGAGGGACTTTACTTCCTGGCCTCCTTTGTCGAAGAAGAGGATGGTGGGGACTCCCTTGATGCCGTAGCGGTGGAGAATTTCGTCCTGATGAGGCTGACGGCGGGTGAGGTCCAGCCGGACGGGAAGGAATTGCCGGCTCAGTTCAATGACCTCACGATCTGTGAAAACCTTGCTATCCATGGCCCGGCAAGGTCCGCACCAGTCTGCATAGAAGTCTATGATCACGGGCTTCTTCTCCCTTGCCGCTTGAGCAAGAAGAGGTTCCTCGTAGGGGACCCATGGGATCGCCTCTGCTTTCTGGGTCGCAACTCCAAGATACGCGAAGACTCCCAGCACGAGAGCGACTCCGAATATTTTCTTGAAGATCCTGAAGCGGCGGTGGCCGGCACCGGTCCTATCCAGCCATCCGAGATGAATGGCGGCGGCCAGGGGGATGAGGGCCAGGAGCGAAGATCTTCCCCACTCCTCCGGGATAAGGGAACTGATCATGTACGCAGCCATGGCGATAAGAACCCAACCCATGAATTTCCTGATCCACAGCATCCAGTCCCCTGAGAAGGGCAAGCGGGTCACAGCGCCCGAGAAAAAGGCCAGAACGGCCAGGGGGAGCCCGAGCCCGATGCTGAGGGCGAAGAAGGAAAGAAACCCCATGACGGGGTCGCCCTTCTGGGCTACATAGGTGAGAAGTCCCAGGATAAAAGGCCCGAGGCAGGGTGCAGCGATGATGCCTATAGTCAGGCCCATGAAGAGCGTTCCGAAATAGCCACTGAAGCGCCTGGATGCCGCTCTTGTCAGCCCCGCCGGAAGACGAAGCTCCCAGAGGCCGAAAGAGCTTGTGGCAAAAGCAATGAATAGGCATGCCATGAGAACAAGAACCACCGGGTGCTGGAGCGCTGAGCCGACCATCCGACCTGATAAAGAGGCCCACACTCCCAGGATGGAATTCATGGCGGCCAGCCCCACCAGGTACAGGAATGCATGGATCGCCGTGGCCCCACGGCCCTGTTCTCTTCCGCCGAAATAGGAAACCGTGATGGGAATCAAAGGATAGATGCAAGGAGTCAGGTTGAGGGCCAAGCCTCCAACGAAAAATCCGATGAGGGTGAGCCAAAGGCCTTTCCCCACACCCATGCCCGTGTTGATCCCTTTTTCATAAGCCAGGAATATTTCCTGGTTGACGGCCTTGGTGAACGACCCCGGCGGGACCACAGTCAGGGATATGGACAAGGGAATGTTTTCCGGCGGCATGCATGAGGACACGGAACAGGCCATATAGGAGAGCTCTCCTTTGAGGACATGTTCCCCGTGAGGTGTATCCTCCGGGAGGGCCAAGGTCCCCCTCACCAAGATTTCCCCGGAAAAAAGGGCAACGGGCTCGGAGACGTAATCCAGTTTCATGTTCTCGGTGATGGGAAAAACAAGGTCCTTGATTCTTATTCGCGGGTGATCTTCGAAAGCGAATTCAGTCGGGACCAGGTCTTCCGCTTTGGCAGGGCCATGAATGAACCACTTGTCGGCAATGGAGAGGCGAAAGAGCAAAGGATGACTTGTCCCGGCTTTATAGCGGTCCTGAGACTGAATGACATCGACCTTGACCGTTGAAGCCCACGAAAGAGGGGCATACAGGGTTTTTGCGAGGAGGACGATTAGCAGGAATAAGAAAGCTTTTTTCATTGTTCCTCATAGGGGCGGCCACAGAGCACGTGACCGGGAAGATGATCTTAGCACCATGTATTTCTTTGTCCGGAAAGAGGGACTCGGGATATGGAGGAATATAATAAACGCCTTGAGCCGTGTCAACTTGAAGAGGTTATTGCTTTGATTTTGAAATGCCCTGTGATACCTTCATTTCTCTCGTATCCCCATTCAGTCCTTCCTTCAGTCCAGTTTAATAGCGAAGGTGGCGTTGAATGTAAGGATCGCTGAAAAATCATAGTCGGAGCATGAGAGAAATTTCGCCTGATCAACCGAAACAAGACAATGTCCCCTATCGCCCGAGGAATGTGTGGAAGGCTTCCGTTCGCAGGGAAGGGGATATCATTACCAAGGAGTACAGCGGGGCCCCTTTCATCCCTCGACTCTTTGGAAGAATCTCCCTCTCTTGGGAGGAGGCGGCTCTCAGAAGGCTGGAAGGCATGGCCGGCGTCCCCTCCTTCATCAATCGTCCATCACCCCATGTGATTCAGATTTCGACAGTCATGGGGCGGCCTCTGGATAAAATGAAAATTGGAGAACTGAGCGAGTCCTGCTTCAAGGAGTTGGTGTCGCTGATCCATGGCATTCATGACAGAGGCGTTGCCCATGGGGATCTTCATCAGAGGAATATCCTGGTGGATCAAGATCGCCCTTCTGTGATTGACTTCTCCACGGCCTATGTGAAAGGGCGAGTGCCTTTGATCGACGGGTGGATTTTCAGGAATATCATCTTACTTGACCTTGAGAGGCTGTATAAAGTAGAGAAGAACTTCTTTGGTCGGGGTGAACCACCCAGAATGTTTTTCCTCTACCGCATGATCAAGAGGTTTCAATGAGCAAGAAGTTATTTAGGGCGCTAGCCGTGTTGGTGGGTATTCTGTTGGTGCCTGCCCTGGCAAGACCCAATCCGTGGTCTCTGGTTGCAGGAGGCATTCTGGTTTTCTTCGGTGAGGCTATTCGCGTTTGGGCGAGCGGCCACTTGATGAGAGCGGAAGAGCTCACGACCTCAGGCCCCTATGCCTATCTGAGAGACCCCCTCTACCTGGGAAGATTGTTCCTCCTGGTCGGATTTTGCGTCATGGCATGGGGATATGCGTGGATTCTCCTTATTGTCGGCCTGGGGGTGTTTTTCCTCAACTACATGCCAAGGAAATACCGCAAAGAGATGACCAGGCTGGAAGATCTCTACGGTGACGAATACAAGCAGTATGCCGCTTACGTGAGAAGCCTCATGCCCCGTTTCAAGCCCTATCCTCGTGCTCGCAAGAGAAGTTGGAGCGTTGACCTTTTCTGGAAAGAGAACCGAGAGCAGTATTTCCTTTCAGGGGTAATGATTCTAATGCTGGGCCTTGTTGGCCTGTATGTCTACTCCTAGCAGACTTCATTCTCATCTTTGCTTAACCGGAAACCCTGTGCTAAAATGTTAGGCGCCGGACGGCTTTCCCCTCTTTGATTGTGACAAGAGGAGAGGCCTAGGCAAATGCTGGCAATAGATACCGGAGGCATCAGTTTATGGAGCGTCCTGAAGCGATACAGAATTTCTATCTGGAGCACATTCCAGGAGCGAAGATCGAAGATCATCTTCTGAAAGCTTCTTGCCCCTTTTGCGGGTCTGAGGAGAAAAAAGGGGGAGGCACCCTGGTTGCCTATCTTGACCCGGAGAGCTTCTTTATGGGGTACTTCCGGTGCTTGGACCGGTGCAGGCCAGGGGGATTTGCCCCCCATTTTGCGCGATTGATGGGGATCGATGCTCAAAAGGTGCCCGGCTACGATCCTGATCGGGAAATCCATGTGCGGGATGTGGTTTATCCCAGCAGAAACCTGAACAACGAGGTCAAGAAGTTCAGAACGCTGATGGGAGAGGGTGAGTACGCCCACTTCAATGACTTCGGTGTTTCAAGAGGGGCGGTAGAGGAGTTGAGAATCGGATATAACGGCCGCTACCTCGTCTATCCCTATTTCCAGGAGGACGGCAACTGCTATGCGGCGCGATGTGTGATGCCGGGTCGTGAAGAGGATCAGTTCTGGTACGGGGATGAGAAGTTTTTCGCAGAAGAGTTCCGGGTCTTCAATGTTCAGGACATAGAGCGATGCGAAGAGGGCACCCTTTTCATCGTGGACGGAGAAAACAACCTTCTCACCCTCAAGGAACTGGGTTATCCCGTCATTGGTGTCCCGGGGTTTTCGGTCCTTGAAACCATTGAGCAGGAAAGGCTCGCGTATGTGAATCATGTCTTCCTGCTGACGAACAATGCCCCTGAGGCGCAACTCGCGGCCCGCGCTCTTGCAACGAAACTGGGTTACAAAGCGAGAATCCTCAAGTGGCATTCCAGCTACAAGAGAGGATACGGCCTGTGCGATCTCGCCAAGGAAAAAGGGAAAAATTTCCGGATCGCCATCTCCTCCATGATCAAGACGTCCGAATCTTTCTCTCCTTTTTCTTCAGCGGAAAAGGAGCACGTGAGGTTTTTCCAGCAGCTCGAGAGAGATCGGGGGAGAAAGCTTCTGGGGCTGAGTGCCGGTTTCGAAAAACTGGATCTGGCAGTGAACGGCATACGCGGGATCAATATTCTTGGAGGCCAGCCCAAGGCAGGGAAGTCTTGCTTTTTCATGCAGGTCTCCACGGAGATGGCGAGGAGGAAAACCCCGGTCATCTACTATGACTTTGAAAACGGGCGCCAGAAGATCTATACAAGAACCATATGCCGGTTGAGCCACCTTGCCGAAGAAGAAGTGCGGCTTCAAAAGCTGGACAAGGCGGCCTCGGAGAGACTCGAAAAGGCCTTTGCAGATTTCAGGGACCTGCTTCAGAACTATCGAGTGGTCACGGACAGGAAACTGAGCCCTGATATCATGAGAAGGCAAATTGATTTTATCAAACACGAGACCCGGCAGGATCGGGTCCTGGTGGTTGTGGACAGCCTTCACAAGTTGCCGTTCAAGAATCTCTCCGAGAGGAGAACCGGGATCGATGAGTGGCTCCGGAACATGGAATCCATTCGAGACGAGCAGAATGTCGCCTTCCTTGTCGTATCGGAACTCTCCCGTGGCATGGAGGGACATTACGATGAAAAGCCGGATCTGGCGGCCTTCAAGGAGTCGGGAGATATCGAGTACAGTGCGGACAATGCGATGATTCTTTCACCAAGCTGGGATCCTCTGGATCCCTTTTCTTCCGGGGAAAGAAAGAGCATCCTCTGGCTCGTAGCAAGCCGTGAAAACAGCCCCGGCAGGGTGAGTGAGTATGTGCTGGAATATCCTTATTGGGGGTTCAAAGAGATATAGGAACGGTGCGCGGCTCACGGCACACGGTACACGGTACACGGAAGCCCTTCTTCTGTTTGTTTTTGCCGTGTACCTTGAGCCGTGGGCCGTGTACCGTCTTTCCTATCTCGGTTTCCGATAGGGAGGCTCTTCTTTGCTTCCCTCGAGTAGGCGTTTGACCCGATCCTTCTCTGCTCTCGCCTTGCGCAGCTGGTCTTCAAGTTCCTCTCGCTTTGCAAGAGAGCATGCCTTCAACCGGCTTTCGAGCTTATCCACTTCCTGCTGTAACCGATAGAGATCGCGTGCAATCATCCGGACAGACATAGGTCACCCTGTCAGATCCTTCTTCTCTCAGGCGGATCCTCTTTTTCCTTTTCCAAACGGAACTCCTTGAGCCATTTCTTGATTTTTTCGATTTCCTCTCTGAGGTAAGGCAGGATCTCTTTGGTCATTTTGTCTTTGGCTTCCTTTTCGAGTTTTTCCAAATCTTTCAAGAGAGATCTCAGTTGTTTCTCGAAGTCCTCACTGAGGTCTTTGGTCTGGACGCGGTGCAGGGTTGAGACGATTTCTTCATGGCTCGGGGGGGCAGGCCACGGCTCCGCGGCCAAAGCGGCTCCGGTAGAAATCCCCAGGGAACCAAGCAGCAGGATCAGGAGGACGTACAGACTTCCATTCATGGTAGACCCCTATCCCTTTTGAAAAGACGAACCCATCGCTGTCATAATCCTTTCAGCAATTTGGTCGGGCGTGAAAGGAAGCTTTGCAAACAGTTTGTTTTCAACTTGCTTGCACAGATCGAAATTCCTACCCATCCTCCGGATCAGCCTTTCATCCCCTTTACCGTATTGCGTGATGAGATAGGCCAGCCTTTCTTCAAGGCTGACGATCTTGTCGTGATTCACTCTTTTGTCCGCATAATAGACAATCTCTTTCTCGATCACGGGACCCTCTTTCATAAAGGCCTTCAGGACAACATGTTCGGCCACGATGTCCGCAATCTCATCAAGATGGTTCTGAAGGCAGATTTCAACGCCTTTGGCGCTGTGATCTTCCTTTGTTTTCAAGGACTGGGTTTTTGCGATGTCGTGCATCAGGGCTCCTGCAGTCACTTTGTCGAGCGAGAGGCTCTCTCCAGCCTCCCGAAGCCCTCGAGCCACCAGAGAAGCAATTTTCTCTACCATAATGGAATGGGCTTTAATGTTTTCCAGCATGGCATATTTTGTCATTAGGGCGAAACACTGCTGTACCGAAGGGATCATAGGTCTTAGGAAATCCTCGTTTCATCGATCATTGAACATTGATCATTTCCCATTGAACATTGAGGTTACGGAAAATTCAGGGCTATGGCAAGCCTTATGTGAGATTCGATTGACAGAACCTCACGCGGGGACGAGAATACACCAGGCACTGGAAAATGACGGCAACAAAGCAGCGGAGAAACCGTGCTCAAAAAGAGTTACATCCTTTCTTCCCTCCTGCTGGCGCTTGGTCTGGTCCTCGATGCGTCTGCCAAAGATCCCGCCGAAATCGAATTTCGTCTCCTCCGTGAGAAAATGGTGAAGGAGCAGATCTCTGATGCTCCTGATTATCGAGATCCCGTAAAGGACCCAAGGGTGCTCACGGCCATGCGGACTGTGCCGCGGCATCGCTTTGTGGAGAAAAAGCTTCAGTCGGCGGCATATGGTGATTTCCCTCTCCCCATTGGATACGGGCAGACGATCTCGCAGCCTTACATTGTCGCTCTCATGACCGAACTGCTTGAAGTCAAATCGGATCACAAGGTGCTGGAGGTGGGAGCAGGTTCCGGGTATCAGTCTGCGGTTCTCTCTTTCTTGGTGAAGGATGTCTTTACCATTGAGATCGTCGAAGCGCTGGCCCTTCAGGCAGAGGAACGTCTGAAGCGCTTGAAATACGCGAACGTGCGGGTGAGGCTCGGCGACGGATACTACGGATGGGAAGAAGAAGCCCCTTTTGATCGAATCATCGTCACATGCGCAGCGAGCCTGGTGCCCCCTCCTTTGCTCAAGCAGTTGAAGCCCGGAGGCAAGATGTGTATTCCGGTGGGGGCAGCTTACTCTGTCCAGTATCTCACCATGGTGGAAAAGTCCGAGACGGGCGCCATAACCATGAGGAAGTCCATTCCCGTTCGTTTTGTTCCCCTGACCCGCTCAGGCAAGGAAGATTAGTCCTTCAACGGTCAAGCTATGGAAGGCAAAACCAAGACACCTATTGCGACCTCACATCACGCCGTCCTTCTCTTCTGCACTTCCGCCTCTGTCCTTGCTTATGAAATCCTCCTGATGCGGCTGCTTTCCATCAGCCTCTGGTATCACTTCGCCTACATGGTCATCAGCCTGGCCCTCCTTGGATTTGGCGCAGCCGGGTCTTTCCTCTTCCTCCTGTCCGGGCGGGTTTACAGAAACATGGATGCCTGGCTGGTCATTCTCGCAGGGGCTGCTTCTCTTTCTTTTCCTCTTGCCTTCAGTCTGTCCCAACAAATCGGTTTAGACCCTCTTCAGCTCGTGTGGCAAAACAAAGAGTGGGTCAGAATGTTTGCCACCTACCTAGTCATGGCCGCCCCGTTTTTTCTGTCGGGAGGGATTGTCGTCATCATCCTGTCTGCAGCCGGCAGAGAGGTGCCGCGCTTGTATGCAGCAGATCTCCTGGGCGCGGGATTTGGTTGCATGGCTATAGTGCCTGCTTTGTATTTGGGACCTCCATGGGCGCTACTCCCTCTGCTGAGCGGACTGGTTCTTGCCGGGGCAGGTTGGTGCTGCATGCGCACGGCATGGGGCCGCAGGGGGATCCTGGTTCTTCCCGTCTCAGGCACACTGATCTTGGCATGTTATGTTCTACTGCCTCCGGTTCCCCAAATCCACCACACAAAGGCCTTCCCTATGACCATGGCCTTTCCGGATGCCAGGGTGGAAGCGGAGAGGGAAGGGCCTCTGGGTCTGATCCATGTGGTCGGAAGCTCCCTCATCAGGGAGGTGCCTGGACTAAGTCTGAATTACGGTCTGGATGGAAAAGGGCAAGCGGGGATTCTTCCTCAACAGAAAGCCATTTTTTCAGATGGCGACGCCGTGAGCACGATCAGCAGATTCAAAGGCGATCTGAATGAGCTGGAGCACCTGGACTTCACGACCATGGCTCTGCCTTACCACGTCAGGCATCCGCAAAAGGTCCTTGTTATTGGGGCAGGAGGGGGGACGGATGTGCTGCTCTCGCTAAGACACAGCGCTTTGAAAATTGTCGCGCTGGAGGCCAACCCGCAAGTCGCTGAACTCATGACAGGCCCTTTCGCAGACTTCTCCGGGCCTCTGTATTCGAGACCGGAAGTGAAACTTCTGATCCGAGAAGCGCGCCAGTTTCTTCATGAGACAGAGGATCGATTTGACCTGATCCAGCTTTCTTTGCTCGATTCCTTTGGGGGTTCAGCCGCGGGTCTTTACTCTGCTGCAGAGAGTTATCTCTACACCAGGGAGGCTTTTGCTCTTTATCTTTCCCGACTCAGCGATTCAGGGATCCTGGCTGTCACTCGCTGGCTCAAACTGCCTCCCAGAGACTCTTTGAGAGTTTTCTCCACAGCGGTATCCGCGCTGCGAGAGGCAGGCCTTTCAGAGAAGCCTGAAGAGCACATCGTCTTCATTCGAAGCTGGAAGACTTCGACCATTCTTATTTCAAGGACTCCCTTCACACCCGAGGAGATAGAAAGAATCACGACCTTCTGTGACCAGAGAAGTTTTGACGTGGACTACTATGCCGGGATGAAGGAGGACATGGCCAATCGCTACGATGTCCTGAAAGAGGCCTACTATTTCAAGGGAGCGACTTCCCTGGCAGGACCTGAGGCAGAAACCTTTCTTGAGGATTACGTCTTTGACGTGTCTCCTGCGACGGATGATAGACCCTACTTCTCCCACTTCTTTCGCTGGGACAAAGCGTTAACTCTTCTCCAGCAACTCCGCAGAGAATCTCTGCCTTTCGTTGAAATCGGATATATCCTCGTCATCGCGACCCTGGTGCAAGCCGTCATTGCTGGTGGGGCTCTGATCCTTCTTCCTCTTTTCTTTCTTCGACGTGCCCGCGTGCGGGCACAGGGCGGTTTGTCCGCACAGGAAGTTCTCGGCACGCTGTTCTATTTCGGTTCCATTGGCGTTGCGTTCATGTTTCTTGAGATGGCTCTTCTCCCAAAATACATCCTTCTTCTCTCCCATCCCATTTATTCAACGGCAGTAGTGCTAGGCGCCGTCCTTGTTTTCGCAGGGTGTGGCAGTTTGACCGTCAGGCATGTTAAGAGCAAGTCGCTTTGGGTTGCGGTGACCTGTGTGTGTGCCTGGGTCCTTGTTCAGGCTCTTCTGGAGGAGAGGCTGTTTGCATGGGCGCTTGGCTGGGCGTTTGGCGGAAGGCTCGCCCTCACAGTGGTCATGGTGGGCACCCTATCTTTTTTCCTGGGTTGGCCCCTTCCCATTGGGCTTCGCGAGATTTGCAGCCCGTTTCCCCTGCTCGTTCCTTGGGCGTGGGGGATCAACGGCTGTGCATCGGTCATTGGCGCTGTTCTTGGCAAGATGATCAGCATGAGCGCCGGATTGCGCATGACCATGCTGATTGCAGCAGGACTCTATTTGTTTTCGGCCCTTGTCTTCCGGCTCACGTTACGGGAAACAAGGGAAGGAAGATGAGATTGGGCTTAGCCAGCAGCTTTTTGGCAACTTGTTGAAAAGTTTTTGTGGGCTATTGGTGTCTTTTCTGAAATGAGCAGGCCGGGAGCCCTTGGAACGAAGGAAAAGATACCAATGGCCCACTATCTACTTTGCTCGTAGCCAAAATGTCCGGATTAGGAGCCATGGTGAAAAAAGTTATTGACAAGCGTAAAGAGAGTTGATAAATTCGACATATGTCGAACAATAAAAATGATAACGTTGAAAAATTCTCCGAGATATTCAAGGCCCTTTCGAATCCAAACCGGCTGAAGATATTTCTTCGCCTTGTATCGTGCTGCGTGCCGGGGACTGTTTGGAGTTTTGAGGCTCACGAGAGCACCTGTGTGGGCGATGTGGCCAAAGATCTGGATATTGTCCCCTCCACGGTGTCTCATCACATTAGGGAGCTGCGCCAGGCAGGCCTTATTAAGATGAAGAGATCAGGGCAGAAAATTGAATGCTGGGTTGATCCGGAAGCGCTCAAGAATCTGGAGGGCTTTTTTCAAGTGAAGAGGTAGGGGGTCTTATTATTTTTTATTCATAATTTCGATATATGTCGAAATATCGCAAGAACGGAGGATCATCATGGAAAACAAAAGTCAGGAAGAAATTCGTCGGGAAGTTAGGCAGAGGTATGCAGGGCTGGCAAAGGGAGGTGGTTCTTCCTCGGGCCCGAGCAAGCAACCGTCGTGTTGCGGTACTCTTCAAGACTCCATCGAAAAGAGGACCTTTGACCTGGGATACTCTAAAGAGGAGATCAGCTCTGTTCCGGACGAGGCGAACATGGGCCTCGGTTGCGGCAATCCAACGGCCATGGCTTCTTTGAAGCCTGGGGAGACGGTTCTGGACCTTGGCAGCGGCGGAGGGATCGACTGTTTTCTGGCGGCATCGGCTGTCGGGGAAACAGGCAAAGTCATTGGAGTGGACATGACCCCTGAGATGGTCAGCAGGGCGAGGGAAAACGCAGAAAAGGCGGGCTTGAAAAATGTGGAATTCAGGCTGGGCGAAATAGAGCATCTGCCCGCGGAAGATAAAAGCGTGGACGTCATTATCTCCAACTGCGTGATTAACCTGTCCCCGGAAAAAGAAAAGGTTTTCCGTGATGCCTACAGAGTGCTCAAGCCCGGAGGAAGACTGGCCGTATCAGACGTGGTCGCCACTTCCCCGCTGCCGGAAGAAGTTCGAAAAGATCTCTCACTGATCTCCGCCTGCATCGGTGGCGCTGAAAGGGTTGAAGCCATCAAGCGAATGCTTGAAGAAATAGGATTTGAGGAGGTGAAGGTCACCCCGGTAGAGGCGAGCCGGGATTTCATCAGGGAGTGGCTTCCTGGAAAGGGACTCGAAAATGCCCTGGCCTCTGCAAGAATCGAGGCCGTTAAACCTCTTGAGAAAGGGCAAGGAGTGGATGAAAAGGGATTGAAGAGCAGCCCGATGGAAAACAAGGAAATCAGGAAAAAGGTTTATGGACACTATCAATCGGGGTTTCACTGCGCTGAAGTGATCACAAAAACAGTGCTGGAGATATTCTCTCAGAAAGCGCGTCCTGAAGCCACAAAAGCCGCGTCGGTTTTCGGTGGGGGCATTGGAGGATCCACCGAGGAACTCTGCGGAGCGTTCACGGGAGGGGTGATTGCTTTAGGTTACCTTATGGGGAGAGATACCCCTGGTGATGATATGAGAGATGCCGGTGCTCTGGTGAAGGAATTCAAAAGCCGGTTTCTAAATCAATTCGGCTCCCTCAACTGCAGAAAACTTCTCTTCGACTTTGACGAACAGGAGAATCCTCTTGGTTGCGTCAAGCTCACGGCTGAGACCTCCGTCATCCTGGCGAATCTGCTCAACCAATTTGGTTCCAATAAAGGTATCCATTTTGACGAGTATGGCAGTCAGCCGAGAGACAAGCTGGAACTGGGCCGATGCCCTTTCAAACCAGGAACATGCCAGTGTTGAGAAATATGGGGATACAAAAGGCGATCTGTGGTAAAACCCCACTCGGGAGTGGGGAAAAATGGGGGAGACGAAATATTCGCACTGGTTTGTGATCATTGTGGCGGTCTTTGTCACCTGCCTGATCACAGCGAACATCATTGCGGTCAAACTCGTTGACCTCTTAGGTCTCATTCTTCCGGCCGCTATTCTCATTTTTCCGCTGAGTTACATTACCGGAGATGTGCTCACAGAGGTCTACGGCTATCGCCAGGCGCGAAAGGTCATCTGGCTAGGTTTTATGTGCAACGTCATCGTGGTGGTCGCGATCTGGATTGCACAGATTCTGCCTGGAGCATCCTTCTGGGATGGACAGGCGGCGTATGAGCGCATTCTCGGCTACACGCCGCGCATCCTTATTGCTTCTTTCCTCGCTTACCTCGTGGGGGAGTTTGCCAATTCCTTTGTCCTGGCGAAAATGAAAATTGCCACCCAGGGACGGTGGCTCTGGCTTCGCACCATCGGCTCAACTCTGGTGGGACAAGGGCTGGACTCCGTGGTTTTCATTGCGCTTGCTTTTGCAGGGACTATCCCTGTCCATGCGCTCACCCAGGCCATCGTCATGCAATGGCTCGCAAAATCCTCTTACGAGGCTGCGGCGACCCCTATCACTTACCTGGTCGTGAATTTCCTCAAAAGGAAGGAAGGGATGGACACCTATGACCATGAGACAAGGTTCAACCCTCTCCTGATTTCAGAATAGCCGGTTTGCGCGGGACTGAACATAGCGCTTTTCCCAAAGCAGGCCCTTGGCCGCAACCAAAGCATTTATCATTTACCATTTCTCATTGTTCATTTGCTCAAAACCAAATGATCAATCTTCAATGCGCAATGTTGAATGGGCAATGATCAATGTGAAATGATCCGGCTCCTTGCAAGGAGGTGATCTGGATATGGACATTCTGACGGAAGAGCAGAGGATGCTGCTGGACAATGTGCGCAGGGCGGCGAAGCAGAAGGTAGCTCCTGCGGCCGCGGAACTGGATCGTCGGGGTGAGTTCAGCTGGGAGACAGCATCCCTGTTCTGGGATCTGGGGCTTCTCCAGACTATGCTGCCGGAAGAGTACGGAGGCTGGCCGGTCCATCCCTGTTATACCCTTTGCCTTTGCATTGAAGAGATCGCCAAAGTCTGCGCCTCGTCGGCGCTCATGCTCATCATCCAGGCAGTGGGAAGCTTTCCCCTGATCCATGCGGGCAACGACTCCCAGAAAAAGAAATATCTCCCCATGCTGTCGGAGCAAAGGAAATTGATCGGTTATCTGGTCACAGAGCCGGGAGCAGGTTCGGACGTGGCAGCGATTGCAACCAAGGCCCAAAAACGGGGGCGCCATTATGTGCTGACAGGACATAAAACCTTTGCCACCAACGGCGGGGTCGCAGGGCTCTATTCTGTGCTGGCCAAGACCGGGGAAAGCGCCCTCTCCTTCTTCATTGTGGAAAAGCAATGGAAAGGGGTGACCATCGGCAAGCATGAGGACAAATGCGGTTTCCGCGGAAGCGATACCTCAGAGGTTTTCCTGGAAGAAGTGGAGGTGCCTGAAGAGAACCTCGTTGGAAAAGCCGGCAGCGGTTTCTTGATTGCCATGGCTGATTTTGATATGTCTCGACCCACCGTGGCTGCGCTTTCCCTGGGCATTGCCGAAGGGGCCCTGGATTACGCGACAGAGTATGCCGGGCAGCGCCACACCTTCGGGAAGCCCCTGATCGGGCACCAGGCGATACAGTTTATGCTTGCGGACAGTGTGACCCTGATCGAGGCTGGGAGAGGGCTCATGGAAAGGGCCGCCTTGAATTACGATGCAGGAGTGAGGAACACCACGCTGGCTTCCATGGCGAAGTGCTTCTGCAGTGATGCGGCCATGAAGATCACCACGGACATGGTGCAGGTGCTGGGCGGGTACGGGTACATCAAGGACTACCCAGTGGAGAGGATGTTCAGGGATGCGAAGCTGACGCAAATCTTCGAGGGGTCCAATCAAATTCAGCGAATGATCATCGGCCGAGAGATTCTGAAACAAGGGGTGTGAGCCAAGGGGCGTAGAAGTATTTGAGCCCGGACTGGGGGGTGTGGTCTCTTTAGAGCCGCTGGGTTACGGTAGGGAGTAGGCAGTAAGGAGTAGGCAGAAAAAATAAAACAGGAAAGGCGTCAGTGGATTTATCGGCGTTTACCGCGTATTGCTTTGTGCCTACTGGGTTCTGCATACTCCCTAGTGCATACTGCTTACTTGTGGCGTTGCGGCCATCGGCTTACATGGAGGAGGATTTCTCATGGATTTTTCTTTGACCAAGCAGCAGAGGGACATCAAGAAGGCGGCGGCGGAATTTGCGAACAGCGAATTTCTACCTGCCGTAGCCCAGGAGCACGAACTGAACCACCGCTATCCTCGTGAGCTGTTCAAGAAGGCTGCTCAACTGGGCTTTATCGGCCTTGATTATCCGGAAAGGATCGGCGGTGGCGGCATGGGCGTCATGGAGAACGTGCTGGTCATCGAGGAGTTCTGCAAGGCGGATTCCGGCCTCGGCATGGCACTTCACCTGGGTTATGTTCCTTCCAAGATCATCAAGGTTGTCGGGACCCCTCAGCAGCAGGAAAAATTCCTTGGCCCCCTGGTCAGAGGGGACTGGATTTCCGCCATCGCCATGACCGAAGCGGACCATGGCAGCGATCTGACCAGGATGGCGACGACCCTGGAGGAGGATAAAGACGGGTTTGTCATCAACGGCGCGAAGCTTTTTACCACCAATGCTTCCTACGCCGATTTCTTCGTGGTTCTTGCCCAGGAAGACCCTAACGCTTCTGCGGGCAAGGGAATGACCACGGTCCTCGTGGAAAGAGATGCTTCGTCGTGGCTCGGGGGCAGCCTCGAAATCAACGAGATTCCCCATAAGATGGGGATCAGGATGACGTCCAGTGCAGAGGTGGTCTTCCGTCATCTCAAGGTTCGAAAGGAGAACGTGGTCGGGGAGAGAGGCCGCGGCCTTCTGAACGTGCTGGATTTTCTTGATGAGAGCCGTATTGAAATAGGCGCCCAGTCCCTGGGAAATGCAGAAGGCGCCTTTCTGAAGGCCCTGAAACATGCCAGGGAGAGAACCCAATTCCAGAAACCGATCATCGACTTCCAGGCCGTTGGCCATAAGCTGGCCAGAATGTGGAGCCAGATTCAGTCCCTCAAGTGGCTCACCTACTACGGAGCCTGGTTGTGCGACCACAAGGATGAGAGCATGGCCGGCTCAATGCCTCTTTTTACCTCCATGGTGAAGCACCACGTGCCTGAGACGGCCAAGCAGGTCATCGATGAAACCATCAGCGTTTTCGGCGGGTACGGCTATTTCCTGGAGCAGGACGTGGAGAGGAGATACCGGGACAATCGTATCGCGGAGATCTATGAGGGGACCGTGGAAGTCCAACTCAACAACATGGTGCGTATTCTCAAGAAGCTCAACCTCGACTTCCTGACGTCAACCCTTCTCTGAGAGCTCGAAAGAGGGCCGGGACGCACGGGACCGCGTCAAAAATCAATCGCTCTTTCCTCCTCCATCCAGGACAGGGCAACGATTTTTTACAGTTCAACCATTATGTCTAGAAGAAACCTCTTTTGGTCCCTCACCAGTGGCCTGTTGTTGGGCCTGCCCTGGTCTGTTTCGTCTTTGTTCTTCATCATTTTCATCGCCTGGGTGCCCCTTTTACTGCTGGAGGAGGAAACCCGGGATCACCCAAACCGCTACATCCTATTCAATTATGCCTTTGTCAGTTTCCTGCTGTGGAATATTTTGGGAACATGGTGGATCACACAAGCACAGTGGTTGGGGGCCATCCTCATCATGCTGGCTAATTCCCTTCTACAGGCCCTTATTTTCTGGTCCATAAGCCGCGTTCGAACAAGCCTGAACATCCCCCTGTTATTTCCTTTTCTGATTATCTGGATGGGATATGAGCATTTTCATGAGTCCTGGGACCTGGCCTGGCCCTGGCTCAATCTGGGCAACGCCCTGGCCACAGCACCCAAACTCATTCAATGGGTTGAGTATACGGGTGTTCGCGGGGGCACTCTCTGGATTATTCTGACCAATTTTGTGATCTTTAAAATGGCTGATACCTATCGAAAAAGGGGGTTGGGATCCATCGTCCCCATGGGGGTCGTAACCGTTCTGCTAGTTTTCATCCCTGCGCGGGTCTCCTATCAGATGTTTGACAATTTTAGGGAGGAGGGAGAAACCGTTACGGTGGCCTTGATTCAGCCCAATCTGGATCCATACACGGAAAAATTCGTGCCGGAAAGGCAAGCGCAACACCTGGAAGAATTTTTCAGGACAGCGGATTCCATCCTCGACGAGGAAACCAGCTACCTGTTCGGCCCCGAGACCCTTATTGTACAGCAGATTGACGAGAGAAATCCTTGCGCATCACCTTACTATCGTCGGTTGTTGGATTTTCGGGCAAAATACGCGAAGCTAAACTGTCTGGTGGGGGTCCACAGCTATCAAAAAGTTGGGGAGGATATCCCTCCGGGGAGCCGTTTCAACCAGGAAGAAGGCTTCTTCTACGAGGCCTTCAATACCGCCCTTTTTCTTTCACCTGGATCCGCGCCCCAATTCTATCACAAGACCAAGTTGGTCCCCCTGTTCGAACGCATGCCTTTTGTGCAATATCTGGGCTTCCTTGGAAAATACTCCCTGGAACTTGGCGGATATAATGGCACCTACAGCCTTCGTCAGGAGAGACAGGTATTTGTATCCCCAGATACTTCCGTTGGCATTCTGCCCATCGTCTGTTTTGAGTCGGCGTTTGGTCCCTACTGTGCCCGGAACCTGCCAGAAGCAAAGGGCTTTATCTGCATGATCACCAACGACGGATGGTGGAAAAACACGCCCGGCTATCGCCACCACTTTAATTTCAGCCCCGTTCGTGCCATCGAATGCCGCCGGGATCTGGTACGGGTGGCCAATACCGGGATCTCAGCCCTCATCGATGCAAAAGGCATGGTGATTGCCAGCACGCCCTGGTGGAAAAAGGCCACACTTAAAGGCCGAATCCATCTTCGTCAAGGCCGGACTTTTTTTGCCCGGCACGGGGACTACTTAGGGCGTATCTCGATGTTTTTGGGGATTTTAATCATTGTGTGCGGGGAAATTGGAAACTGCGTCCGGGTCATGTCAAAGCGTGGCTGCCGCACCGGCTCCCTTTGATCCCTTCACCTATAGTCGGGATCGTGAACACGCAAGATATCTTCCTCGCTCGCTGCACCGGCAAGGCACCCTCAAATGCCACATCCCACAACCGCCTTTGGTGCCGCAATCGCCTGATCCTTGCCCTCCCCATCCGAACACAGCAGCGAAGCAAATCCCAAATGTCCTCTTTCACGTCTGAATCTCTCCGGGTTCATTCCCCGTGGCTTGCCGCGGTTGCCGTCATTCCGGCGGAAGCCGGAATCCAGAGAAACGGACTGGATTCC
>Ga0209254_10002233_pt1 | contig 17562 bp, 14 predicted proteins | sample FrelakmetDIP11DI_FD_187148 | JGI IMG/M metagenome (GOLD analysis project Ga0209254, IMG submission 187148) | Freshwater lake sediment microbial communities from the University of Notre Dame, USA, for methane emissions studies - DIP11 DI (SPAdes)... | ecosystem: Environmental > Aquatic >... | reverse complement strand
GTTCCCGGCCCATAAAACCCGGTATGGAACTTTTTCACTTTACCATCTTTACCAATAAAGATTGTTGAAGGAAAAGCTTTAATCGGTGTAATCTGCGGGAGCGTTTTCTCCGTCTTTAATGAATCCACACTACGCGCGCCCGTGATAAGCATGGGATATTCCACTGCATATTTCTGCTGGAATTTTGCAAGGCTTTTTCTCGCCCGCTGAAAATCCGTGGTATACTCATAAGCCAGCGCCAGCACCTCCACTCCCCTGCTCCTATTTTTCTTGTAATATTCACTTAAAAAAGCGGTTTCATCCAAACAGTTGGGGCACCATGATCCCATGATCTGAATAACCACAACTTTGTTTTTAAATCGCCCATCAGTCAACGATACTAAATTGCTGTCGAGATCAGGAAAACGAAAACCAATTCTCTCTTCGCCCGGACGCAAAGCAATGGCGGCAATTTCTTCATCAAGTGTAGCATTCGCATCTTTTTCAGCTGCCCATTTTTCTTTATAGGTTGCACCTGCCGCCCAAATTCCGTTGGTTATTTTATTTGTATCGATGATCTTTGCACCGAAATAGTAGGCATGGCTGCCATCAAAACACGACAACTCAAGAGAATCACCACTGACTATTCCTTCAAGGTAACGGTAGTCGCCACTGGGCGTGAGGAAAGTTCCGGTCAGTTTTTCTCCAACCTGTTTAAATTCGGCTATGGCTGGACGTGATGTTCCGGCCGAACGAATGAATGCAACCCGCCATCTGCCGGAAATATTATATTTGGCCTTCCCTCGTGACAATGGAAATCGAACCGATCCGGGATTTATGATTACCGGCAAAAACTGGTCCTTATTTGTAGTGCCTTTTATCCATTCCCCCACGAAAGAGTTTACTTCCTGCTTTTTCAACCTGAATGAAGATTCAAATGTGGGCATATTTACAAATAATGAATCGCCTGATTTCCGGATATCAGTAACCCTGATTCTTTCGGTGTCATTACGAATGATCCAAATGGGCTTTCCTTTTTCTGTGTTTGCTTCAAGATTAAAAATAATCGGCAAACTGTCGCTCCGCTGAAGCAAGACGAGGTATTGTAAAGATTTAGATTTTTGCGCAAGAATAGAAACAGTGGGCATTAAACAGAAAACAAGCAGATATTTATACATAGAACAATCAGGAATAAGTTTCAAAAGTACCTTATTTCCGGACTAATCTGTGTCGGTTTGATGACAAATTCATCTAACAGTGAAAAAGGAAGAACGCAGGAACATAAATTTGGCCCTGCGTTCTGTTTCCATTGTGGTTAGGTTTTACGGACTATGCTAAGCATATCTTTTTCCAGGCTTACCACCGGGTATTCAATTATCCGGCCAATTTCTACCTGATGATCTTCAATGATGAGGGTGGGTACTCGCAGGATATTTCTACCTTTCTCTTCATGTTGAGGGCTTTGTTTATATTGGGCTGGCTGATTGCTGACCATAATCAATGTAAGGTTTTCCTTTGGGAAATTACAACAGTCAAGCATTTTTAGGATGGCAGGCACTTGTCTTTTACTATCTCCACACCATGTACCCAGAAAGATGGTGATCTTTTTATCTTTCAACAATGGTGACAAAAACTTACAGGTAGCAGTGTCTACAATATATGCATCATAATTCTGCCTGAACCATGAACTAAAAGGAGTTTCCGTCAATGACTCGATGGTACATTTTCCGACCAGGATTTCATTACCGGCCGAATCGCGGAAAATTTGATTAATGTTTACGGGGCTTTGTGCGTATGCCGCGGAATCTAATATGGCGATGCAGCATATTATTAGTGCCATGAAATATTGTTTCATTTCAAATATTTTTATTGTTGATATAATGGTGTGATTTAAAATACACCTGATCAAAAGGCAATAAGAAACTGTTTATAAATCAGGCCGCGGACCAGGAAATGCTTGTAATATTTCCTTAGTACATTAAAATGCATGTATAAGCAGGAACTATATCTCTATGATCCAGCCGGCCTGAAATAAACTATTATTTTCAGGCATTGGGGGGATGAAACGCTGGTGCCATATAGGGTTCGAGGACAATCGAATCATATGGGGCAAAAAAGCTGATATCTAAAGAATAAGAAATACAAGAAGGAAGGGTTATTAAGCGGGTCTGAAATTCAGAAGGAATTTGTTTAAGACCTTCTTTATCAATGGCGCCAGGTGAAGCGTCGTCGCCAAAATGGTCAGTAAGTATCTTGTTACAGTCACAATCAGGCTGTATCCAGGAAGTTTGCCATCTACAATGAACGTAATTGACCACCTTTCCAAACTGGAAGTTCAGAAAAACAAGGAGAACAAAGATGGCAATGAGGTTTCTTCTCATCTTACTCCTAAATATAAAACAAAAATTTAAGAAATGAAAATGGCAAATATCTTAACTGCAAAATAGCCCACAGAGAACCACAGAGGAAAATTGAGAGCCACAGAGACATTACTTTTTTTCGTTATGACTCTCCCAATGCTCTGCGGCCCTTTGTGGCCAAAATTTACTTCCCTAACTGCAAATTATCCAGCATGTCTTTTGTCATTTTAGACAAGTCATACTCATGCTTCCAGCCCCAGTCGGAACGGGCAACCGAATCATCAATACTCTGCGGCCAACTATCGGCTATAGATTGACGGTAGTCTGGTTTATATGTCATTATAAAATCAGGTATATGCTTACTTATCTCGCTGGCAATTTCTTTGGGCGAGAAACTCATGGATGATAAATTATAGGAAGTTCTGACTTTAATTTTTTCAACAGGTGATTCCATCAGTTCCAGCGTTGCCCTGATTGCATCGGGCATATACATCATGGGAAGATAAGTATCCGGATTAAGGAATGATTCATATTTTTTTTCTTCAATCGCTTCATGAAATATTTCCACAGCGTAATCTGTAGTACCACCGCCGGGCTCCGACTTATAAGATATCAGACCAGGATATCGAAGGCTGCGAACATCAACGCCAAAACGTTGGTTGTAATAGTTGCACCAGAATTCTCCTGCATACTTACTGATGCCATAAACCGTGATTGGTTCAATGATTGTTTGTTGAGGGCAATTCGAACGTGGAGAAGTTGGGCCGAATACGGCAATTGATGAGGGCCAGTAAACTTTATGAATTTTCTCTTCACGGGCAATATCCAGGACATTCAATAATCCCTGCATATTCAGGTTCCATGCCAGGTTGGGATTTTTTTCCCCTGTGGCAGATAGTATTGCCGCAAGCAGGTATATCTGCGTAATGTTCTGCCGGATGACCTGCACATGGAGCATTTCCTTATTCATTACATCAAGGCTTACGTATGGACCAGTGCCTTCCAGTAAAGCATTTTGCTCACGAAGGTCGGATGCAATCACATTACTATTACCATATATTTTTCGGAGAGCCAATGTAAGTTCCACACCAATCTGGCCGGATGCACCGATTACAAGTACCTTTTCTTTTATCATAATCTAATTGTTGAATGTACAAACCTAAGGAAAATCGGGCGACAGTTGACAGTTGACGATTTTCGATTGACAGTTGGCAGTTGACGGTTGATATTCATTAATTTTTCTTTCCATTGTCTTTCATTTTCGATTTTCGATTTTCGATTTTCGATTTCTTATCTTTGCTTCATGCAACCATTTTTAACGGACCTTTTCCAAAGTCAACAATACGATAAAAATAACTTCTTCCTGATCGCAGGCCCTTGTGTAATCGAAAGCGAAGAATTGATCATGGAAGTGGCTGAAAAAGTTTCAAATATTTGCCGCGATTTGGGCATCCCATATATTTTCAAGGCATCTTACCGAAAAGCAAACCGGACGAGTGCATCATCTTTCACCGGACTGGGTGATGAAACTGCCCTGCAATTACTGAAAAAAACAGGCGATCATTTTTCGCTTCCTGTTACCACTGATATTCATGCACACGATGAAGCAGCACCTGCAGCAAAATATGCCGATATCCTACAGATACCTGCTTTTTTATGCAGGCAGACCGACCTGCTCATGTCAGCGGCAGCGACTGGAAAAATTGTTAATGTAAAAAAAGGCCAATTTCTAAGCGGCGAATCCATGCGCTTTGCCGTAGAAAAAATCCGTAATGCCGGAAATGATAAAGTTATTCTCACTGAAAGGGGAAATACATTCGGGTACCAGGACCTAATTGTTGACTATCGAAACATTCCGATTATGAAATCGCAGAACGTTCCGGTTGTGATGGACTGCACCCATTCTTTACAACAACCCAACCAGGTCAGCGGTGTAACAGGTGGCAACCCGCAAATGATTGGAACCATTGCCAGGGCTGCAATTGCTACCGGTGCGGATGGACTGTTCATCGAAACACATCCCAATCCTGCCATAGCAAAAAGTGATGGCGCCAATATGCTCCGGCTTGATCTGTTGGAATCCCTGCTTGCCGACCTGGTAAAACTGAGGAAGGCCAGCTTATAATTTAGTTTTGTTTGAACAGGTAGTTTATCCACACATTTTTCACATACTTTAAAATCATAAAAAAAGCCCCGGAAAACGGAGCTTTATTTATTTTCAAGATGTAGGAAGGTGTTTTGTCACGATTTTTTAGTGCCATTGATTTCCAGGATAAGCGTGTTTCATAGAATGTTGGATAAAAAAACGGGAACTAATCAGTAGTTGTAATACATTGATTGCCATTTATTTAGATAAAATCCATCTAAAGGACAAGTCCTTAACAACTAAAATTTTCATAAGAATAGATTTTGGGTAGGAAGAAAAAACGCGATTAAGCGCCCAAAAGAAATTTCATAGCGGAACAACCTCTTATATCAAATACAATGCTAGAATTAAAAATTCATCAACCAAAAACAGACAAAATAATAACCCAAACCGTGCTGAAAGGTTGAGACAAAATTCAAAAATTTATGCTAATGCAATGGTTTTCAGCAATTCACTGGGTAGTTCGTCAAATTCCTTCTTAAATGCAAGAGAGAAATTACTCATATTTGAGAACCCGAGTTCTTTACCAACTGCCTTAACAGAACGGTTTCCCTCTAAGAGCAATTCCCTGGCCTTTTGCATCCTGTTTTTCTGGTAATATTCGTAGATGGGCATGCCATAGACGTCTTTAAATTGCTTTTTAAGCTTAGAAGGGCTCATAGCAGACTTTCTTGCCAATTGGCTTATTGTTGGTGCATCCGAGAGGTTGCTCAACAAAATATTTTCTACTTCCAATATTTGATCGATCTCTTCCCTTGACATTTTAATTTTCAATTCCATAACCGATATCTGCTGATACATCCAGGAAAAAAAGTTTTCCAGCAATAGCATGATCCTGTTTTGCAAATAGGTCTTTTCCAAAGGTGAATCCGGTTCAGGATGCAATATTTCATCCATCAGTTTCTGGCTGTCGTAGTCAAATTCCCTGACATGGATACTTTTTGATTTCAAAGCAAGGTATCGCTGCAATACTTCATCGAGTTGCTCAATCTTGAGGTATTTTGCCATCCAGTCCTTATTGATAATAATCCGGATCGTGGTCAAATGGGTTCCCGAACTGGTAAATTGGCTGAGATCTGAAAGATAGCTCAACAAATACATCGCTGAAATTTCTTCATTCTTCTTCTCTAACCTGTCATGGTCAATATCAACAAAGAATTTTTTAACGTTAGTGCCCTTTTCACATATAAACAAATAAAACTCATTACGGCCGTGTGACCTTTCTAACAATAAATCCTGTTTAAGGGTAAAATCACCAATAAAGGCTTCCAGTCCGTTTGGAAGACTCACCACTTTCATGTATCCGTCGCCGACAGTTGCCGGGAAAAACAAAGTATCGTCAATGAAAGGAACATTCAATTGCACTGAAACAGTTTTCAGCAATTCGCTATAATTTGACAAAGAATATCTGAAGCGGATCAATCAAAAAAGATTTAAGGGGAAATGCCCTGATTAAAAATAAATAAATCTTTAAAAAAATTAAAAATTACCAAAAGAACTGATCAATTTTATTTTGTTAATGAACTTGGCAAAACACCAAACTCTTTCTTAAATGCGTTGGCAAAATTACTGAGATTCTGGTATCCTAGTTTATAGCCAACTTCCTTAACTGTATAATCTCCCGACGTAAGCATATCCTTTGCTCGGGCCATACGGTTTTTCTGAAAATATTCAAATACTGGCTTACCATAGATTTGCTTAAACTGGCGCTTAAGTTTGGATACACCCATATCTAGTTTCCCAGCCAATACTTCAACGGTTGGTGCATTCTTTGAAAAATCCTGCATCAGGTTTTGCTCCACTTCCATCATCTTGTAAATATCTTCCTGTTTTATGTGAAGTGATCCAATTTGAGTAGATGCCTTATACATATTCGTGAAAAATCGCTCAATGAGTAACATGATCCTGTTTTCCGTAATGGTTGCGAAGAGAGGATTTTGAGGATCAGTTTGGAATATATCTTCGATCAGGTTTCGGTATTCAGCATCTATCGGTTCGAAATTAAGATTCCGGGCCCTGAGACTAAGATACTTTTTCAATACCGCGTCGTCTTTTTTTAAACCAAGGTATTTCGACATCCATTTAGAATCGAAAATACATTTTACTATTCGGAAGCCATTTCCTCTTGATGCGATAGAAACTCTATCAAAATAAGTTGTATTCAGATAAGCACCTGAAAAAATTGGCGGATATCTTTTTTCACGGTGACCATTGATTATTTCAATTAATTGGTGTTTGATATAAACCTCATCAAATCCAAGGATATAAAAACATTCATCAATCTGCTTCCTATGGAGGTAAACATCAAGATTTACACAGTTCTCAGAAACCAGGATACTTAGTCCATTGGGAAGCCTGCTTGCATAGAAATAACCCTCCCCCAACTCAGGTTTTAAATAAAGGGTGTCGCCTCTCAGTTCTGTTCCCAGTTTTTTGGCAAGGTCTTGCAGCAAAGATTGAAAATCTGTATGATCAAAATGAAACTCAAACACCGGAATAATTTTTTATTCAGTCAGCTATAGATAACGGAGTGGGTTTCGCCTCGCATTGAGGATATAATGCTTGACATTCATCCAAAAAGCAAGGAAAATATAAATGATAACAGGGGAACCCATTGTCAGGAATGATATATAAATGAAGTATTTCCTGATGGTCAGAGTGGATATACCCAGAACTTCCCCGATACGGGAACAAACCCCAAAAACCTTCCATTCAATAAACTCCTTGAACCTGCTCATATTGCCAAATTTAGTCATAAGTTTTTTAATTTAACGAACAGTTGGTAACAGATAGTGTTTTCTTTACATTCGCAACACTAAATATGACAATCCCGCCGGCATTATGTTTATCCTTTTCCCAGGTTCCGGCAGGTGTTTTTCACTGAATTAAACTCATAATCATGGTTTTCGATCTGGATCTCATCAGGAAAGTTTATGTTACGATGCCCGGAAAAATTGAAGCTGCCCGGAAATTGGTTGGCCGTCCCTTAACATTATCAGAAAAAATCCTTTACAGCCACCTTAGCCATCCGGCAGATACAACTTATACAAGAGGGGTTGATTATGTTGATTTTGCGCCAGACCGTGTGGCAATGCAGGATGCCACCGCCCAGATGGCCCTACTTCAATTTATGACATGCGGACGCGATAGGGTTGCTGTACCCTCAACGGTTCATTGTGATCACCTTATCCAGGCTAAGACCGGAGCTGTTCAAGACCTCAAAAATGCCCTTGATACAAATAAAGAAGTTTATGATTTCCTGGCATCGATATCCAATAAATTCGGCATCGGTTTCTGGAAAGCCGGAGCTGGTATTATTCACCAGGTTGTACTGGAAAATTATGCATTCCCCGGTGGAATGATGATTGGTACAGATTCCCATACTCCAAATGCGGGTGGCCTGGGAATGGTAGCCATTGGTGTTGGCGGCGCAGATGCTGTTGACGTTATGGCCGGCCTGCCCTGGGAATTAAAAATGCCTAAACTGATTGGGGTTAAATTAACCGGCAAAATGAGCGGCTGGACCTCGGCCAAAGATGTTATTTTATGGGTTGCCGGTCAGCTAACTGTTAAAGGCGGAACGGGAGCCATCGTGGAATATTTTGGCGAAGGAGCAGATAATATTAGTGCAACCGGTAAAGGAACCATTTGTAACATGGGGGCTGAAATTGGCGCTACCTGCTCCATTTTTGCCTACGATGAAAAAATGGCTGGTTACCTGAAATCAACCGGCAGAACAGAGGTTGCAGCACTGGCCGATGGGATAAGGGAACACCTTCGCCCGGATGACGATGTTTACGCCAACCCATCCAAATACTACGATCAGGTACTGGAACTGAACCTGGATACCCTGGAGCCCTATGTAAACGGTCCTTTTACGCCCGACCTGGCCACTCCGGTTTCTCAAATGAAGGAAACTGTTGAAAAAAATGGCTGGCCGTCAAAACTGGAAGTTGCACTAATTGGCTCCTGCACCAACTCATCTTATGAAGATATCAGCCGTTCTGCTTCCATTGTAAAGGATGCCGTAAGCAAAGGACTTAAAGCCAATTCTGAATTTACGATTACCCCCGGCAGTGAACTGGTAAGGTTTACTATCGAAAGAGATGGATTCATCAGGCAGTTTGAAGAAGTGGGCGGTGTGGTACTCGCCAATGCATGCGGTCCCTGCATTGGCCAATGGGCAAGGCATATTGACGACCCTAACCGGAAGAATACGATCATCACTTCTTTTAACCGGAACTTTGCCAAAAGAAACGACGGACTGGCCAGCACACATGCTTTTGTTGCTTCACCGGAAGTTGTAACTGCCATGGCCATTGCTGGAACCATTTCCTTTAACCCACTTACCGATACTTTGACCAACGATAAAGGTGAAAAAGTAAAACTTAGTGAGCCTACAGGATTTGAATTGCCACCTAAGGGATTTGCCGTTGAAGATGCGGGATACCAGGCCCCGGCAGCTGATGGAAAAGGCGTAAATGTAATAGTGAGCCCTGATTCAAAAAGGCTTCAATTACTGGAACCGTTTGCTGCCTGGGAAGGTACTGACCTCAAAGGCCTGAAACTCCTTATCAAGGCTAAAGGAAAGTGTACAACGGATCATATCTCAATGGCAGGCCCGTGGTTGAAATTCCGCGGTCATCTTGACAATATTTCCAACAATATGCTGATTGGCGCCGTCAATTTCTATAATGAGAAAACGGATACTGTAAAGAACCTGCTTACCGGTGAATATGGATCAGTACCAGCTACAGCTCGAGCATACAAAGCGGCAGGTATAGGAACCGTTGTTGTGGGCGACGAGAACTATGGAGAAGGTTCAAGCAGAGAACATGCAGCTATGGAACCCCGCCATCTGGGTGTAAGAGCCATCCTGGTGCGCAGCTTTGCACGTATTCACGAAACAAACCTGAAAAAGCAAGGCATGCTTGGTCTGACCTTTGCGGACAAAGCAGACTATGATAAAATACAGGAAGATGATAGCATTGATATTCTTGGCCTGACCAGCTTTACACCGGGGAAACCGTTAACCGTAGTGCTGAATCATAAAGACGGAAGTAAAGATGAGATCAGCGTTAACCATACATATAATGAACAGCAGATCGAGTGGTTCAAAGCAGGCGGTGCATTGAATGTGATCAGGAGCCAGGTTGCTAAATAAATTTTGATAGATAAAAAGCAAAAAGCCACCTTCAGGGTGGCTTTTTTTATACTTAACCGCTAATTGATATATAGGGGCCCAATGTTTCGAATGATATAACAATTTGATTAGGAGTACAATAGACACAGGATGCCCAGAAAAACAGTCGGAAGGACAGTGCGAGGCTTTTTTGTATATTCTTTTTCTTGCTTTTATTCTAGCGTCCACGCATCTATGAGAAATATTTCTCGCAAAAACGCAAAGATTAAAAAGACGAAAAGTTGTTTTGGATGATTTTTTTTCGCGCCTTTTATTTTTTCTTTGTGGCTTTGCGAGAAATAAACTTCGAGATTTAGCTATATAGTAGAAACAAATAGGCAAGGAAATATTTTTTTCAACTGATGCAACATCGGTTTTAAGTCTGTGTCTTTATATTAAACTACGAAACATTTAAGTGTGGAGCTGACTGCAACATTACCGCATATGGACCTGGTAGAGCGCTGTAAACAGGGAGATACAGCCTGTTTCCGGAAGCTGTATGACCTCTATTCAAAGGCCATGTTCAATACCAGCTTTAGGATACTGAATGATTACACGGAAGCGGAAGATGTTTTACAGGAATCATTTATTGATGCTTACAGGCACCTCGATAGTTTCGGGAGCAGATCCAGCTTCGGAAGCTGGCTAAAACAGATCGTGGTAAATAAATCAATAAATGTTATAAGAAAGAGAAAACTACAAACAGTAGATATAGATTTCACTTTGGCGGCAGAACTGCCGGATGAAAAGGGACCCGACGAACAGGAAATACAATTTAAAGTGGAAGAAGTAAAAAAGGCCATTCAGCAATTGCCCGACGGATACCGGACCGTACTAAGCCTTTATCTTTTGGAAGGATATGACCATGAGGAGATTTCGCAGATCATGCAACTGGCAGAATCAACAGTGCGCACTCAATATATGCGCGCCAAACAAAAATTAATTAACATCATTAAAACAGGGGGAACCCATGTCTGACAATATTGAAAGATTCATACGCGATAATCGCGAAGGCTTCGACACTCAAATACCTGGAAGTAAAAACTGGTCTGAAATTGAAAAGCAGATTGGTCTTGGAAAAGCACCTGGCCGTATCTTCTCTATGAACGTTGTAAGATGGAGTGCAGCCGCTGCAATTTTTATCGGCATACTGGCAACAGGCCTTTATTTACTTAATCAAACAACGTCGCCTTCAAATCAAAGCCTTACGCAGGATCCGGTTGTTGAACAGATCGATCCACAGTACGCCAAAATGGTAGCACAATTCAGCAGCCTAATCGAGGAGAAACAGTTGGAACTAAAATCATTGGAAAAAAATAACCCGGAACTCTTCAAACAATTTTCCGGCGATATCAAAAAACTCGATAGTAATTACCAGGTATTGCGCAATACCTTGCCCGCTAACCCAAATAAAGAACAGCTTTTGGAAGCCATGATCAGCAACCTGCAGATGCAGATCGGTCTTCTGAATCAACAATTACAGATTATTCAACAGGTCAAAAGACCAAAAAATGAAAAAATATGAAATTTCGTTTATACATTTTAGCTAGTCTCTGTACTCTCCTGATCTCATCCGTATATGCTAATCCCGGAGACCCTTTGGTGGAAAAAAGAAAGACCTACAGTAAATCATATTCCCTCAATGGAAATGACAAAGTTTCTCTAAAAAACCAATTTGGCGAAATGAAAATTCTGACCTGGGATAAAAGTGAAATTAAAGTAGATGTTACCATTGTGTGCAAAGCATCATCTGATGATATAGCTCAAAAAATCATGGATAAGATCAGTATTGAAGATGGCAAATCCGACAATGGGGTGTACTTTAAAACGAAAATGAAAGATGAAAATAACAACTGGGAAAAGAAAAATAAGGGTGAATACAAAGAACAGAGTATGAAGATAGACTACCTGGTTTATATGCCCGCTTCGAACCCGCTGGAAGCCAGTAACCAGTTTGGCCCAATGAGCCTGCCAGATTTCAAAGGACCAGTTGACCTTGAAAGTAAATTTGGCTCCCTTACAACCGGCAGGCTTATGTCTGTAAAGAATATTGAAGTAGAATTTGGCAGTGCCAATATCGCACATCTAAATGGCGGTAGACTAACCATTAAATTTTCAAAAGGATCGGTAGGCAGTATGAGCGGGGATGTAATCCTTCGATTTGAATTCTGCGATAAATTAAAGATTGGACTCAGTAATGAAGTAAAAGACCTGGACATGAAGAACTCTTATTCTACTGTTTACCTTAATACTGACAATAATCTTTCAGCAAACTTTGACATTCATACCAAATTCGGTGAATTCAAAAATAAAACCAGCTTTAATATCTATGAAGAAAAATCAGATTCAGAAAGAAACGGTCCGAGGTTTGACAAGGATTATTCCGGCAAAGCTGGATCAGGAAATTCAAGAATAAATATCAGATCGGAATTCGGGGAAGTGATACTGGGACATAATTTACAGGTTGATTTTTCAGAAAAAAAAGACAAAAAGAAAGAGGGGAAAGTGATCTGATTAAAAGCAGGGAAAAGTTAGAGGCGCAGGAATAGGTAATATTCCTGCGTTTTTTTACCTTACCTTTCTTTAGAAAAATTGTCTCGTATGAAATACAGTAAAAAATCTTTGTTTTTAATCTTTTCGATATGCTTATCATATTTTTCTCATGCACAAGAAAATAAAGAGAAAAAAATGGAAGATCAGATAAAACAATATTGGTTTGTGATGCTACTGAAAGGGCCAAACAGAAACCAGGATTCCGCAACTGCAATAAAAATCCAGGAAGGACATATGGCCAATATTAACAGGCTATATTATGATGGGAAGATAAAAGTTGCCGGGCCCTTTGGCGATAATGGAAGTTGGCTGGGAATCTTTATTTTCGACAGCCCTACAAAAGAAGAAGTGGAAAAAGACCTGAAGACAGATCCAGCAATTTCGTCAGGCAGGTTGAGTTATGATATTCGCCCCTGGTATACTTCACCAACTGGGAGTTTCACCCCGGGAAAGCCTAAAAAATAATGCATTCAACTACAAAGAAAAAAAGGAGCAAAGAAAGCTCGTGATTAATCTTTCTTTCTTTGCTCCTTTGCGGTTAATATATTTTTTTTCGGAAGCCGGGAAACTTCTTTGAGTTTGTCATGTATTATCCATTCGATCTGTCCATTAACACTGCGGAATTCATCAGCCGCCCATTTTTCAAGCGCCTTATAGATATCCTCATCTATCCGCAAGACAAAATTCTTTTTAACTGCCAAAATTCAAGGATTGGATTAATTATAAAGCGTTCCGGCATTAAGAACAGGCGTTGCTCCCCTTTCACCGCAAAGCACCACCATCAGATTACTCACCATGGCCGCTTTTCTTTCTTCATCCAACGTAACAACCCCTTTTGCAGACAATTGCTCCAGCGCCATTTCTACCATGCCAACTGCACCTTCTACGATTTTTGTCCTGGCTGCTACAATGGCTGAAGCCTGCTGGCGTTGCAACATCGCACCGGCAATTTCAGGAGAATATGCCAGGTGACTGATCCTTGCTTCCATTACATGGATTCCGGCAGGGGCGAGCCTTTCATTTAGTTCCGCTTCCAGCATTTGGTTTACTTTTTCACCGCCATCACGCAATGTGAGCGTAGTTTGAGAAACATGATCAGCATCCATGTGATCGTAAGGACAGGTATTGGCCAGATGACGAACGGCAGCTTCACTTTGAATTTTTACATACTGACTATAGCCGGCAACTTCGAAAGCCGCTTTGTAGGTATCCTTTACCTGCCAAACAATCACTGCAGCTATTTCAATGGGGTTACCCAATTTATCATTCACTTTCAACTTGGCACTTTCGAGGTTCTCCGCCCGGAGCGAAAATTTCTGTTTCGTATATAAAGGGTTTACAAAAAGCAGCCCATTTTCTTTTACCGTTCCAACATATTTACCAAAAAATGTGAGTACCCGGGAAAAATTTGGTGTCACCACTATGATTCCCAAGAGTAAGAAAAATCCGGTCAGTAGGCTTACAATGGCAATGGTAATGGACCTTCCGGTTCCAGGCTCACCGGTTTTAGCAAAAAAATAACCGGCTACAATCAACAGGAATATTCCCAATATCAAAGCAAAAAATCCCGACATAGGCTTTACGATCTTTTCCATAACGCAAAAATTTAATTTAATATCAATTTGATATCAAATATACATCATGTTTTGAAAAAAACAAATAAAAAAAGGAATAGTTTCCTATTCCCAATTGCTTGTTGTTCTGCTGTATTTTGTATTTGACTTTAACTTTCCATTTTCGATTTTCGATTTTCTACTTTTTTAAAGGCTTACTCCTCGTTTCCATGGAATAAAATCATCCTGCCCCAGCCTAACGGCATTTACAATCCTTTCCCCGCTCGCAACCTCAATTATATAGTCGAGAATTCGGCTGCCTGCCTCTTCAATGGTTTCTTTCCCTTCAATGATGGTCCCTGTATTGATATCAATTATATCTTTCATCCTCTCATACATCAAAGTATTGCTTGAAATTTTTATCACTGGCACAATGGGATTCCCTGTGGGGGTACCCAGGCCTGTTGTAAATAAAACGATACTTGCGCCGCTTCCAACCTCAGCAGTTGTAGATTCTACATCATTGCCAGGTGTGCATAGTAATGTCAGTCCGGGCTTTGTAACCTGTTCAGTATAGTCGAGTACATCGGCTACGGGAGACGTCCCGCCTTTCTTTGCAGCTCCTGCAGATTTAATAGCATCAGTAATCAGCCCGTCTTTAATATTGCCTGGAGAAGGATTCATGTCGAATCCACTTCCCACCGATTTTGCTTTATCATTATAGCTGGTCATGAGTGAAACAAATCGATTAGCCGTTTCCGTTGTAACACAACGGTCGCTCAATTCCTGTTCCACCCCGCAGAGTTCCGGGAACTCAGATAAGATAACAGATCCACCCAATGCAACAAGAAGGTCCGATGTGTAGCCAATAGCAGGATTGGCTGAGATGCCGCTGAAACCGTCACTGCCGCCGCATTCAAGACCTATGCAAATTTTATTTAGCGGGGCCGGTGCCCGGTGGTTTTCATTAGCCATTATCAACCCGGCAAAGGTTTGTCTGATGGCCAGTGTGAGTAGATCTGTTTCCATGCCTACCTTTTGCTGTTCAAGAATAAAAAGCGGCTTTTGGAATTGGGGGCTGCGCTTATGCATTTCTTCTTCAAGCATGGCTACCTGTGCATGCTGGCAACCCAGGCTCAGCACGGTAGCGCCAGCCACATTTGGGTGCGTAATATATCCGGCGAGCAAGGCGCATAGAGCCTGCGCATCCTGCCGCGTGCCGCCGCATCCGCCATCATGTCTGAGGAATTTAACCCCATCCACGTTGGGGAATAATCGTTCAGTTGCAAAGCCAGCCGGACTTTTTTGTAAATCGGCTGAGAGTATCTCTTCCGCTGTTTTACCGGCTTTGTACAAATTGATCAACTGCTCTGCCTCCTTTGCATATGAGTCAGGCCTTCCATAGCCCAGATTTTTCACGAGTGCTTCTTCGAGTACCGTCAAATTCCTATTCTCACAAAACACCAGCGGTACCACAAGCCAGTAATTTGCGGTTCCTACCCTTCCATCGGGCCTGTGATATCCCATAAAATGGCGGTTATCCCATTCCGACGTATCCGGCCTGACCCAGGCAACTTTTCGGTTATCCTGTACCGTGAATGAACCGGATGCATGATGCACATTTTCAGTAGTCATCAGCGCACCTGCAGAAACTGCTTGCGTTGTTTTACCAACAAGTACACCATACATAATGACGGCATCCCCGGTTTTCATTTCCGACAGGAAAAATTTATGCTTGGCCGGTATATCTTCTATCACAGTAATGATCCCGGTGCCTGTGTCCACCTGATAACCCCCAGTCAGAGATTCCAGGGCAACCATTACATTATCATCAGGGTGAACTTTTAAAAAGGTATGTTTCATTCAATCTCTAATTGACTATTTTAAAAAAAATCTTAACCGGTAAAACTCACCATAACAAAAACTACCATACCAATTACAAAAAGAGAGAAAGCGATATCCCAGAAATTATAACTGCTCCTGTTTGCCAGTTTTTGTTCGGCGGTTAGGCTGCCGTAAGTAAGCCCCCTGATCCTTTCTTCAGAAGGTGAGGGGGTCAGTAAACTAACTATAACGCATACGGTAACACAAAAAAGGAAAAACCAGGCGGCAAATGAAAGGAAGTTCATGGTAGCAAAGCCATGCAGCAAACTACCCGGTTCAAGAGATGCCTTATTCAATTCCAGCACTAACCTGATTGCAGCTACAATCAGTCCCGATATGAGTGTGGTGATGGCTCCCTGGCTATTGATCCTTTTGAAAAAGATTCCTAAAAGAAATACTGCCGTGATAGGTGGCGCGATATAAGATTGCACAGACTGAAGGTATTCGTACAAAACACCGGAAATATTTTGCATAATAGGTATCCAGGCGATCCCTAACATTACTACAACGGCAGTAGCAATGCGGCCAATCCGAAGCAGTTTTGTTTCCGACTCATTTGGACGCAACTTCTTATAAATATCAACCGTAAACAAAGTAGAACAGGAATTGAATACTGAAGCCAGTGAACTCATCAGAGCTGCCAACAGGCCGGCTGCTACCAAACCCCGTAAACCAACAGGCATCTTATTCATCAGCAAAGAGGCAAATGCCTGGTCGGGCGAATCCCAACTCAGCTCTCCTTTATTTTTAAGTGCCAGAGCTATTACACCAGGAATTAAAAATAAGAATACAGGTAAGAGTTTTAGCAATCCGCCAAAAATCGTACCCCTCCTGCCCTGCTGTATATTTTTTGCGGCCAGTACCCTTTGTACTATATATTGATCTGTACACCAATACCATGTGCCAACAATCGAACTGGTAATCACCAACGGCAGCCAGGGAAAATCAGGATCAGTATTGGGGCGCCACATATTAAGATAACCTGGTTCGAGGTTTGCCTTCACTTCTGCCCAACCGCCGGCAGCCTGCAAACCAAAAAAAGTTAGTGTTGCAGCACCAATAACCATTATAACCGTCTGCAGGGCTTCTGTATAAGCAACGGCTTTCATGCCGCCCAATATTGTATAAAAACCTGTAAGTACAACCGTAATCAGTGCACCGAACCAAAAGTCTATATGTAGCAAAGACGATATAACAATACCACCGGCATACACAGTAACCGAAACTTTTGTAAGAATATAGGCTAGCAAAGAAAAAACACTCAAAAACCACCTGGTACCGGAATTAAATCTTCTTTCAAGAAATTCGGGCATGGTAAAAACACCACTTCTAATATAAAAGGGCAGGAATACCCATCCCAAAGTAATGACCAGCCAGGCATGCAATTCATAAATCAGCATTGGAATTTTCCCACCAGCACCGGCTCCAGCCAGCCCAACAACATGTTCCGAACCAATATTGGAAGCAAAAATCGAGGCCCCAACCACAAACCAACCCAGGTTGCGGCCTGCCAGAAAATAATCTTCAGTCGTTTTCTGTTTTCTGATAATGACCCAGACAACAATCCCGGATATTAATAAAAAATAAAGGCAAATGACAATCCAATCAAGAGTTTCAAATCCCTGCATGTTTGAGTTGATTTACATAAATCTATGATTAATGATGAAATCCTGATAATTATGAACCGCAAATATTTGATTGCCCCAAACATACTTAATGAATTTGCCCTCCTTAATATTTTAAATTCTTTGGCTTTTAAGACAAAAAAAAGGCCGCGGACCTACGCTGGAGTTTTTCGCGGCTCGCAGCTGCCTTAGATTGGACCGACAGCATTAACAAAATTAATAATATGTAGACATCACTTTAATTCCTGCGTTTTGCAAACGCAGACGGTTGAGCTGCTCA
>Ga0209254_10002232_pt1 | contig 17565 bp, 16 predicted proteins | sample FrelakmetDIP11DI_FD_187148 | JGI IMG/M metagenome (GOLD analysis project Ga0209254, IMG submission 187148) | Freshwater lake sediment microbial communities from the University of Notre Dame, USA, for methane emissions studies - DIP11 DI (SPAdes)... | ecosystem: Environmental > Aquatic >... | reverse complement strand
CCATGATCAATGAATCTGCGATAAAATCCTACCTCCTTCAAAAATTCAGCGGCGTCAGCCGGATCGATATCAAAAAACTCGGCTCAGGGGTGCAGGGTTCTGGTTTCCTCATCGAAATGAAGACACGGGATGGGGTTCAATCCTTTGTCATAAAAGCGCTTCTTTCTGACGGACTCGGGCACGACTACCCCTCTGACAGGGCTTCCGTATTCCTCCTCGACCTCGACGAGTATAAGAATCTTCCAAAGCACGTGAAGGCGGTTGATGTCCTGGCCGAGATGGAGGACGGTTCGGTAAAATCCATCGGCGGAGGGAAAGAGTATTACCTGCTCATGGAAAGGGGAGCTGGAGTTGATTACTTTCATGACCTTGCCGCATTTTCTCGAAAGGATTGCCTTGCAGATAGTGACAAGCAGAAGATTAGGGCAATGGCCGGGTATCTTGCAGAAATCCATGCGGTGAAAAAAGATTCAAAAACCCTGTACTGGAGAAAGCTGAGGGATACGATAGGCCACGGTGAATGTTTAATGGGGGTGTTCGATACGTATCCTGACGGTGTTCTTTCCTATGCAGAAATGGCGGGCATCATAAAAAAATCAGTCGACTGGTATGCAAAAATGAAACCCCGATACCAAAGGCTTTCGCAGATACACGGCGATTTCCATCCCGGGAATATATGGTTTACCTCTCATGATCCGAAGCCCCCGGGACACGGAGACAAGGAGATTCTGCATACGACCCTTTCTCCCTCCCACCCATTGCCTGACTTTATCCTCCTTGATAGAAGCCGGGGACCATGGGGAGAACCCGCAGACGACGTAACTGCATTGTCGATCAATTACCTGTTTTGCTCGATACAATATTTTGGCGATGTCAGAAACGCCTATCTCGAAGGGTTACGCATGTTTTTTGATGAATATACCAAGACATCAGGAGATCAGGAGTTAACAGAAGTTTGTGCCCCCTTTTTTGCCTTCAGGGGCGCAGTCGTCGCTAATCCTGTTTTTTATCCAAAACTGACCTTAGAGCAGAGAAAGCGCATCTTCAGATTTGTCCATAATGTCCTCGATGACGATTGTTTCAGGGTTGAAAAGGTGAATGATTATTTGCGGTGAAAGCAAGAAACAGGAGCTGCGATTCAAGTTCAAACTTGAACTGAGTTTTTAACTTTCTTTTTTCTGTTTTCTGAGCATCCTTGCTGCGATACCTCCCCTGTCACGCCTCTATTCTTGATTTCGGGCAATATCTTTTGCTAATTTAAACCGTACAAAATAAATATCCGGTGATTTTTCAGGAAAGCCTATTTAAGAAATGTTTATTCTCAACGAGTATAAGGGATCGAGAGTCAGCCTTGAATACCATGACGGAAACCTCTATCATGTGCTTTTGCAGATTGCCGACAGCGCGCGTGGAGACGGTTTTACGATTTTAATCGATCAGCGGATCAATGGCAAGATCGAGATAAACCTTGACGAACCGTGGAATCATATACTCGTTGAAATTCTGGCGGGACTCAATTTGAAGACGATCATCGAGGGGGAAAAGATTATTATCGCACTTCCGCAATAAACTTATGACGAAAACTTGATATATTTTTCCCAGTAAGCGAGGAGTTCTCCCGTTGCCCTCAGGTCGCCGACGCAATAGCGGGCGATATCGAGGCACCGTCCGCTCCTGAATAAATCCTTCACCTCATAGCCTGTTATGCCTTCTTCCTTGGGACTTTTGATCCCGAATGTCCTGCACCACATATCAAGGCTGAACCTTCTGCGTGAAGCGCCGAAGAAGGTGAGTTGGTCGAGCAGATCGATGTGGGCATCGCCGTACCGGTTCGGCATCAGGTCTTTTGCAGGCTTTATCTTATGAACAGCGGAGCGGACCAGGAGGAAAGGGCAGTCAAAGCCCCTGCCGTTGAAAGAGACGATCTGACGATACTTTTTTATGACGTCCCAGAATTTTGTGATGATTTCACGCTCTGTTCCTGTTTCATAGCGGACATTGTCTTCTTCAAACGGAAGCAACGGGTCTCCGGCGGTCTGGAAAAAGACAAACCCCCTTTGTGCATCGGGATCGAGCAAACCTATGGTAACAATCTCCGCAGTCAACGGATAAAAAGAGAGATGGTCTTTCACCTCTTCCTTTTCATCATCTGTCCCGGCATAACGCATGAGATATTCCTGCGTTGTTGTATCGAGGGACGCGAAATCCTTCCCTACCGTTTCAATATCTAGAAGTATCCTCGACATTCCCAACTATCTTTACGATGCCTTCGGAAGTTCTTTGAATACCTTCCAGGTCTTCAGAAGGTCAATGGCCCTCTGCAGCTGGAGATCCTCTTTTTCATCAACTTCCAGAGGGATGATATCTTCGGGTTCGGCAGGTTTTTCCTCAATCTGTTCTTCCCCGTTTTTCAGATGGCGGTCGAGGTCTTTTTCCCGTATTGCGCGCATCGAAGGACGGCTCTTGTCACCTTCTTTTATCCCCGGTTTTACGACGATGTCGGGTGTAATGCCGGTCGTCTGAATCGATATGCCTTTCGGGGTATAGTATCGGGCCGTAGTGAGCCTTAATGCTGAATTGTCGCCGAGTGGGATGACCGATTGCACAGACCCCTTGCCGAAGGTTTGCGTCCCGATAGTGACACCCCTGTTCCAGTCCTTTAAGGCGCCTGCAACGATTTCCGACGCGCTTGCACTTCCCTGATTGACGATGACCACCATCGGAATGGTATCGAATGGATGATCGCTCTTGCTCCGGTACTCAACCTTTTCCCCCTTCCTGTCTTTAATGAAGACAACTAATTTTCCGGTGGGGAGAAATTGGCTTGAGACATCGACCGCGCTGTTCAGAAGACCTCCCGGGTTGTTCCTGAGGTCGAGGATGAGGGCGGTGATATTCTCTTTTACGAGCTTTTCCATGTGGTCGGAAAGATCAGAGGATGTCTGCTCCTGAAACTGGTTTATCTTTATGTAGCCGATACCGTCCTCGATCACCTTTGACTTTACGCTCTTTACCTTGATGATCTCGCGCATCATGGAGAAATCCTTGGTCTCTTTCCATCCCTCGCGGAGGATCGTTATCTTGACGCTTGTCGCAGGCGCTCCTCTCATCTTGCTGACCGCGTCGTGGAGCCCCATGTCTTTCGTGAATTCATCGTTTATCTTAATGATCTTGTCTCCTGCCTGAATGCCGGCTTTGTAGGCAGGGGTGTCCTCTATCGGCGCTATTACGGTGAGCATCCCTTCCTTTACGCCGATCTGTATCCCGATCCCGCCGAACTCTCCTCTTGTGTCCACCTGCATTTCCTTATATTGCTCGGGGGTCATAAAAGCGGAATGTGGATCAAGGGAAGCGAGCATACCTTTGATCGCGCCGTAGATAAGGTCCTTCGGTTTGATGTCCTCGACATAATTTTTCCTGACCAGGGATAATGCTTCTGTAAAAACCTTCAGTTCTTCATATCCGTCGATCTCGGCGCCAATGGCGCTCAACGACCATCTTCCGACGAGGACGCCCGTTGAAGCGACTGTTACGATAAGAAATACGATCAGGATAATTTTTGCGTAGTTTTTTCTTCCTGCCATTTGTGTATCCTCCAAGTGTTATCTCCTCTGCAGCCATTGCGACGGGTCAAGGGGCTTCCCTTTATACCGCAGCTCGAAATAGAGACCGGGGGCATTCAGCAATCCCGAACTCCCGACCCGTCCGACCGCCTGCTTTCCTTTTATTATATCTCCAACCTTTGTAAAAATCTCTGATAGACTTCCGTAGAGGGTGTGATACCCGTCTCCGTGATTGACGATCACGAGCTGACCGTACCCCTTGAACCATTCGGCAAAAACGACCTTGCCGGCATGGACAGCTTTTGCGACAGCATCCGTATTTGCTTTGATATATGAACCGCTCCTGAAAATCGGAGTGTTGAACTGGGGATCTTTCTGGGAGCCGTAAGGGATCGCCACCTTTCCGTCCACAGGCCATGGGAGTTTTCCCTTCAGGCCGGCAAAACTTTTTGAAGAGAACGTTTCTTCTTTTTCCTTTTCCGTTCTTTCGGATTCTCTGATGATATCGAGGAGCCCTTGGGAAGATTCCTCCATCTCCCTCAGCATCCGTGTATGGGTGTTTTTCTCTTTCTTGACGGTTGCAAGGAGTAATTCTTTCTTATCTTTCTTTTCTTCGAGAGATTCCTCCTCTGTCTGCACTTTTTCTTTGTTTCTCGATAGTTCCTTCCTAAGGCTGATCAGTTGCGTTTCTTTTTCGGTCAGACTCTCAAGGGTCCCTTTATATGTTTTCAGTATGCCGTGTTCGTATGCGGTAATATATTGAAGATATTTTCCGGTACGCACCAACTCCGAAACGTCTTCTGCGCTCAGAAAGAGCATGAATACTTCTGAATTCAATCCGTACCGGTGGATCACCCTGAGTTTTCTCCTGATCCACTCCCTGAGCTTAGCGATCGTACTTTTATTGCGGGCAATGTCGTTCTCCACCTGCGCAATTTTTGATTCTGTAGTGCCCAGCTGATTTTTGTATTTTTTGAGAGCATTTTCAACGTCTCTGAGCTGTCTGCTTGTGCTTTCAAGGTCCGATAGGATTGAAGATTCACGCCGTTTCGCTGCTTCGAGTTTCTCCTTGTGCGTTTTCATCTCCTTCTGGATTTTCTTGTATTCCTCATGCGGGCTCGCTGCGTGGCTGAGTGAAGGGCAAAGCATGGGAGAAAAAGCGAATAGCAGCAGAAACGGTACCACGAACAGCGAGAAAAGATTGATGCGGGCTCCTGGTTTTACAATATGTTCGCCGCTTCCTGCGCCATACTCTTTGCGCCATACTCTCGGCATTGTGTTAATACCGGATTCTCCCGATCGCTATGATGCCTCCTGTCATGCCGAGAAAAAGTCCGATGAGCGGAAGGACAAAAGATAACTGTAACGGAAAGAGTATCGCATGGAATAAAGGGAATGTGAGGCTGAGTTTTAAAATGATCAGATAATAGAGGGCGAGCATGCCGGCGAGACTGAGGAGTCCGCTGAATAAACCGATTGCAGCGCCTTCAATAAGAAACGGTGCGCGTATGAATACCTTTGTAGCGCCGAGGAGTTTGTAGGTTTCGATTTCTCTTTCCCTTCTGTAGAAGAGTATTTTTACCGTTGCGTAACAGACGAAGATCATGCCGACGGACATGATGAAAACGAATACGAAGCCGACTGTTTTCATCCCGAACCTGAGTGAATAGATGGAGGACAAGAAGCGTTCACCGTACTCTACCTCATCCACTCCATTGATCTCCTTCAGTTTTGCCGTAACGGTTTTTACCATTTCCGGACGAACAAACTCTCTCTTCAGCCGTATATCTATCGAATCGGGCAAAGGATTTTCTCCAAGGCCTTCCAGGACGAATTCGGTATTTTTTAACGTTTTTTTGAGTTCCTGCAGAGCTTCGTCTTTCGGGATATATTTTATCGTCTCAATCGTGCTTTCTTTTCTCGCTGCATTCATGACCGATGCGACTTCCTCACGTGACAGGTTGTCCTTGAGGTAAAGCATAACTGAAAATTTCTCCGGGAGTCTGTTTGTTGCAATATTAATATTGTATACGGAAAGAAGTGTGATCGAGGTAATGAGGAGACCGGCTGCAAGCGTAAGTACGGAAAGAAGGTTGATCCACTTCTCGTGCAACAGGCTCATGGCCGCAAGTTTGAATGAATAACGGAGTGACATCAGCCCGGTTCCTCCCCTGCAAAATTACCGAAATCGAGTTTCAACACCCTTCTGCCGGTATTTCTGAAAAGCTCCCTGTTGTGTGTAGCGATGAGAATTGTTGAGCCCTTTGCATTGATGTCCTTAAAGGTCCGGATGATACCCACAGAAGTATCAGGATCAACATTTCCGGTCGGCTCATCGGCAAGGATAATGATAGGATCGGAAACGATCGCGCGGGCGATCGCCACCCTCTGCTGTTCGCCGCCGGATAAGGTATCGGGGTAGCTGTCGGATTTGTGTCTCAGATTAACGGTTTTCAGCGCATCGAAGACCTTTGCCTTTATGTCTCTTTCATCCGCTCCCCTTATGCGAAGGGCGAGGGCGACATTCTCAAAGACATCCCGGTTGCCGAGCAGCCTGAAGTCCTGGAAAATAACGCCGATGGTTCTCCTCACCAATGGAATATGTGAATCCCGGAGGGTGTTCGTCTCCCATTCTGCAACCCTGATATTTCCCTCATCGGGTTTTTCAGCAAGATAGATCAGTTTGAGAAGCGTAGACTTTCCGGAGCCACTCGGTCCGGTGATGAAGATCATCTCTCCTTTTTCAACGGAAAACGTTATTTTCCGGAGAGCGGTATGGGTATCATAATGTTTTGATACGTCCTGAAACTGTATCATTATCTCACGTTATACATTATTGCAGTGCCTCTTGGACAGTCTTAACGATATTTTCGGCTGTCAGGCCATACAGTTTCAGCAATTCCTCCGGTTTTCCGGAACAGCCGAAGTTGTCTCTTATCCCGATCCTGAGGACCTTCGCGGGATGATTTTCGGAAAGGAATTCACTCACGGCGCTGCCGAGGCCGCCGATGATCGAATGTTCTTCCGCAGTAACGATAAGGCTGCATGTCTGTGACAGTTTCAGCAGCAACTCCGTGTCCAGCGGCTTTATTGTTGACATATTGATTACTCCGGCATCAACGCCCTTTTCTTTCAGGATCGTTGCCGCTTTGAGGGCGCTGTCGACCATAATCCCCATAGCGATGATGTTTGCGTCCCTTCCGATATGGAACGCGTACGCTTTCCCTATTTTGAATGCATACCCATCAGGCATTACCGCAGGGACCTTAGACCTGCCGAGCCGCACATACACAGGACCGAAATAATCGGTGACTGCATGAATGACCTGCCGCGTCTCGGGGCCGTCCGCAGGGACGATCACCGTCATATTCGGGAGTACCCTCATGAGCGCCACATCTTCAATCGCCTGGTGTGAGGCCCCGTCTTCACCGACGGTAACACCGCTGTGCGTTGCGACGAGCTTTACGTTAAGGTTCGAATAACAGACGGTCTGCCGTATCTGTTCCCACGCCCTTCCGGTCTCGAACACCGCAAAGGTTGAGGCAAACGGCAGTTTCCCGGTGAGAGAAAGTCCGCTCGCTGTGCCGATCATGTCCTGCTCGGATATCCCTATATTATAGAACCGATCGGGAAATGCTTTTGCGAATTTCCCTGTTTTTGTCGACCCAGACAGGTCCGCGTCAAGAACAACGATATCCTCCCTCTCCCTTCCCAGTTCGAGGAGCGCCTCCCCGTAAGCGTCCCTTGTTGCGATCTGTTTCTTTTCCGCTGATTGTGTGCCTTTTCCTGTTACAGGTGCCCTCTCGCCCATTATCGTTTCAGTTCCTTTAATGCCATTTCGAGTTCTTCGTGCGTAGGCGTTATCCCGTGATATTCAACCTTGTTTTCATAAAACGAGACGCCTTTCCCTTTTACCGTTCGTGCAACGATCATCGTCGGCTTCATCTTTACTGACTCGGCCTTATCGAGCGCGCCGACAACTGCTTTCATATCGTGTCCGTTAATATCAATGACATTCCACCCGAAAGCCTCCCATTTATCCACGATTGGCTCGATGCACATGACGTCGCAGCACTGCCCATCGATCTGAAGGCCGTTGTTATCGATAAATGCACACAGATTATCAAGGTTATAGTGTGAAGCGGTCATTGCCGCCTCCCATACCTGCCCTTCCTGAGTTTCCCCGTCCCCGAGGAGACAATAAACGCGGGAGTTCAGTTTGTCCATTTTCAATCCAAGGGCAATCCCGTTTGCAATGGAGAGCCCCTGTCCCAGTGAACCGGTCGATATCTCAATGCCGGGAAGCTTTGTTGAACACGGATGACCTTGCAGGGGGCTCCCGATCTTTCGTAATGTTTTCAGTAATGATGGATCAAAGTATCCCGATAATGCCAGCGCCGCATAGAGAACAGGCGCCGCGTGCCCTTTGGAGAGGATGAACCTGTCCCTTTCTCTCCATTTCGGGTCATTGGGTTTATGCCTCATTTTATAAAAATAGAGCGCCGTCACAATGTCCGCTGCAGACAGGGAACCACCCGTATGACCTGAGCCGGACTCGGTCAGCATTTTAAGGATTTCGCTTCTCATGATTCTCGCCTTTTCCTGGAGAGCTTCTATGTCCGGTTCACGAATAACTGTTGTCATTGTTTATCCCTTTTCATTATATAGTTGAGCAGAATATCGTCAAGGCTCTTAGATAGCTGGTGTTTTGCCCTCACTTCGATCGATTGAGACGTGGGGGGCTGCTGCTCTTCGCCCTGTTGGGAGGAAGTAGTGTCTTCAACGGTTTCCTGTACTTCTCTCACTTCCTCAACCGCTCTGACTTCCTCAACTGCTCCTTGATAATCACCGGTGAATTTGCCGGCCAGCAGCTCCTTAATCATCCATTTGTGCTGCGTTTTCATGATCTTGGTGACCTTTTCCCTGAAATCGGGGTCCTGGGCGACACGCGCATAGTTCGTCTTTCTCGATGCGATAATGGCGCCCTGGGAATAGATAAGGCTCACGATCACGGGGTTTTTTTGCCCGCTGTCCTCGGTCTGGACATGATAGACGAGTTCTTTATAGGATATGTTCGTATTGTAGCCAACAAGCATTATCTCTTTGTATTTTCAAACAAAATTAAGTTTATTATATATAGCAGCAGGCAAAAAAGGGAAGGGGACGATTATTACCGTGTCTGGTATGGCGCTATGGATTACGGGACTTCCGGGAAGTGGCAAGAGCACCGTTGCGGATGAGATAAAGGCAAGGCATCCCGCGTTCGTGCTCATCAGGATGGATGAACTGCGGAAGGTGATTACCCCGCAGCCGACGTATTCCGAAACAGAGCGGGAGATTGTCTACAGGGCGATGGTCGCCCTTGCAAAGAAGTTGACGGAGTCGGGACACGACGTCATCATCGATGCGACAGGGCATCTGAGGAAGTGGCGTGAGCTTGCTAGGCAGCTTATTTCGCGGTATGGCGAGGTCTATCTTAAATGCCCGATAGAGATATGCATCAGACGTGAACAGGCGCGGGTTGAAACCCGTGAGGCGCCAAAGGATGTCTATAAAAAGGGCGCTGCAGGCTGGCCGGTGCCCGGCGTGTCGGTTTCGTATGAAGAACCGTTACGGTCTGAACTTGTGGTAGAAACAGATAAGGTATCGCTGAAGGACATGATGCAGAAGGTGGAAGATTTGATTGCAAGAATGTAAATGACGTCTCCGCCTATTACATTATGACGCGAGCTTCCTGAACCCGAGGCCTTTCAACTCGAAAAGTACCATGATATGGAAATCTTCGGGATTATTAATGACTTCGATGCTTATCCCCCAGCACTGGCTTAGATATTTGAGGGCTAAAGAAAGTTCCTTTGTTTCCTTTTCCTCAGCATCGTACCATACCCTTCCCGAGAGGTATAAGGGTTTGTAGGGATGAATGCCGAGCCCGGCAACATAGGTTTTAATGTCGCTGTTTTTTTCATATCTCTGACCGGTAGAAAACGTAAAAACGGAGATCTCTGCATTCAGGTCTGAATTGATGCTTTCCAGACCGCCGGTGTGCACGTTATAGGCAGCATTCAGCCTGATCGAGAGCGGTTTCTTCATGCCGACTTCGAGCCTGAACGGGAGAAACGGCCTGTCTTCCTTATCCATATCATATGCCTGTGAAGCTCTGATTGTGAGAAATTCTCCGCGACGATTGAAAAACCTGTTCAGCAATGCGAATTCGATCGCCGACGTTTCCCTGAAGGGGGCAACCGAATCGAAGAGCGGAACATCATTTTCGGAATTTGTGATGAAGGTATAACCCAGAGAAGGTTCTATGACATGGGTGAACAATGCGTAGGTTCGCATTGCCCTAGTATGGGTTAACATGTTGTACTGAAAGGATTCCCTGTGCAGGGAGTTGTCATCTGTCCCGTGAAGGGAATATGCTGTTTCACGCAGACCGACCGACTGTGATATCAAGACATCCTTACCGAACGAATGGAGTATCTTCGGAAAGATATCGAACCGCTGTCCGTCAACGCCTTCTTCCCTCCAGAAATTTGCGAGCGTTGTTGCGCCTGAAAGATAGAACGAGCCGACCTTTACCGGGTTCAGAACAAAGCCTGCTTCAGGCAATTTCTGAAGAGGAGAAGGGCTGTTCTCTTTCAGGTCGATCCAGTATTGTGATAAGAGATAGGCGCGGGAGTTCGCAAAAGGAATCATCACCTCGCCTGTCGATTCGAGAAAACGGTTTGTCCGCGCCTCAATATGCGTGTTGAACTCACGGTAGTAGTCGTCCTTGTTGATATAATTTATGCTCAGATATCCGCCGATCCTTTCCGTCGAGCGATGGTCATGGAATCCTTTCAGTTCGAAAAAGTCTTTTTTGAGTTCCTCGTCCCTGAGATGATAGACCCACCATATTCCCTTTATATCCCCCGGCTCAATATACCGGTATTCAAGGCTTTCCCCTAATCCTCTTTCTGAATAGTGGTCAAGGGAAAACGTTGCATCGCGGTTTTCCGCTATTGCCCAGTAGAACGGGAGGTTGAAGTAATATCCTCTTGTACTGCTGTAGCCGATATCGGGTATCAGGAACCCTGTCTTTCTTTCAGTGCCTATCGGTGTCCAGAGATAGGGGGTGTAGAGGACGGGGAAATCCTTTATCCGGAAAGAAACGCCTTTTGCCTTTAGCCTGTCACCGGCTACGGCATCGATCTGTTTACCCCTGAAACACCATGCCGGGGAAGGAGGGTCGCATGTTGTGAATGTGGCTTCAGGACTCACGTAGTAATCCTCGCCTTTCTTTTCGATCAGTTTCCCCGAGATGCGGTAATTATCTTTTTTATAGAGGATTTCAGCATCGTAGATAATGCCGGTTTTCTTGTCGAGATTGAATTCAGCCTTAGTCCCGGTAATCGACACTTCAGTATCCTTGTATTTCATGTTGCCTGTGGCAACGGTATCGGATGTCTCTCTGTTATAGGTCACTTCGTCTGCTTCGATGAGAGCGTCGGCCCTCTTTATCTGCACATTTCCCTTTGCGGTATAGGTCGATGTCTCTTGCCTGTATTCGAGGTTTTCAGCGGTTATGTCTGTCTGCTCCTCCGCAAAACAGTAGGTAGTAGATAGCAGGTAGTAGATAGGTATCAGAAAAAGGAAAAAGATAATTTTCCGATTTATTTTGCTGTCTGCTAATACCTTTCTACTATCTGCTGGTGTTGTCATTCCCTCAGCCCTCCGAGCACACCTTTCTGTCCGAGCACCTCTTTTGCTTCGCCCGTGGTGTAAAACGATCCCGTAACGACAACGAGAGGTGCAGGGGCAACGGTGAGGGGTGATGAGTTATGGGTCATGGCCATTTGAGCCGCAATGTCGAGGGCTTCTTTCACTGTGCGCGTCGCCTGAGCAGCAGGAAACCCGAGCGACGCAGCCACTGCTGCAAGTTTCTCCGCACTGGCTGCTCTGCTCCCTGCAGGGGCCGTACAAATAATATGCGAGGACAGGGGTAATAATGGTTCCATAATGCCTTCAATGTCTTTGTCGTTCATAATGCCGAGTATCATTATAATCTTTTTGTATTTTTCAAGGAAGGTTCTTTTCAGCGCCTGTGCGAGCGCCGCTGCTGCCGCAGGATTGTGGGCGCCGTCTATGACAACCGGAGGTATTTCGCTGATGAATTCGAGTCTCCCCGGCCATTTTGTCGATGCAAGACCATTTCTGATCCTCTGAATGTGTTCCTCATGACACGGAGACGCAGAGATATGGAGGGCGATCGTCGCTGCTTTAATCGCCACAGATGCGTTCTGCATCTGATGTATGCCTGCAAGTGGCAATACCAGATCGTGGATTCTCATGGCGCTGTCCGAATAATCAAAGGTGATCCCTTTGACATCTTCCTTTTTCATATCTGCTGAAAAATCGCTGTCATAGAAAAACAGTTCGGCTTCTTCTTCCTCCGCCTTTTTTTCGATCACCGCTTTTGCTTCCGGTTCCTGAATCGAGGCAACGACGGGGATGCCCTTCTTTATGATCCCCGCCTTCTCAAAGGCGATCTCACCGAGTGTACGACCAAGGAATTCTTTGTGATCAAAACTAATGTTTGTAATAACCGAAACCTCGGGACTGAGGATATTGGTGGCATCGAGCCTGCCTCCCATTCCCACTTCGATAACCGCAATATCTGTTTTTTTTCTTTTGAAATACAGCAGCGCCATTGCAGTGACGACCTCGAAGAATGTCGGAGAAAAGCCAACGGATTGCGAGACGACTCCCCTGACCTCTTCTGCCAGCTGAATGACGTCGTGTTCAGTGATCTGCTCGCCGCTGATCCTGATCCTTTCCGTAAAGCTCACCAGGTGGGGAGAAGTAAAAAGCCCGACCCTAAGTCCCGCGCCTTGCAAAAGAGAGGCGATGATTGCCGCTGTGGAACCTTTGCCGTTTGTGCCGGCGATATGTACGGAAGAAAATGTTTTGTGCGGATTATGGAGAGCGGAGAGGAGGCTGGTTATATTGTCAAGGCCGAATTTGATCCCGTGCTGTTGAAGACCGTAGAGGTACTGAACTGACTCTCGGTAGCTCATAAAAGGAGTTCGAAAATCCTGGCGAGCGTCTCCTTCAGATTTTTTCTATCGACGACCATATCGATCATGCCGTGTTCGAGGAGAAAATCCGACCTCTGGAAGTCATCGGGGAGCGGTTGCTTGATCGTCTGCTCAACCACCCTCGGGCCCGCAAACCCGATCAGGCTTTTCGGTTCCGCGATGATGATGTCTCCCAGTGTGGCAAAACTTGCGGTGACGCCTCCGAATGTCGGGTCGCACATGACCGATACATAGAGGATCCCGATCTCCTTCAGCCTTCCTATCGCAGCGGAGACCTTCGCCATTTGCATCAATGAGAAGATGCCTTCCTGCATCCTTGCACCCCCTGACGAAGAGACAGCAACGAGCGGTTGTTTCTTTTCTATGGCTCTTTCCGCAGCCCTGGATACCTTTTCTCCCACGACAGAGCCCATGCTGCCGCCCATAAAAGAGAAGTCCATGACAATGATACTGGCAGGATATCCTTTAATAGTTGTGTCAACCGAAATGACCGCTTCCTTGAGGCCGCTCTTTTTCCGGCTTTCCTTCAGCCTGTCTTTATAGGAAACGGTATCCTTAAAGTGGAGCGGATCGATTGATACGAGGTTTTCATCCATTTCGGCAAAGACGCCGTCATCCGCGAGGAGTTTCAGCCTTTCGCGGGCGCCTATTCTAAAGTGATAGTTGCACTTCGGGCATATCTTCAGATTTTTTTCGATCTCTTTTTTGTAGACGATTTCCTTGCAGCCGTCGCATTTTACCCATAGCCCTTCGGGTATTTTGCTTTTTTTGTCGCTCCTGATCTCTTTTGTTTTTTTAAACCATGCCATGGTTAACCCTTTTTTTGCAGAGTGTTTCTGCTGTTTTCATTTCGTTGCTCACCGTATCGCCTGCCGTAGACTGATGACATAATCCTTCAGCGTATCGGGAGTCTCGTGAAGTCTCTTGACGATTGCGCTGCCCACGATAACACCGTCTGCGACCTTTGCAACAGCAGCCGCATCTTCGGGAGTCGATACGCCGAATCCGACCGCAACGGGCGTGTCTGTACAGCCCTTAATTTCTGAGATCAACCGTTCCATTGATCCGTCAAACAGGAGCCCTGAGCCGGTTGTTCCGGTGATAGAGACATAGTACAGGAACCCCCTCGACACTTTTGCGACGATCCGTATCCTGTCCTCTGTTGAAGTCGGGGCAAGGAGGAATATGGTATCGAGATTCGCTTTTCTCGCATTTTTTATGAAATCCGCAGCTTCATCAGGGGGAAGATCCGGGATGATGAGACCGTCTACGCCGGCATCAGAGGCATCTCTGATGAAACGTTCTGAGCCATATTTAAAAACCGGATTGAAATAGGTCATGAGAATCAGGGGTATTTGAGTGGAGGATCTGATGTCTTTTACAAAGGCGATAACCTTCCTGAGGGTGACGTTGTTTTTCAATGCCCGTTCAGCGGCACGCTGGATCGTCGGACCGTCAGCGAGCGGGTCTGAGAACGGCACCCCCAATTCAACAATATCCGCCCCGCACTGCTCAAGCATCAGGACCGTCTCCTTCGTTGTTTCCAATGAGGGATCACCCGCCATAATATATGGGATAAATGCCTTCCCCCCGTCTTTCTTCAATCGTTTGAATGCCCTGCCAATCCGTGTCATTACAGTTCGATCCCTTTTATCCGTGCGACGTGCTGGACATCCTTGTCCCCGCGTCCCGAGAGATTTACGACAATGATTTTGTCGCTGGCAAACTCTGGTGCGCGTTTCGCGACTTCTGCAACCGCATGGGCTGACTCGAGAGCGGGAAGAATACCCTCTGTTTTTGATAAAAGTTCGAAGGCATTCAGTGCCTCATCGTCAGTCGCATAGGAATATTCAACACGTCCGGTATCACGAAGAAATGGGTGCTCCGGACCGATGGAAGCGTAATCCAGTCCCGCTGAGACAGAATGGGTCCCGAGCACATTGCCGTCGTCATCCTGAAGGAGATAGCTTTTGCATCCCTGGAATACGCCGATTGAACCTCCTGCAAACCGTGCGGCATGTTCTCCGGATTCGATTCCTTTGCCGCCGGCTTCAACGCCGATCATCTTCACGTCGTCATTGAGAAATTCGTAAAAGAGTCCCATCGCGTTGCTTCCGCCGCCCACGCAGGCGATTAGACAATCGGGCAGTCTGCCCTCTGCCTCAAGGATCTGTTTCTTTGCTTCCCTGCCGATAACGGATTGATAATCCCTTACCATAACCGGGAACGGATGGGGGCCGAATACGGTCCCCAATACATAATGCGTTGATCTGACATTCGTTGTCCAGTCACGCAATGCGTCATTAATCGCGTCTTTCAATGTCTTCGATCCGGTCGCAACCTCTGTTACCTTCGCGCCGAGGAGCCTCATCCTGAAAACGTTCAATGACTGCCTCTTCATATCCTCACTGCCCATGTAAATCTCGCACTCCAGCCCCAGCAGCGCAGCGCCGGTTGCGGTTGCTACGCCATGCTGTCCAGCCCCTGTTTCAGCTATAACCCGCTTCTTTCCCATTTTCTTCGCAAGCAGGACCTGCCCTACGGCATTATTGATTTTGTGCGCGCCGGTATGCGCGAGGTCCTCACGTTTCAGATATATCTTTGCGCCGCCGAGACGCTCCGTGAGGCGCTTTGCAAAATAGAGGGACGTCGGTCGCCCTATGTATGTCTTCCTGAGAGCGACGAGCTCCCGCTGGAATTCCCTGTCTTTTTGAGAAAGGAGATACGCCTCTTCAAGCTCTTTCAGTGCGGGCATGAGCGTTTCGGGAACAAACCGTCCGCCGTAAGCGCCGAAGTAACCTTTTCTGTCGGGTAATCTCTTGATTGCAGCCTCCCATCTGGCAGTAATAAAAGAATATTATATCCCATCTCCTTCAAATAGTGCACAAATTCAGAGGGGAAACTCAGAACGACTTGAAAACAAGGTATCAGGCTATGCGGGATTACTAATTAGAGTCTGTGTATAAAGTATAACACCTCAAAACAAAAGGGGAAATGGTAAAATTGCAGAGAAATCAAACCATAGGAGAGAGCATTGAAACTACTGAATGATTTGAAACTGCAATTTGAAAAAGAGCTGTGGGCGTTGAGCCCTGAACTGGCAGTAATGGACACGATATTGAATCAGCGTCCTGAGATATACGAAATGGTGAAGAATGACATAACCATGGGGGAAGAAAACAGTTGTTTCGTGAGGCAGGACATGCCGACGGTTGAGCAGATCGTGCGGGCAGCGATATACAAAGAGATGAAGAGCCTTACGTATCGGGAGCTTGAATATGCGCAGCATGATTCGAGGATGTGCTCGATCTTTATCAAGCTTGACGACAGGAGGCCGTTTTCCTTTAAAGCGTATCAGAAATACCTATCAAGAATAAGCGGGGAATCTCTGAACAATGGGATGATAGCGATCAATAAGATTGCTATAGGAGAGGGGCTTGAGGATAGCAAGAGCATACGGACTGACAGTACGGTAGTGGAGACGAACATACATTATCCTACGAACAACTCGCTGGTATGGGACTGCATTAAGACCATAGACCGTCTTTTGAAGAAACTAAAGGACGGCGGCGTGCAGATCAAGCCCCGGAGCTACAGGAAACAGGCGAAGAAGAACCATTACAAGATCAACAATACCAAGAAAAAAGAGGAGCGGGAAGAAGAATTCAAGAAACAGTTGAAGCTTCTTCGGAGCAGTATAAACCAGACTGAACGGGCTTTTACTGCGACGCTGCCGAAAACAATAGAGGGATGGATAGAAGCGCAAGCCGTTATCAAGGAACTCAGGGAATTATTGCCTAAAGCTGAGAAGGTTTATGACATTACATGGCGTCATGAGATACTTGGGGAATCGGTGCCGAATAAAGAGAAGATATTTTCGATATTTGAGGACCATACGGATATTGTCGTCAAGGGAGGCCGTGAAGTTGAATTTGGGCATAAGGTAAACCTTGCCGGCAAGAGGAGCAATCTGATTCTTGATTGCCAAATATTGGACGGCAACCCTGCCGATGCAACTATCTACGGAGATGTGATAGACCGGATACACGAGAACTTCGGGATAATACCACGCAATATTGTGACTGATGGTGGGTACGCCTCAACAGCCAATGCACGGATAGCTCAAGAAAAGGGAATCATCAATATAGTGTTCAACAAGATAAAAGGATCCTTGAAAAATATTGTCAGAAGCAAGAATATGGAGACACGCCTGAAGAAATGGCGCAGTGGTATTGAAGCGGTAATCTCCAACCTCAAAAGGGGATATGAACTGTTCCGGTGTGAATGGAAAACGCGGGCACGGTTTGATGCAAAGGTGTACTGGAACGTAATTGTTTACAACATTCGTGTTATGACGGGAGCACTCCTTGCAAAGATGCAGACTCATATTCAATGACCACGGAACAGAATAATGGACATGCAAAGAACACCGATGGAGATCCGCGCCCGAAATCATGAAAAATATCAGCATAAGCTACAATCATGAAAGATAAGGTACAAAATCTCGGAAACTATCAGGGCTCCGGGAACGGGCACATCCCCGTAAAGTAGAAAATTGAAAGTTTATACACAGACGCTATTTAAATACGCTGCCGGATAAATGGAAGCAATATATCAAAAACAAAATCATTGAATATGTCCCTGATTTTTTTAGTGAGCTGAAATAGGCACGGATACAGTCTGCTGAAAAATTCTGCTACAAATCGACTACAATCGGAAATGAGAGAAAGCGCAATATCGCTGTAAGTCCCTTATTTAATTGGTAGTCCCAACGGGATTCGAACCCGTGTTACGGCCTTGAGAGGGCCACGTCCTAGGCCTCTAGACGATGGGACCGAGATGGCTGGGGAGAGAGGATTTGAACCCCTGTAAGCAGATCCAGAGTCTGCCGTCCTGCCGCTGGACGACTCCCCAAGCGAGATTTT
>Ga0209254_10002231_pt1 | contig 17565 bp, 12 predicted proteins | sample FrelakmetDIP11DI_FD_187148 | JGI IMG/M metagenome (GOLD analysis project Ga0209254, IMG submission 187148) | Freshwater lake sediment microbial communities from the University of Notre Dame, USA, for methane emissions studies - DIP11 DI (SPAdes)... | ecosystem: Environmental > Aquatic >... | reverse complement strand
CCGAGCAGGCGGCTGCGGCGGCGACGCTGGCTGCTCAGGAGGCAGCGGTTACGCCAGAGCTGCTCTACAGCACCTGGCATGTGGCCACGGATGGTTCAGACAGTGCCGGGGATGGCTCAGAGGCCAACCCATTTGCCACTATCCAGCATGGGATTGATCTGGCCAGCCATGGCGACACCGTGCTGGCGCATCCCGGAGTCTACAAGGAAAACATCAATTTCCTTGGCAAAAACATCGCCGTTGGCTCGCTGTTTGTCACCACCGGTGACGAGGACTATATCGTGCAGACCGTTATCGACGGCACCAGACAGGACCACGTCGTCACTTTTGAAAACAGCGAAACTGCCGGGGCAAGTTTGAGTGGTTTTACTATTACCAACGGATATGCGTCCGGTACGCCTTGGCCGGAATCGAGTGGAGGCGGTATTTATTGCATCCACGCCGATCCAACCCTAGCCCACCTAAGGGTCTCAGGTAATGAGGCCACCGGTGAAGGCGGCGGCTTGTACTTTGACACTTGCTCCCCCATCATTGAGGACATGGTGGTCGCGAGCAACCTGGCTGGCACAGGGGGTGGAGGGATGAGATTCTCGTCCGGTAGCCCAATCCTCGAGAATGTGGTTGTGACGGGTAATTCGGCTTCGTCTGGTGGCGGTCTGTTCTTTTACCATGCCGAGGCCACGGTGACGAGTGCTCTGATTGCAGATAATGTTGCCGACGATCGCAGCGGAGATGGCGGCGGCGGCGGATTGTACTTTGATGGCTGTAATCCGATCTTTGTGAACGTAACAGTTGTGGGCAATTCGACGCTCGGAGATGGAGGTGGCCTTCACATATCTTACTCCAGCAACCCAACTCTGGTGAACTCGATTGTCTGGGGAAATTCGCCGGAACAGATCTACTTTGATACGGATTGGGGGGGCGAGGCGGTGACTATCGAGTATTCGGACATCCAGGGTGGGGAGGCGGGCATTGTCACGAACGGTCAAGGACCGGTCTATTGGGGCGACGGAAACATGGACGCCTCTCCCCAATTCGTGAATGCCGGCTCGGATGACTATCACCTGGCGGATGACAGCCCGTGTCTCAATACGGGCAAAGAAGCCGGCGCTGCCCTGAGCGACATCGACGGCAACCCTCGGCCTGACCCGCCGGGGTCTAATCCCGACATGGGGGCTTATGAGAGTCCGTAACCTTTGTTGCCCACCTGAATCCTTGACCAGTAATGGAGTCCTACCAGAATCCAAGGCGGTGAACATGACCAGCCTGCCATGGCTATCCTGCCAGCCGCCCACGGCAGAGGCGGGCATTACCGACCACTGGCCCAAGCCGCCGGGGTGCGAGTAACGCGCTTATATCGATGGAGGCAACCTCATGAAAGCGGTCGTATATGAAAAATACGGGCCAGCGGATGTTCTTCAGCTCAAAGAGGTGGAAAAGCCCGCGCCCAAGGACAATGAAGTACTGGTCAAGATCCATGCGACAACAGTGACCAGAGGGGACACGATAATGCGAAGCCTCAGAATTCCTGGCCCTGGTTGGCAGCGACTCTTTGCGCGAATATACCTGGGTATTCGAAGACCTAAAAGGACCATATTGGGGATGGAGCTGGCCGGGGAGATTGAATCAGCCGGCAAGGATGTGAGGCGGTTCAAGAAAGGTGATCAGGTTTTTGCATCCACCTTCGGGGTGGATTTTGGCGGACATGCCGAGTACAAATGTCTGCCTGAAGGCGGGGTGGTGGCCATAAAACCGGCCAATATACCCTATGAGGAAGCCGCCGCCGTTCCCGGTGGGGGGATGACGGCATTGCAGTGTCTCAGAAAAGGCAATATCCGGAGTGGACAAAAGGTTCTTATTTATGGTGCCTCCGGAGCAGTAGGCACTTTTGCGGTACAGCTTGCCAAGCACCACTTTGGGGCAGAAGTGACCGGTGTGTGCAGCGCCACGAATCTAGACCTGGTGAAATCTCTGGGTGCCGATCAGGTCATTGACTACTCGCAAGGGGATTTTACCCAGGCTGGTGAGACTTATGACGTCGTTTTTGATGCGGTGGGCAAGCTATCCCCTTCCCAAGGAAAAAAGGTGCTCAAGAAGACAGGCATCTATCTCAACGTTCTAACTGCGTCGGACGGCGCCGACAAGACTGAAAATCTAGTCATTCTCAAAGAGCTGGTTGAGGCCGGAAGGATAAGAGCGGTCATCGATAGGCGCTATCCTTTGGAACAGATTGCCGAGGCTCACCGGTATGTCGAAAAAGGGCACAAAAAGGGAAATGTCGTCATCACGGTGGAGCATAACGGCAAGACCTAGCACAGCATGGCTCAAGAGGGTTACGGACTGCCGGCGGACACCAGATCCAGCAGTTTCTGCTGGGCTGCCGGGGACAGGCCCAGGTCCTGTATGCCGGCCTGGAGTGTGGCGAGGGTGCCATATCCCCCAAGATAGCCGTTGACGCGCGCGGCGGCCGTCGAGGCGACAAACTCGCCGTCCTGCGGATAGACGGCGCGGAACTCGCGCAGCAGGGCCGGAACCTGCTGGAGCCGGTACTTCTGGTGGTAGGTCTCGGCCAGGTAGAACTGGGCAAAGGGCACGATCTCGGTATAGATCGGGGTTCCGCTGCCGGCGGCTTCGCGGTCCCGACTCGCTTCGGCCAGCCGTTTCTGCTCCTCGGTATGGTAGAAAATGATAGAGGCATACTGCCTCGACAAGGGCCGGGCAGTGGGACTGTGACTGCTCCAGAAGACGTCCAGCAGTTCCTGGTAGGAGATCTGGGCCGGATCGTAATCGATCTGGATCGTCTCGCTGTGATCGCCCAAGTCGCGATAGGTGGGGTCGGCCTTGCTTCCGCCCGCGTATCCCACGCGGGTGCGGACGACGCCGGGGAGGCTCCCGAACTGGGAGTCAGGTCCCCAGAATCAGCCCAAGGCAAAGGTGGCCGTTTCGGTCTTCTTCGGTGCGGCCGCATCCAGGGGTGGGATGGCCGGCCGGGATGCCGGAGCGGGCGTGGCGGCAGCCTGCGGGTCCGTCTGCCGGGTTGAGCCAGAAAACAGCCCGGCCCTCCCCACGACCAGGCCTGCCCCCAACAGCACCAGCAGCACCAGTCCCAGGATAGCTATAGCGGCTTTGAACGGATCTGCCATCAAGAACCCTTTCTAGACCTCGATTTCTTGGTCCTGCACGTCCTCGAGCTGGAGGGCGGCCGAGTTGACACAATAGCGCAGCCCCGTCGGCTGGGGGCCATCGTCGAACAGATGCCCCAGATGGCCATGACACTTGCTGCACAGGACTTCGGTTCTGATCATGCCGTGGCTGGTATCCCGCTCGGTGTCGACATTCTCCTCCGAAATGGGCGCCCAGAAGCTCGGCCAGCCCGATCCCGACTCGTACTTGGCGTCGGAGCTGAACAGGTCGTTGCCGCAGGCCGCGCACTTGAATCTACCTTGGCCCTTGAAATGGTAGTATTTACCGGTGAAGGGCGATTCGGTGCCCTTTTGGCGCATGATCCGATACTGCTCAGGCGTAAGCTGCTCCCGCCATTCTTTTTCGCTTTTGACCGTTTTGTCAGCCATGGGTCCTTCCCGATTCCAGGATAATGTGGTGAACCAGTTTCTGCCGGTTCACCTGGCAGAGCTATCTTACCATGGTTTGGGGCGTTTTTATGGAAGCCAGACCACAATGGAGCCGGGCCGCGCGGGCGACGCAGATACGCCTGCCGCGCCACGTTGCTTGCCGCTCCCCCGCTGTTACGCTATAATGCCCACCAGGCGAAAGACGTGCTGGCCTAGAATCGATCGCCCCAGGAGGTGCTGATGTCAAAAGAGCCGAGGTTGACCAAACCGGTAAATCCGCCCACGAAGCGGCTCATCGGCGACATGCCCAGGATCGGCATCCGGCCGGCTATTGACGGCCGGTGGGGAGGCGTGCGAGAGTCGTTAGAAGAGCAGACGATGGCCATGGCCCGCTCGGCGGCAGAGTTCCTGTCGGCCAACCTGCGCCACGCCAACGGCCTGCCGGTGGAATGCGTCATCGCCGATAGCTGCATCGGCGGTGTGGCGGAAGCCGCCGGGGCCGCGGCCAAGTTCAGCCGGGAAGGGGTGGGCGTGTCGCTCACTGTTACGCCCTGTTGGTGCTACGGCTCGGAGACGATGGACATGGACCCGCTGACGCCCAAGGCGGTGTGGGGGTTCAACGGGACCGAGCGACCGGGGGCGGTATACCTGGCCGCGGTGCTGGCCGGCCACAATCAGAAGGGCCTGCCGGCGTTTGGCATCTACGGCCGGGACGTCCAGGACGCGGGCGATAGGTCGATCCCTTCCGATGTGCAGGAGAAGCTGCTACGCTTTGCCCGGGCCGGGCTGGCGGTGGCGACCATGCGCGGCAGGTCGTACCTGTCGATGGGCGGCGTGTCGATGGGCATTGCGGGCTCGATCGTGGACCAGTCGCTCTTTGAGAGTTACCTGGGCATGCGCGTGGAAACGGTGGACATGAGTGAGTTTATCCGCCGGGTGGATGAAGAGATCTATGACAAGGCAGAGTGGGCTCGGGCTATGCAGTGGGTGAAGGAGCACTGCCGGGAAGGCCAGGACTATAATGCGGCCGAAAGGCAGCGCAGCCGGGCGCTCAAAGACCTCGACTGGGCGTTCGTGGTCAAGATGACCCTGATCGCCCGCGACCTGATGACCGGCAATCGCCGGCTGGCGGAGACGGGCTTGGGCGAGGAGGCGATGGGCCACAATGCCATCGCGTCCGGCTTTCAGGGCCAGCGGCAGTGGACCGACCACTTGCCCAACGGCGATTTCCTGGAGGCGATCCTGAACAGCTCGTTCGACTGGAACGGCATCCGCGAGCCGTACATCGTCGCCACCGAGAACGACTCGCTGAACGGCGCGTGCATGCTGTTCGGCCACCTGCTGACCGGCGCCGCCCAGGTCTTTGCCGACGTGCGCTCCTACTGGAGCCCGGACGCAGTCAGGCGGGTCACCGGCTATGGGCTGAGCGGCCCAGCCGGAGGCGGGATCATCCACCTAATCAACTCGGGCGCGGCGAGCCTGGATGCTACCGGCCAACAGACGATCGGCGGCCGGCCGGCCATGAAACCGTTCTGGGAGATCACGCCCGCCGAGGTCGAGAGGTGCCTGGAGGCCACTACCTGGAGCCCGGCCATGTTGGAGTATTTCCGCGGCGGCGGCTACTCCTCGACGTTCCTGACCCGCGGCGGCATGCCGGTGACCATGTCGCGGCTGAACATCGTCAAAGGGCTGGGGCCTACCTTGCAGGTGGCCGAAGGGTACACGGTGGACCTGCCGGAGGAGGTGCATCACACGCTGAACGAGCGCACCAACCCCACCTGGCCCACGCACTGGTTTGTGCCCATTCTCACCGGCAGCGGGCCGTTCCGCGACGTCTACTCGGTGATGAACAACTGGGGGGCGAACCATGGCGCGCTGAGCTTTGGCCACATTGGCGCCGATCTGATCACCCTGGCATCGATGCTGCGCATCCCGGTGTCCATGCACAATGTGGCCGGAGACAGGATTTTTCGGCCCAGTGCCTGGACCGCCTTTGGGGCGATGGAGCCGCAAGGGGCCGATTTTCGCGCCTGCGCCAATTTCGGGCCGTTATATGGCCGGTACTAGATGGAATAACTGACCTTCGAGCGCTACCACACCCCGCTGCCTTTAGCACAACGTCACCCAGGAAGTGACCGAACTATGGGAGGCACAAAGTGAGCCATAAACGAACGACAAACTGGGCGACACGGTTGTTCACCATTCTGACGTTAGCCACGCAATCATATTGAGCGGCTGCTGCGCGGCTTGTACTGGGCCATCCGGCATCCACGCAGCCACGAACACATAGAAGACAGCTGACCAGCGCCGCAGGGCTATGTCCCCTACTCCGCCGCGTAAAAGGTGATGCCGACAGTGCCCGGCCCCACGTGAGTGCCGATCGTCGGGCTGACGCCGGCCATGTAGAGTTCCGCGAAGCGGAAAGCGCCCGACACCCGGTCCCGGAGCGCCTCCGCTTCTGCTGCCGCCTGTGCGTGAATGACCGACGCATGTAGGGATGTCCTGGTCGAAAAATGTCATCACTGCCTGCACCCGACCGCCCATGCGCTGCGAGTCTCAGAGCTACTTTCGCGTGGTCGTCACCGTTCGGGGCACGGGCACCGTTCGTCGCAGCCTGGGTGGAGGGTGATTGATACGTTGGCGCGCTAAGCGAGCTTGGTGCTTCTGATAATCCCTCATATCTACGGCCTCTGCGATGGCCGTGCCTCAAGAGCTGCGGCGCTTTGCCTGGGGCAGCCTCTTCCATTTGACACAGAGGGCATTCTGCTGCACAATAAGGTTCTACGAGCGCGTCGCTGTAGAACAGAACAGATTGTGGAGGTGAGCATGCAATACCGCAGGTTTGGAAAATCGGACTGGCAGGTTTCGGCCTTGGGTTTCGGCTGTATGCGGCTCCCGACTACAGGGAAGCCTGAGGATATCGACGAGCCGGAGGCGAGTCGCATGCTGCACTATGCCATTGACCACGGCGTGAATTATGTGGACACGGCGTATGGCTACCACGGCGGCAACAGCGAACGGTTCGTCGGGCGGGCGCTCAAGGATGGCTATCGTGAAAAGGTGCGGCTGGCCACCAAGCTGCCGTGCTGGCTGGTCAAGACTGCCGAGGATTTCGACCGGCTGCTCGACGAGCAGCTCGGAAAGCTGCAGACCGACCACATTGACTTTTACCTGCTGCACGCCTTGAACAAGGGCAGCTGGGACAAGATGCGCGACCTGGGTGTGCGCGAATGGGCCAGCAAGCCCCTCGGCGATGGCCGCGTCCGCTACCTGGGTTTTTCCTTCCACGACGATTTCGATGCCTTCAAGGAGATCGTGGACGCGTACGACTGGACCTTTTGCCAGATCCAGCACAACTACATAGACATCGAGAACCAGGCCGGTACGAAGGGCTTGCAGTATGCGGCGGCCAGGGGGATGGCGGTGGTGATCATGGAGCCGCTACTGGGTGGGCGGCTGGTGAACCCGCCCCAGCCGGTGCAGGCGCTATGGGATGGCGCTCCCACTAGGCGCTCTCCCGCCGACTGGGCGTTGCAGTGGCTATGGAGCCAGCCGGAGGTGTCGGTCGTGCTCAGCGGCATGAGCACGATGCAGCAGGTTGAGGAAGACGTCGCCAGCGCCGGGCGGTCAGCGGTCAACGAGCTGACGGCCGTTGAACTGGCTTTGATTGACCAGGTGCGGGTGAAGTACAGCGATCTGTGCCCCATCCCCTGTACCAGGTGCGGCTACTGTATGCCCTGCCCCAATGGCGTGGATATCCCGCGCAATTTTGAGGTCTATAACGCAGGGGTCATTTACGAGAAACCCGGCTGGGCGCGCAACGAATACAACAACTGGATTTCTCAAGAGGCGCGCGCCAGCGCGTGCATCCAGTGCCGCGAGTGCGAGGACAAGTGCCCGCAGCGCATCTTGATCAGCGAGTGGATGCCCGTCATCCAGCGGGTGCTCGGGGAGAATGGGCCTTACGTAACCAAACTGGAATAGCGCGCCGTCGCACAAGATGCCGGTGGAAGGTTTTAGGGAGGTATAGATCATGCGTGTCTCACGTTTGCATGGCATCCGCGATCTGCGGCTGGAGGAGCTGCCGGCTCCCACGCCGGGTCCCGGCGAGGTACTCCTTCGTGTGGCGGCGGTGGGCGTCTGCGGCTCGGACGTGCATTACTTCCTGGAGGGCCGCATCGGCGATGCCGTTGTTTCAGAACCGTTGATCCTGGGGCACGAATTCTCCGCACGAGTGGCCGAACTGGGCCCTCAGGCTCACTCGGGCAGGGTTGACGGCCTCGAAATCGGGCAGTTGGTTGCCGTCGAACCGGGCATCTCGTGCGGGAGGTGCGAACCCTGCCGGCATGGACACCCCAACCTATGCCCCGACGTCCGATATTGCGGCACGCCGCCCATCGACGGGGTGTTTGCCGAGTACGCAGTCATGCCAGCCGAGAACTGCTATCCTCTGCCCCAAGGATTTGGCCCGGCGGAGGGTGCGCTGCTGGAGCCGCTGGGTATCGCCATCCACAGCGTCGACCTGGCCCACCTGAAAGCGGGGCAGACTGTGGCCGTGCTGGGAGCCGGCCCCATCGGTTTGCTCATCGCGGCGGTGGCAAGAGCAGCGGGGGCCGGCGAGGTTTTTGTGACCGAACCACTCGCCTACCGCCGCCAGTTCGCCCTCGACTATGTCGCCGATGCGGCGCTGGATCCCGGCGACACTGACGTTACGGCCGAGATCCTGCGCCTGACCGGCGGCCGCGGCGTGGATGTGGCCTTTGAGGCGGCTGGCGCGGCGGATGCTCCTCAACAAGCGGTGGATGTGGCCTGCACCGGCGGCAAAGTGATCCTGGTCGGGATTCCATCTGACGACAGGATGACGATCAAAGCCTCGACGGCCCGGCACAAGGGTCTCGTCCTCAAGCCGGTCTTTCGCATGAAGAATACCTATCCCCGCGCCATCCGCCTGGTGCAGACCGGCATGGTGGACGTCAAGCCGCTGGCTACTCACCTGTTCCCCTTGGAGCGCATCGGCGAGGCCTTTGAGCTGGTCACCGGCTACGAGGACGGCGTGCTGCGGGCGGTGATCCAGGTTTTCTGAAAGAAGGTGGCGCGGTCACAAGATCTACCGTTGTCACCGGGGCAGTTCGTGCGAGCGCTCATCGCCGCTCGCGCCTGCGCTAGCAGCGCCGCCACTTGGGGGGCGCGGTGAAGCATCCCGGGCGCCGGCGGCGAAACGAGCCAGACCGGCGGTCAGCTCGTCGCTCATGAGCGTTGGCCGGACGACTCGCGCCTCGAGCTTCAGTCCCTCGTCCAGAGAGAGCCCGTAGGTCGCCAGCGCGGCCTGTCGATCGGCGCAGATCCCGGCGAAGTTGGGATAGGAGGCGATGAAGCCTGCCAACTCGAGCGCTTGCGCCAGAGCTTGCCCTTCCGGAACGACCTCCTGCACGAATCCCATCGTGTGGGCACGCCGGGAATCGATGCGCACGCCGGTCTCAAGCAGGTAGAGGGCGTTGCCCAGGCCCATGATCCGTACGAACCGTTGCGTGCCGCCGTCGGTGTATGGGATCCCCCAGCGGCGACTGAGGCAGCCGAATTCTGCATTCTCTGCCGCAATCCGAAAGTCGCACCACGCGGCGAGCTCGAACCCGCCGGCGAAGCAGTACCCGTTGACCGCTGCGATCGTCGGCTTACCGGGGTCGAGCCGTGCGAATCCCATCGGCCCGGCGGCGTCGACGTAGCGATGCTGGAGCAACGACAATGGATTTTTGAGATCGGCCCCCGTGCAGAACGCGAGATCGCCGGCTCCGGTGACGACGAGTACGCGTGCCTCGCTATCGGCAGCGAATGCCTCGATCGCCTCAGCCAGGCCGACCGCCGTCTCGCCGTCGACGCAGTTGCGCACCTCCGGGCGATTGATGCAGAGGATTCGAATCGGGCCGCGGTTCTCGGTGATTACCTTGTGAGTCATCTGGTCCTCTCTTTGGCCTGCCGATGCTGATGCTTGCTACACACGTCGCAGATCGACGGGAGAGCAGGTCGATTTGCCCATGACCACGCCACGCACAGTTCTCGACAGAGCTGATGTAGGATTGTCTTCTGCGTCTCAGATCACTTTGTCGTTTTTGCCGGCCAGTTGGCGCAGGGCCTCAGTCTGGCCGGTGTGATAGCTCTCGTGCCAGCATAGAAAGAAGATGAGCTGGCCAAGGGTGGTGGTCCCCAGAAAGCTCTGCACCTCGCGCGCCAGCTCCTCCACGGTCATCTCTTGCAGCTTGGCCGCCAACGCGCTCTGGCCCTGCTCCAGCACCATGAGCAGTTGCTCTAGCGTGAGGATGTCGTCTGCGCCGCCGCAGACCGGCTCTGAGTTATACCCGTACCGCTTGGCGTGAGCCTCGCTGAGGATGGCCTCCTCCCCCAGGAAGCGCAGCATGGTGTTGCGGTTGTCGGCAATGTGGCCCAGCACCCAGTTCAGGCAGTTGCCGCGAAATGGAAGCTGAAGCAGGCTGTCGGCGTGGCTCAGGCCTTGTGTTTGGGCTTTGATGATGCCCAGATTGCGCTCAAGTGCTCCGATCAGATCCGTCGCCGTAATCACTTTGTCCTCCTTTCGAGCTGTATGGTCGCCATGGGAATCGCTCCCAGAACTAAACTGAAGCTAGGGTGAAACCTGCATCAGGTGCGTCGCACCAACGACGGGTGCAACGCACCGGCGTGTAGGTTTCAAGCGTGCTAGCTATTATACCACATTTGGGATCCTGGTCCATTGCCACCTTGCCCGCAGGCGCAATGTTAAAATTTAAATCTGCTGGCCCTGGGTCTAGAGGTTCTGCTTGTTTCCTTGGGAAAACCATAGTATAATAGGCAATAGGCCGGTGAGATGGGGCCCACTGGCCGGTGTGACTATCGACCTGCCCGTCTCATCTTACACACGACCTCGTGTCGTGGCCTCTGGGGTGTGCGTCCCGCGTGGCACGCAGGACGCACCACGAAGTAGAGAAGGAGGTCCTCATGTCCAAGCGCGTTCTTCTACGGTGTCTTTTACTCCTTGCGGCCCTCACGACCCTGCTGCCCATCTTCCCTTTCCCTCCGGCCCAGGCCCAGGTAGCCACCGTCCAGGGGTCCACCGCGCCCACGCCGGCCCAGGCCCAGGCGCCCGGCGTGCAGGATACCATTCCGCCCTGGCCGGTCCTCAGCCTCGGCGCCATGCCCGGCACCGCGCCCGGCAGTGTCGAGCTGAGCTGGATCGCCCCGGGCGACGACGGCAACGCCGGCACCGCGACGGCTTACGTCGTGCGCTACAACACAGTGCCCATCACTGAAACAAACTGGATCAGCTCCATCGACGTCCCCGGCGAGCCGGTTCCCAGCCCGGCGGGCAGTGTGGAGAGCATGACGGTGTCCGGGCTGGCAGGGGGCCAACGCTACTACTTTGCGCTCAAGACCGAGGACGAAGAGGCCAACGTGTCGGGGGTTTCCAACAGCCAGTGGGCCGCGGCCCGGCTCTCGCCCAACGCTGTATTCCTGCCAATGGTCGACCGTGGCTTCGAAGAGCTGCCGCCGGTCATCCCCGACACGACCGTGGTCCTGACCGACACGACCATCCAGTACCTGGAGGCACTGTCCGACGACGGGACGTTCACCTTCAGCCAGATGACGCCAGAGCTGGCGGAGCTGGATCCCGGGGACGTCCTGGTCGGCGACGTGTCGCTCCATGCGCCGGCCGGCTTTTTGCGCAAGGTCAAGTCGGTGGTGCCCGTGTGCGATAAGGTGGTGGTCGAGACGGAGCAGGCCACGCTCGAAGACGCCATCCAGACGGGCTCGTTCCGGGCCAGCCAGCGACTCACGCCGGAGCAGGTGCGCACCAGCAAGTATGTTGACGGGGTCAGCATGGCCCCGTCGCCCGACGGATTAACGCTGAAATACAGCCTGGAAGACGTGGTGCTGTATGACGAGGACGGCAACCTGGAGACCGATAACGACCAGATCACGGCTGACGGCACGGTTTCGCTGGAGGTGGCGGTCGATCTCAGCGTCGACATAAGCTGGTTCCAGGTGCGAAAGGTCTGGTTCACCGTGACCGCCGACGAAGAGGCCGAGCTTTCCGTCGGTTGGAAGGTTGGGTACGAATTCGAAAAGAGCGTCGACATTTTCGAGCACACGTTCAGCCCGATTACGGTGATGGTCGGGGTCGTGCCGGTAGTGTTCGTGCCGGAAATGACCGTCAGCCTGGGTGTGAACGGCGAGGTTGAGGTCGCGCTGACGGCCGGCGTGGCCCAGCAGGCCCACCTCGTGGTCGGGGCCGCGTACGAGAATGGGCAGTGGAGCCCGATTAACGAGTTCAGCAACGGTTTTGAGTTCAATCCCCCGGCGTTGGAATTCAGTGCGTCGCTGGAGGCTTATGCGGGCCCGGAGGTGGCCTTTAAGCTTTACGGCGTAGGCGGTCCAAACGTGACCCTGAACGTCTTTGCCAAGGTGGAGGCGACCATTGCCAAGGCGGTGGAGGTGGCCCTCTCCGCCGGGCTGAAGCTGGAGACGGGGGTCAAAATCGAAGCCCTGGGCGAAACCATCGCCGAATATGATGGACCGTCGCTCACCTGGGAGTGGCTTCTCGGGGAGTGGACGTTTTGGGGGAACCGTCCGCCCAACGCACCTTCGAGTCCGCTTCCAATCGACGACGCCGAGGACGAGCCCATCAACGTCCTCCTGCAGTGGACCGGCGGCGATATCGATGGCGACGAAGTAACCTACGACGTCTACCTCGAGGCGAATGCCCCCTACCCCGACGTCAAGGTCGCGACCCAGACGGAGACGAGCTTTGAGGCGGGCACGCTGCAGCCGGACACTTATTATTACTGGCGCATCGTCGCTCAAGACCCGGACGAAGAAACGACCGTGGGGCCGGTATGGAGCTTTCGCACCGGCAGCGCCGTCAACAACGTGCCCACTCTGCCCTCTGGCCCCATACCCACCAACGGGTCCACGGACCAATCTATCTATCCGCAACTGCGCTGGACCGGCGGCGACCCCAACGGCGACGCCGTGACCTACGATGTCTATCTCGCCGCGGACGACAACACGCCCGATACGCTGGTCTGCGACGATGCAGGCAGCGAGATGTGCTCTCCCGGCGCGCTGGCCATGAGCACCGAGTATTACTGGAAGGTGGTGCCGCGCGATGAGCACGGGCGGGAGAACCCGGGCCCAGTGTGGCACTTTACCACCGGCACGTCCGAAAACGCCCCGCCTCTTGAGCCGTGGCTCGTCGTCGAAAACGGGGATGGGCCGGCTGACGGGGCGACAAACCAGGATCTGTGGACCCGGCTTTACTGGAGCTGCTTCGACCCCGATGAAGACCCTCTGACCTACGATGTCTACTTTGAGGCGGAGGACGGCACGCCCGATGTGCTGCTATGCTCCGGCACGGCCGAGAATGTCTGCGACCCCGGCCCTCTGGTCGGGAACACCGGGTACTATTGGCAGGTGGTGGCCCGCGACGACAAAGGGGCCACGACCGCCGGTCCCGTGTGGTGGTTTACCACCGCAGACGTGGTCGTTGTCCCCGAGGGTGAGTTCCAGATGGGCTGCGACGCGTGCAACCCCCAGGAGCAGTGCAGCGCCGACGAGCTGCCGCTGCACGCGGTGAGCCTGTCGCCCTATGTCATCGGCCGCACCGAGGTCACCAACGCCCAGTATGCCGCGTGCGTGGCGGCCGGGGGCTGCTACCCGCCGTACTATAACTCTTCCCGCAGCCGCTCCAGCTACTACGACAACCCCGATTTCGCCGATTACCCGGTCCTGTGGGTCCCCTGGCAACACGCAGCCGGCTATTGCGCTTGGGCCGGCAGCTCGGCCCAGGCCAGCGTGTGGCGGCTGCCGACAGAGGCCGAGTGGGAAAAGGCCGCGCGCGGCAGCGCGGCCACTCAGGTGTACCCGTGGGGGTACAGGGACCCCGACTGCTCGCTGTCGAACAGCCTGTACTGGGATGGCTTGAGCTATACCACCTGCATGACCGACACGGCCGCGGTGGGCAGCTATCCGGACGGGGCCAGTCCCTACGGCACCCTTGACATGAGCGGCAACCTGTGGGAGTGGGTCTCGGACTGGTACGCCGGCGACTACTATGGCATGTCGCCTTACCAGGACCCGCCGGGCCCGTCGGAAGGCTCGGACAAGGTGCTGCGTGGGGGCAGTTGGCTCGACCTGTGGGAGGGCGTGCGCGCCGCCAACCGCAGCTACGGCGAACACTCGGAATTCGCGAGCGATACCGTCGGCTTTCGCTGCGCAGCCGTCGCTTTCGAATATGCTTGTTCGCCTGGCCCCGACCAGATCTCCCTGTTCGTGGACGCGGACTATGGCGGGCAATGCGTGATCAAGGGTATTGGGGATTATCCGAACCCTGCGGCCATCGGCCTGCCAAACGACGCGATCTCGTCGGTCAAGGTGGGCAGCAACGTGCAGGCGGTGCTGTGTGAGCACGACAATTTCTACGGCATCTGCGAGACCTTTACCGCCGACGACCCCTACCTGGGGGACAATGGCATCGGAAACGACATGGTCTCGTCCGTAAGGGTCGAGCTGCGGCCCCCGGCCATGCCGGACGGCGACTGACGCCCGGCGGGGCCACGGACGGCGTGAGGCACCAGGAGGCTGTGCCCGGGCTGGTATATTCTCTCGTTCCCACGGTCCCCCGTGGCCTGTCTTGTGCCTGATAGGTACGGGGGATCGCTCCTCCCGGCGCTTAAGCTTACCAGGCCATTGTGCCGCAGGTGAGACCACCTGGAAAAAGTAGGGATTCTATCTTGGCCGTGACATCGCCGAAAAGCTCTACCCGCCGATAATGACGATTAAATCCGCGCCAGGGCTTGGCCCAGTCCCACACGTTGCGCCCAGGGTGATCTGCTCCGTGGTCGTAACTTCACAGGCCCCCCCGTGTTCTATTCCCAACGCCATTGGGAGGGGCATTTTGTGAGCGACAAGACACTTTCAGGCTGGGCTTTGATCCTGGGCGCTTCGAGCGGCTTTGGCGCCGCTTGCAGCCGCGCCCTGGCGGCGGCGGGCATGGACATCGTGGGGGTTCACCTCGACTCCAAGGCCACCTTACCCCGCGCCGAGGCGGTGGCGGCTGACGTGGAGGCCGCCGGCCGGCGCGCCCTGTTCTTTAACGTCAACGCCGCCGACGACGACAAGCGGCGACAGGTCCTCGACGCGGTGCAGGCTGAGGCGGGCGAGCGCCGGGTAAAGCTGGTGCTGCACTCGCTGGCCTTTGGCTCGCTCAAGCCGCTGGTGGCCGATACCCCGTCAGACAGCCTGACCAGGGCGCAGATCGAGATGACCCTCGACGTCATGGCCCACAGCCTGGTCTACTGGACCCAGGACCTGGTGTGGCGCAACCTGTTGGCCGACGATGCCCGGGTGTACACCATGACCAGCGCCGGCAGCCACCGCGCCTTTGCCACCTATGGCGCCGTGGGGGCCGCCAAAGCGGCACTGGAAAGCCACGTCCGCTACCTGGCCCTCGAGCTGGCCCCGCGCAACGTCAAGGTCAACGCCATCCAGGCCGGCATCACCGATACCCCGGCCCTGCGCCAGATCCCCGGCCACGAGACGGCCATGCGCCTGGCCCTGAAGCGGCACCCCTATGGCCGGATGACCGTTCCGGAGGATGTGGCCAACGCCCTGGTCGCCCTGGCCCAGCCCGGCGGCGCCTGGATGACCGGCCAGGTGATCCGGGTGGACGGGGGGGAAGATATCCTGGCCTAGTTGCCCGCTCCGCGCACCACCAGCGGCAGGTACATGAGATGCCCTCGAATCCGAATGAGCTGTGATACGCCGGGGATGCCGTTGACAAAGACGGTCACCAGATGATGGCCCACAGGCAGATCGGTGACCGGCAATGACGTAAAGGATGTGGGGCTGAAGGGCTGAGTTGGATCTGGCAACAGCCAGCGAATCTGATCGTTGTCCAGGCGGCGGAACTGCACCAGTGGATAGTTGGTGGCCGATTGGCTCCCACTACCGTCCGATGCCTCGGTCAAGCCATAGCCGCGAAAGCCACTGCCAGCGATCGCAAGCCGGCCGTCTGTCAACAACGGCGAGGTAACGCCATCCAGGACAGGGCGCCAGGCCGGGTCAAAGCCCAGGCCCCGGTCGTACAACTCGGCAGCGGCAGGCCAGCCGGTGCCGCTCTGGCCACCTGCGATCAGCACCCGGCCGTCGAGCAAGAACGTCATCGTGTGCCAGCGGCGGCCAACACCCAGCGAACCGGCCAGGGCCCAGGTCCCAGTGGCCGGGTTGTACACTTCTGTGCTGGCGAGACGAATGTTGCCGGTGCCTTCGCCGGTCGCCACCAGCACCCGGCCATCGTCAAGGAGCGCCGCCGTGTGGTAGTGGCGAGGGGTAGCCAGCGATCCAGTCAGACTCCAGGTTCCTGATGCCGGGTCGTACACCTCGGCGCTAGCGATAAGAACATTGTGGCTACCGACGCCTGCCGCTACCAGCACCCGACCGTCGGGCAGCAGCGTCGCCGTATGTTCCGCTCGGGCCACATTCAGGTCACCGGTGGTGCTCCACGTCCCCGTCGCGGGGTCGTATATTTCGGCGCTGCGGTTAAGGTCGTCCCAGTAGCTGCCGCCAGCCACCAGCACCCGGCCGTCGGGCAGCAGTGTCGCCGTATGGCTATAGCGATAAGCCGCCATAGAGCCGGTTGGGCTCCACGTGCCCGACACCGGGTCGTACAGTTCGGCACTCCGGGTAGCCATGCTCTCACCGCTGCCGCCAACGGCCAGTACCCGGCCATCGGGCAGGAGTGTGGCCGTGTGGGCGACGCGTTTGTGGTTCATCAGCCCAGTGAGGCTCCATGTTCCACTTGCCGGGTCGTACAGCTCTGCAGCGAGGGGAGCGCCGGAAGGGCTGCTACCACCTGTCACCAGCACCCGGCCATCGGACAGGAGCGTGGCCGTATGTCCTGAACTACGGGCGTTGATTAGCGATCCGGTCGGGCTCCAGGTCCCCATCGCCGGGTCGTACAGCTCCGCGTCGAGAATAGGAGCGGGGGCGCTGCCGTAGCCGCCGGCCGCCAGCACCCGGCCGTCGGACAGCAGAACCGCCGTGTGGCTGTTTCGAGGATAGACCAGCTCGCCCGTGTCGCTCCACCCTCCTGCCGCCGCCTCGTACGCCTCCGCGCTGGCGAGACCTCCGTCGTCGCCCCAGCCGCCCGCCACCAACACCAGGCCGGCGGTGAGCAACACCGCCGTATGGCAGTTACGGGCAAAGGCCAGGGAGCCCGCCGGGCTCCAGGCACCAGCCGGTGCGGCCGCCGGGTCATACACCTCGGCGCTGGCGAGATTGAGGTCTTGAGTGGCATCATACCCACCCACCACCAGTACCTGACCGTCGGGCAGCAGTGTGGCCGTGTGGTTGCCACGGGCAGAGGCCAGGGAGCCTGCCGGGCTCCAGGCACCGGCCACCGGGTCGTACAGCTCGGCACTGGCAAGCGAAACTCCATAGCTGTCTGCCCCGCCGGCCACCAGCACCCGGCCATCGGGACGCCGCACTGCTGTGTGAGCGACACGACCGGCACCCATCGAGCCGCTTTCGCTCCACGTGCCAGATGCCAGGTCGTACACTTCGGCGCTGGCGAGCGAGTTGCCGGCGACATCCATCCCTCCCACCACCAGCACCCGGCCGTCGGGCAGGAGCGTGGCCGTAAAGCCGTCCCGGAGGGTGGCCATTGAGCCGGTTTCGCTCCAAGCCCCAGTCGCCGGGTCGTACAGCTCGACGCTGGTAAGACGGCCCTGGGAGCCGCGCCCACCGGCAACCAGCAGCCGCCCGTCGGCAAGCAGCGTGGCCGTGTGGCCAGCCCGGGCGGTGTTCAGCGAACCGGTGTCGGTCCATGTGCCCGTCGCGGGATCGTACAGTTCGGCGCTGGCGAGCTCGACGTCGCCGCTGTCAGCCCCACCCGCTACCAGGACGCGCCCGGTAGGCAGGAGCGTGGCCGTGTGGCCGTAGCGCTCGC
>Ga0209254_10002230_pt1 | contig 17573 bp, 16 predicted proteins | sample FrelakmetDIP11DI_FD_187148 | JGI IMG/M metagenome (GOLD analysis project Ga0209254, IMG submission 187148) | Freshwater lake sediment microbial communities from the University of Notre Dame, USA, for methane emissions studies - DIP11 DI (SPAdes)... | ecosystem: Environmental > Aquatic >... | reverse complement strand
AACTGGTGCCGAGGGACAGAATCGAACTGCCGACACGGGGATTTTCAGTCCCCTGCTCTACCGACTGAGCTACCTCGGCACGCACTTGGCATTGTTTTTAAGCCTCACTTTTGTATTCGGTAGGCCATTCTTTGTCAAGATTTTTTTGCCCCGGTCCCAGGTCTCCAAAAAGGTACTGAACGAGGGTACAGGCCGCGACGGCGGCGGTTTCAGCCCGCAGGATCCGGGGTCCGAGCTTTGCAATATAGAAACCGGCTGCCTCCGCCGCCGCGGCCTCCTGTTCTGAAAATCCGCCCTCCGGCCCCAGCACCACCAGCACCGACCGAAACTCTCGCGGCACTCGGGCCGCCCATTGCGGGGTCACGCTGTGCGCAGCCCCTTCCCAGAACATGATCTGTAGATCATATTCTGGTCCTGCCTTGATCAGATCGCCGAAATCAGTGATGTCCATGATGCGCATCAAATCGCCGCGGCGGCATTGCTTAAGGGCCTCGATACAGATCTTGCGCCAGCGTTCCATGCGATAGGTTGTCCGTCCCGGGGCGGGTCGGGCGACTGCGCGTTCGCTGACGAGAGGCTGAAACCGGGCAACACCCAACTCGGCAAGCTGCCGCACGAGGCGGTCCATCTTTTTGTCTTTCAGACAGCCTTGGGCTGCATGGATGCGGACGGGAGCGACCCCTGGGGACGGCTTCCGGTCGCAAACCGAAAGCTCGATCCGCCCGGGCAGCAACCGGTCGATCACCGCCCGGTATTCAAAGCCGCCGCCGTCGACCAGGCAGACGGTTTCTCCGCGCGTAAGCCGCATCACGTTCTTCAGGTGCGAAGCTTCGGCGCCCTCGAGCACTGCCTGCGATGCCGAGATACGGGAAGGATCAATGTAGAAATAGCGCATGTCGAAGTTCTCCTGGCAATCATACGGGAATAACGCATTCAGATCGCGGGCGCTCTTTTTCCATCAACCGCAGGCGCTTGGCAGCGCCAGGCCCTTTCCCGATCAATATAGCTTGATATTCACTTGTTATCATGGTATTTTTTTATAAACATCATCCAGCGCGCCGACATCGCTCCCAAAGGGCCCCATGACCGGTTCCGACAAAGAAAAATCCCAAGAGCCTTCTAACATCCCAACGCCAGCGGAAGACGATTCCATCATCGATCTGGTGGAGGAAATCGAAGAAGAGAGCCCTGCCGACCTCCTGCTCCAACTGGATCGTCAACTGCTTGGCATCGGTGAAACGCTGCCAGCGGACGAATTGCCCGCCACCCAGTTTCCCGATCTCGGCAAGCTGGATTTCGAAGAAGACGACGAACAACCGGGACGGGACGGCCTCTCGCAAGGACCGGCACGCTTAATAGACGATCGACCCGCCGAAAACGCAGGAATGGACTGGCTGTTCGATCCCGCAGCCGGCGTCGCGCCGCAAGACCGCGACGAGCCCCCGGCAGAATCGGAAGCCGCGCTTCTGCAGGAGGCCGTGCTTGAAAAGCCGTCGCCGGAAGCCGAACCTATTATCGAACCGATGGACTCGCCGCCGGCTCCAGCCGACCCGGGCGACGCAGACGATGATCTCGAGCTGATCGATATTGAAGAGGCCGAGCCCGATAACGAACTCGAATGGCTGGACGACCTGAAGCTGGACAAATTGCCCTCGTTTGCAGGAGCGCCGGTGGATGCGGCGGCTCCCGAATCCCGGGCTGCCGCTGCGGATATTGACGAATTCCCCGAAACCTCGGCCGCCGACGTCTTTGCAGCGAATGTCGCCTTTGGAGGGATCGCCCTGCACGGTGGCCCCGCTGATTCTCCGCCGCCGCAGCCGGCCCCCCCCGCGAGCGCTCCTCTGGCGCCGCTATCCCCCGCCGCGCCGGCCCAGATGTTTCCGGAAGCGCCGTCCGCCGTTGAGGCCGCAGCGCTGTCGAACGAACAGATCGAGGCGGCCGTCGAGCGCCTCATCGAGCGCAGGCTCGGAGGCAGCCTCGAATCGATCGTACGCCGGGCGGTCGAAACCGCGGTCACCAAGGAGATCAAGCGGCTGCAGCAGCTGCTGCTGGACTACGACCTCGACGACACTGCTTCCTGAAGACCCACCTCCTTCGCGAGCGGCGAGAACCTGCCCATCCCCAACCGAATCGACCGCTTTGTAATAGCTATTGAAAAAATCGAAGATTGCTGCATAATTCCGCCTTCAATTCGCACCGCAAGGCAGGAGGATCACCGCATGAGTTCCGACCATCTGGACAAGGGCTACGAGCCTCGCGACGTCGAACGCCGCTGGTACCGCTTCTGGGAGGAGAACCGGCTGTTCGCCGCTGAGGAGCAAAGCGCCCGGCCCAGCTACTCGATCGTAATTCCTCCGCCCAACGTCACCGGCGTGCTGCACATGGGGCATGCCCTCAACAACACGCTGCAGGACATTCTCTGCCGCTACCGGCGACTGCGGGGCGACAACGTCCTGTGGATGCCGGGAACCGACCACGCGGGCATCGCCACCCAGAACGTCGTCGAGCGCAAGCTCGCCCAGGACGGCACCGACCGCCACGCGCTCGGCCGCGAACAGTTCATCGGCGAGGTCTGGGCCTGGCGCGAAAAATACGGCAGCGCCATCATCAACCAGCTCAAACGGCTGGGCGCCTCCTGCGACTGGGAGCGCGAGCGGTTCACGATGGACGAGGGCCTCTCGCGCGCCGTGCGGAAGGTGTTCGTCGAACTGTATCACCAGGGCCTGATCTATCGCGGCGACTACATCATCAACTGGTGCCCGCGCTGCCACACGGCCCTAGCCGACCTGGAGGTCGAACACGAGGAGATCGACGGCAGCCTCTACCACATCCGCTACCCCTTTGCGGACGGCAGCGGCGGCATCGTGGTGGTGACGACCCGGCCCGAAACCATGCTCGGGGACACCGCGGTAGCCGTCCACCCCGCGGACGAGCGCTACCAGAAGCTCCGCCAGGGTTCCGTGATCCTGCCGCTCATGAACCGCGAGATCCCGATCATCCGGGACGCCTACGTCGACATGGCCTTCGGCACCGGCGGCCTCAAAGTCACCCCGGCCCACGACCCCAACGACTTCGAAATCGGCCGGCGCCACGCATTGCCGAGCGTAAAGGTGATCGGCGACGACGGGGTGATGACCGCGGAAGCCGGACGGTACCAGGGCCTCGACCGCACGGCCTGCCGCAAGGCGGTGGTGGCGGACCTCGAGGCCGCCGGCCTGCTGGAAAAGATCGAGCCCCACCGGCACGGCGTGGGCCACTGCTACCGGTGCCGCAGCGTCATCGAGCCCAACCTCTCCCGGCAGTGGTTCGTGCGCACCCGTCCGCTGGCCGATGCCGCCATCGCCGCCGTTCGCGAGGGGAAGACCCGCATCCTCCCCGAGACGTGGGCCAACACCTATTTCGACTGGATGGAGAACCTCCGCGACTGGTGCATCTCGCGCCAGATCTGGTGGGGCCATCAGATTCCGGCGTGGACCTGCGAGGCCTGCGGCGAGATCGTCGTCGCCATGGAAACGCCGCAGTCCTGCCCGCGCTGCGGCAGCGGGCGCCTCGTCCAGGAGGAGGACGTGCTGGACACCTGGTTCAGCTCGGCCCTATGGCCTTTTTCGACCATGGGCTGGCCGGACCCCACCCCGCTATTGAAGACTTTTTATCCCACCTCGGTCTTGGTGACGGCCTTCGATATCCTCTTCTTCTGGGTGGCGCGCATGATGATGATGGGCCTGCACTTCATGCAGGCGGTGCCCTTCCGCGACGTCTATATCCATGCGATCGTGCGCGACGAAGAAGGGCAGAAGATGAGCAAGTCCAAAGGCAACGTCATCGACCCCCTGGAGATCATCGAGCGCTACGGTACCGATGCGTTCCGCTTCACCCTGGCGGCCTTCGCCGCGCAGGGGCGCGACATCAAGATGTCCGACAAGCGCGTGGAGGGGTATCGGCACTTCATCAACAAGCTCTGGAACGCCGCGCGCTTCACCCTCATGAACCTGGATCGTCGTTACCCCATACCGGCGCCGGGCCGGCTGTCGGTGGTCGACCGCTGGATTCTTTCACGCCTGAGCCGGACGACCGCGGAGGTGCGCCAGGCCCTGGACGCCTACCGTTTCAACGATGCCGCCGCCGCCCTTTACCGCTTCGTGTGGCACGAGTTCTGCGACTGGTACCTCGAAGCGATCAAGCCGACCCTGCAGGGCATGCGCGGGGCCGACGCCCGCGAAGCGTCCCTGGCTGTTTTAGGGCGCGTGCTGCAGGACGCGCTCATCCTGCTGCATCCTTTCGTGCCGTTCGTGACCGAAGAGATCTGGCACAAATTGCCGCAAACCGACGGATCGATCATGCGCGCTGCCTTCCCGGCCGGGCGGACGGAGGCCGGTGCACTGCTCCCGGATGCCGAGGCCGAGGCCGAGATGGAGCTTCTGATCGATGTCATTTCCGGCGTACGCAACGTTCGGGGGGAGATGGGGATCGCCCCCGGAATGAACCTGGAAGCGGTGATCTATGCCGCTGACGGCGGCCTGCGCGCAGCGCTCGCCTCGCACCGGAACCTGATCGAGAACCTGGCGCGGCTGAAATCGCTCGCGGTGACCGACAACCCCGAGCGGCCGCCGGCTTCGGCCACCGCCGTGGCCCGCGGCGGAGTCACCATCTATGTGCGGCTGGAAGGGGTCATCGATTTCGCCCGCGAAACCGAGCGGCTCGAAAAAGACCTCGGGAAGGCCGCCAAGGAACTGGCTTCGCTGGCCCGCAAGCTACAGAACCAGGATTTCCTGTCCAAAGCCCCGGCCGATGTGGTGGCCAAGGTGCGCGATCAGCAGCAGGCCCTGCTGGAGCGACAGCAAAAGCTCCAGACCACTCTGGAAAAAATCAGGTCCTATGATTCCGCTTCGTGACACCATTCCGGCGACCGCACGGCCCGTCGTCACCTATGCGATCATCAGCGTCAACGTTCTCGTCTACCTGCTGCAGATGGCGCAGGGGCCGCTCCTGGAGCGGTTTATCTATTTCTACGGCCTGGTGCCCGCCCGCTATTTCGTCCCCCAAATCGCCGATTATTTCTCCACCGGCGAGCAGGCCTTCGCACTGATCTCGTTCATGTTTCTGCACGGCGGGTTCTGGCACCTGCTGGGCAACATGTGGTCGCTCTTTATTTTCGGAGACAATGTCGAAGACCGCCTCGGTCCGCTGCGCTATGCCGCCTTCTACGTGCTTTGCGGCCTGGCTTCCGGGCTTTCCCACTTGCTGATCCATCGCTATTCCAACATTCCCACGATCGGCGCCAGCGGCGCCATCGCCGGCGTTATGGGCGCCTACTTCATTCTTTTCCCCCGCGCGCGCGTCCTGACGCTGATTCCGATTCTGTTCATCCCCTATTTCATCGAAATTCCGTCCTATTTCTTCCTCGGAATCTGGTTCGTGATGCAGTTTTTGAACGCCGCGGGCAGCGGCGGAACGGCCGGGGGAGTGGCATGGTGGGCGCACATCGGCGGGTTTGTGTTCGGCATGCTGGCGCTCAAGATATTCGAACTGCTGCCCGGAACCGGTGCATCCGCCCCCCTACGCCGTTTCGCTGCGCGCACCACCACGGATCGCCTGCAGTTGATCCGACCCACCGCCCGGGACGATTCCTTCGACCTTTACGGCACGGTCAGCCTTTCCGCATCCGAGGCGCGCTTCGGAGCGCACAAGCTGGTCAGCATTTCGACGGGCGCGCCCCGGCGCCTGCTGCGGGTCTTGGTGCCGCCCGGCGTATCGCACGGGTCGCTGATTCGTCTCCGGAGGCTCGGTCGCACAAGGTCGGAGGGGCAGCGTGGAGACCTCCTCTTGCGCGTGTCGATTGTCGACCCTCCCGCGTAGGCGGCCGTCGAGGCGGGTGAGGTTTTTCAGACGGCGGAATTGGAAACCCGCGCGGCGGGCGGGGGGACCACTGAAACGAGGTTGCGGCCGTTTTGTTTGGAGAGGTACATGGCTTCGTCGGCACGCCGGATGAACGTGGTCATGTCTTCGATGGGGAAATATTCGGTGACGCCGATGCTGATGGTCTTGGCCACCGATTGCTCGGAGGTGGGCGTGAACCGTTCGGATTCGAGCGCCAGCCGGATACGTTGAGCCACCGTCCGGGCCTCTTCGGCGCTCGTCTCCGGCAGGATCACGGTGAATTCTTCGCCTCCGTAACGATAGGCCGAGTCATGGGCCCGCAGGCAGGATTTCAGGATCTGGCTGAACCGCACCAGCACCTTGTCTCCTTCCAGATGGCCAAAGGAGTCGTTGAACTCCTTGAAGCGGTCGATATCGATCATGAGCAGGGAAAGGGGATGCTTGTAGCGGCTCGACCGGTCCGCTTCGAGTTCCAGCTGGCTGTAGAAATGACGGGAGTTGTAAAGCGCGGTCAGCCCGTCGGTGATGGCCAGCATCTGGAGCTTCTCCAGCATGCGGTGGCGCTCCTCGGTCAACTCCCGTTCGCGCATCACGCGTCGCACCCGCAGCAGGAGTTCCTCGTAGCGCACCGGTTTGATGACGAAGTCGCTGGCCCCGATGTTGATGGCGTCTTCGTAGGAATAGTTCTGGGTATAACCCGTCATCACGATGACATCCATGCCGGTGTCTTTTTTCACGAGCCGGGTCAGCTCGAGCCCTCCCAGCCCCGGCATTTCGATGTCCGCGATCATGATGTCGAACGGCGCCTGTCGGATCCGCTCGAGGGCGGCCTCGGCGCTGTCGGCCGTTTCGGCCCCGAACCCCGCCACCCGCATGTACTCGCATATGGAGTCGCGGATATCCGGTTTATCGTCGACGATGAGGATGCGCTGCCCCACGATCGATGCATGCTCCTGTGGAATGCGGGAACGAACCACACCCTTCCGCTGCCAGGCTTTTCGAGAAGTGCCGCCTTGACAGCAGCAAAGGTTCATTGGTAATTAACTACTCTTTAAATCACACTCAATATATCTGGAAAGGCATTCGGAGTCAACTTGCCCGCGACCCGCAGCGGGCGCACGGATGGTGTTACTGCATTAAAGACCGTGCGGCCGGTTCGCTCCGATCCCCTCATACATGCGCACCCTTCGCAACTTCAGCATCATCGCCCACATCGATCATGGGAAGTCCACGCTGTCCGACCGCCTGATCCAGGCCACCCACATCGTTTCGGAAAGGGATTTTAAGGATCAGATCCTCGACAGCATGGACATCGAACGCGAACGGGGCATCACCATTAAAAGCCAGACGGTCTGCCTGCCCTACACGGCGCAGAACGGACAGGCCTACATCCTGAACCTGATCGACACGCCGGGCCACGTCGACTTTACTTATGAGGTCTCACGGGCCCTGGCGGCCTGCGAAGGGGCGCTGCTGCTGATCGACGCCAGCCAGGGCGTCGAGGCGCAGACCCTGGCCAACATGTACCTGGCCCTCGAAAACAACCTGGAGATCATCCCGGTCATCAACAAAATCGATCTGCCCTCGGCCGACCCGGAGCGCGTGGAGCGCCAGATCCAGTCCGATCTGGGCCTGAGCCCGGAGGGCGCCGTGCGCGTTTCCGCCAAGGAGGGCATCGGCATCGACGGGCTTCTTGAGGCCATCGTTCAGCGCCTGCCCGCGCCGACCGGCGACCCGGAGGCGCCCCTGAGAGCCCTGATCTTCGACTCGCACTACGATCCCTACCGCGGCACGGTGGTCTATTTCCGGATATTCGAGGGCCGGGTGCGCGCCGGCGACGTCATCCGCTTCATGTCCAACAACGCCACCTACAAGGTGGAAGAGGTGGGCATCTTTCAGCTGCGCCAGATCCCGGTTCCCGAGTTGTCCGCCGGCCAGGTAGGCTACCTCACCGCCGGGATCAAGACGATCAGCGACACCCGCTGCGGCGACACCATTACGCTGAGAGACCGGCCCTGCGCCGCAGCGCTGCCGGGTTTCAAGGAAGCCAAGCCTGTCGTGTTTTCCTCCATTTACCCCGTCGCGGCCGACGACTACGAGGAACTGGCCACGGCGCTGGAGAAGCTCAAGCTCAACGACGCCGCTATCGTCTACGAAAAAGACACCTCGGTGGCGCTGGGGTTCGGGTTTCGCTGCGGCTTTCTGGGCCTGCTGCACCTGGAGGTCGTGCAGGAGCGGCTCGAACGCGAATACGGGCTTTCTTTGATCCTGACCGCGCCCTCGGTCCGTTACCGGATCCGCATGCACGACGGCGCGGAGCTGACCATCGACAACCCGGCGCTCTACCCGGACCCGACCAAGATCGAATCCACCCTGGAGCCCTTCATCCGGGCCACCATCATCGTTCCGGAGCGCTACATGGGCGCGGTCATGAAGCTCTGTCTCGAACGCCGCGGCACCAACACGAACTACCAGTACCTCACCAGCGACCGGCTGGAGATGGTCTTCGAGATCCCGTTGGCCGAGGTGATCTACGACTTCTACGACAAGCTCAAATCGATCACCCAGGGATACGGGTCTTTCGACTACGACCTGCTCGACTACCGCGAAACGGACCTAGTGAAGCTCGACATCCTCATCAACGGCGAGCGGGTCGATGCGCTCTCCCAGCTGGTGTACCGTGACGGCGCCGTGAGCCGGGCGCGCACGGCCTGCGAGAAGATCAAGGAGGAAATGCCGCGCCAGATGTTCAAGATCGCCATCCAGGGTGCGATCGGCGGCACCATCATTTCCCGGGAGACCGTCTCGCCCCTGCGCAAGGACGTGCTGGCCAAATGCTACGGCGGGGACGTGACCCGCAAGCGCAAGCTGCTGGAAAAACAGAAGCGCGGCAAGAAGCGCATGAAAATGGTCGGCAAGGTCATGATCCCGCAGTCCGCTTTCTTGGCCGTGCTCAAGACCGACACCGATTGAAGGCATGGAGCAAAGGGCAGAGAGCATAGAGTAATGCGGTAGGGACTTTTTTCTTCTTTACCCGATGCGCTATGCTCTTTGCCCTATGCTCGAAAATCCATAGCTTACGCATAAGGAAATACGAATGGGCCAAACCGTAGCGCAGAAAATCTTCGATGCCCACGTGGTGGATCGTCCGGCGGCGGATGTCTGGGTGCTGCGGCTGGACGCCGTGTTCTGTCACGAGATCACCACTCCCACGGCCATTATGGACCTCGTGCGCCGCGGCAGGGACCGGGTCTTCGACCCCGACAGGATCAAAGCCGTCATCGACCACGTGACCCCTGCCAAGGATTCCAAGACCGCCCTGCAGGGCAAGATCCTGCGGGACTGGGCCCGCCGCCACCATATCAGGGACTTCTTCGACGTCGGCCGCAACGGGGTCTGTCATGTGCTCTTTCCCGAAAAGGGCTTTGTCCGGCCCGGCACCACCGTGATCATGGGGGATTCCCACACCTGCACGCACGGGGCCTTCGGCGCCTTCACCCCCGGCGTGGGCACCACCGACCTGGCGGTCGGCATCCTGAAGGGCGTCTGCGCCTTCCGCATGCCGCGCACCATGAAGGTCACGCTCACGGGCGCCCTGCGGCCGGGTGTCTTCGCCAAAGACGTCATCCTGTCCCTCATCGGCCGCATCGGCACGGATGGCGCCACGGATCGCATCGTCGAGTTCGACGGACCCGTGGTGGCGGCCATGAACATGGACGCCCGCATGACGCTCTGCAACATGACGGTCGAAGCCGGCGGCACCTGCGGGATCTGCTATCCGGATGAAGTGACCGTCGATTACCTGTGGGAGTTCATCCGCGCGAGCTATCCCGACCGGCAGGCCGCAGCCGCGGACTTCCGCCGGTGGCGGCCCGACCCGGACGCCGTCTACGAGGAGGTGATCGTGCACGACGTCTCGGCGCTGGAGCCCGTCACCACCTTCGGCCTCAAGCCGGACAACGTCAGGCCCGTGCGCGAAATGCAGGGCACCCCCATCGATCAGGTGTTCATCGGCTCCTGCACCAACGGCCGCCTGGACGATCTGCGCGCGGCCGCCCGCGTGCTCGCCGGCAAGCAAATTCATCCGCACGTGCGGGGCATCCTCTGTCCGACGACGCCCCAGATCTACTCCCAGGCGCTGGCCGAAGGCCTCATTCGGATTTTTCTGGATGCGGGCTTCTGCGTCACCAACCCCACCTGCGGGCCCTGCCTGGGGATGAGCTCCGGCGTCCTGGCCGAGGGCGAGGTCTGCGCCTCGACCTCCAACCGCAACTTCAACGGCCGCATGGGCCGCGGCGGCACGGTGCACCTGATGAGCCCGGCCACCGCCGCGGCCTCGGCCGTGGCGGGATGCATCCGCAATTCGGAACTGTTTCAAGGATAGGATCATCGATATGAAAACCTTCGGCGGCAAGGTGCTGTTTCTGGACCGGTCGGATATCAACACCGACGAGATCATCCCGGCGAAATACCTGACGGAAATCGACCGCGACGCCCTGAAACCCTATCTCTTCGAGGACCTGAAGGTCGACGGATTTGACCCCCGGCGCGATCTCCCCGGGCGCCAGGTCGTCGTCAGCCGCGCCAACTTCGGCTGCGGCTCCTCCCGCGAACATGCCCCCTGGGCGCTGGAAGCCAACGGCATCCGCCTGGTGATCGCCGAAAGCTTCGCGCGCATCTTCCGCCAGAACATGTTCAACTGCGGCCTGCTGGCCGTCGAGCTGCCGTCGGCGGCCATCGACCGCCTCTTCAAGGAGTTCGCCCACCGGCCGACCTCGGCCGCGGCGGACATCGCGCATGCCGTCATCGAAATCCGCGCCGATCCCCATGCGGAAAAAGTCCCGTTTGCGCTCGCCCCATTCGACCGGGCGCTGGTGGAGGCCGGGGGATGGCTGGAGTACGCGGATGCCCGGTATTGAGACGAACGCAAGAGAGGGGGCGCCGGTGAAAAAGAGGATCGCCGTGCTGCCCGGAGACGGGATCGGGCCCGAGGTCATGGCCGAGGCCATTAAGGTCCTCGACCGGATCCGGCCGCGTTTCGGCCTGCAGCTCGATTATGTCGAGGCCGCGGTCGGCGGCAGCGCCATCGACCGATGGGGAGAGGCGCTCCCTGCCGATACGCTCGAGCTCTGCGCGGCCAGCGACGCCATCCTGTTCGGATCGGTGGGCGGGCCGAAATGGGAGTCCCTGCCGCCCGACCGGCAACCGGAACGGGCTTCTTTGCTGCCGCTGCGCCAGCACTTCAACCTGTTCTGCAATCTGCGGCCCGCGCGGGTTTTCAAGAGCCTGACCGCCGCCAGCCCGCTGCGGCCGAACATCGTCAGGGACGGCTTCGACATCCTGTGCGTGCGGGAGCTGACGGGCGACATCTATTTCGGCCGGCCGAAGGGCCGTGAGGGCTCGGGCGGCGAAGAGCGCGCGTTCGACACCATGGCCTACCGCCGCTTCGAGATCGAGCGCATCGCGCGGTCGGCGTTCCATCTGGCCCGCGGCCGCCGCCGGCAGGTGGTGTCAGTGGACAAGGCCAACGTGCTCGCCACGAGCGTGCTGTGGCGCGAAGTCGTCGGCGCCGTCGCCGCCGAGTTCGGCGACGTTCAGCTCATCCACATGTACGTCGACAACGCCGCCATGCAGCTGGTGCGCAACCCGCATCAGTTCGACGTGCTCTTGTGCGGCAACCTGTTCGGCGACATCCTCTCGGACGAGTGCGCCATGCTGACCGGCTCCCTCGGCCTGCTGCCCTCGGCCAGCATCAACGAAAGCCGCTTCGGCCTCTACGAACCGGCCGGCGGCTCCGCGCCGGACATCGCCGGCCGCGGCATCGCCAACCCCATCGCCCAGATCCTCTCGGCCGCGCTGATGCTGCGCATCAGCCTGGACTGCGCGGAGGCCGCCGCCGCCGTCGAGGCCGCGGTGGCCGCTGTGCTGGAGGCCGGCCTGCGCACGGCCGACATCGCCGCGCCGGGGCAGAAGGCCCTGGGCACCGCCGCCATGGGGGATGCCATTGCTCAGCAGATCTAGCAACGTGTTGAAAAACAAGCATCGGGCCGTCAGCCGAGGCGCACGGCGCTTTGGAAAGCGCAGCCTATTCGCAGATAGGTGAGCATTTCCAAACGCCGTGCAACGAAGGATCACGGCCTGAGACGCTGTTTTTCATTGGATTTCCGGCCTTGCTCGAAGCAGTGCTTCCCGTACCAGTCGATCTGGCGGCAGATGCCGCGGATGATCTGCACCTCTTTGGCGCGCAGCTGCATGCGGGTGCCGAAATGGCGCAGGTTGTTCATGAAGTAGTCCGGATTGGAGGGATTGATGAAGCAGATGCGCAGGAGCACGTCCTTGAGCTGGGCGTACATCGCATCGAGCTCGAAGCGGTTGGCCAGACGCGGGGCGAACTCCCGGGGCGGCTCCCGTCGGCACCGAAAAAGCTCGTAGCAGAAAATCATGACGGCCTGGGCGAGGTTCAGGGAGGAAAAATCCGCGGTGGGGATGGTCGCCACGGCATGACAGAGCCGCAGGTCCTCATTGGTCAACCCGCGGTCCTCGGGTCCGAAGAGGATCGCGACCGGGTTTTCGGCGGCGATGGGAACCAGCATCTCCGCCAGGCGCGCAGGGGTGCCGATCACCTGGCGCTGGCCGCCCAGGCGCGCCGTGGTGCCCACGACATAGGCGAACTCCCGCAGAGCTTCGGACAAATCGGCATGGACCTCCATCTCCTCGACCACATCGAGGGCGGCCTGGGTGGCCATCTTGCAGACACGCGTGAGGTCGCAGCGCGGCGGGTCCACCACGATCAGGCGCCGGAGGCCCATGTTGCACATGGCGCGGGCGGCGGCGCCGATGTTTTCGGAGATGTTCGGCTGGACCAGGACGATGGCGATGTTCGCCAGGTTGACCGTAGCCGCCATCAGGCGACGATTTCAAAGCGGTTGAAGAAATAACCGATCTCGAATGCTGCCGTATCGGGGGCATCGGAGCCGTGCACCACGTTTTTTTCGATGTCGGTCGCAAACTCCCGGCGCAGGGTTCCTTCGGCCGCCTTGCGGTAATCCGTTGCGCCCATCAGCTCGCGCCAGCGGGCGATGGCGTTCTCGCCCTCCAGCAGCATGACCACGGCCGGCCCCGAACTCATGAAGGCGGTGAGCCCCTGGAAAAAGGGCCGCTCGCGGTGCACGGCATAGAACCCCTGAGCCTGGGGCGGACTCAAGTGAACCATCTTCATCGCCGCGATCTTCAGGCCGAGGCCCTCGATGCGCTGCACCACCTTGCCGATCAGGCCGCGTGCAACCCCGTCGGGTTTGATAATGGCAAGCGTTCGTTCCATTGAATGGGCGATCCTTCCTTTCGAATGGGTTTTGCCCGGTGGCATAGCAGATGAGAACCGGGCAAGTCAACTTTCGCAGCACTCATCCGCTCCGGCGGTTGACAATCCGGTGCGTTGCTTTTTATAATTTTGCATCATGATCGCTCCATCGGAGCGCGTAAGGGAGATGCCCGGATGCCGATCTACGAATTTTACTGCAGCGACTGCAACACCATCTTCAATTTCTTCTCTCGGTCCGTGAACACCTCGAAAAAGCCCAAATGCCCGAAGTGCCGGACGAAGCCCCTTTCCCGCATGATGTCCGCCTTCGCCTTCACCGGGCGCGCCAAGGAAGACGGCGACACGGACGACCTGCCGTTCGACGAGAGCCGGATGGAGAAAGCCATGCAGACTCTGGCGAGCGAGGCCGAATCCATCGACGAAGACAACCCCCGCCAGGCAGCCAACCTGATGCGTAAGCTTACGGACATGACCGGCATGGAGCTCGGCCCGGGCATGACCGAGGCCCTGCGCCGCATGGAGAAGGGCGAAGACCCGGACCAGATCGAAGCCGAAATGGGGGATCTCCTCGAGGGCGAAGACCCCTTTGTTCTGCCCGGCAAGAAGGGCGGCCGCAAGGCCGGTAAACGGCCGGCGCCGCAACGGGATGAAACCCTTTACGAGCTATAGAGGAGCGGCCGCAAGCGCCCTTCGGAACGCGCGCGGCGGGGCAAGCCGGAAATGAAAAGCGAAATCCTCGGAAAAATCGAGCTCCGCCAGGGCGACCTCACCCGTCTCGAAGACGTCGATGCCATCGTCAACGCCGCCAACACGTCCCTTCTCGGCGGCGGCGGCGTGGACGGCGCCATCCACCGCGCCGCTGGCCCCCAGCTGCTGGCGGAATGCCGCGGCATCGGCGGCTGCCCTACCGGGGAAGCCCGCATGACGAAAGGCTACCGGCTGCCGGCTCGCCACGTGATCCACACCGTCGGACCGGTGTACCGCGGCGCTCCGCGCGACCGGGAGCTGCTGCGGAACTGCTACCGCAACAGCCTCGCACTGGCTGTTCAGCACCATCTGACTTCGATCGCTTTCCCGGCCATCAGCTGCGGAGTCTACGGCTACCCGATCGAAGCGGCCTGCCGGGTTGCGCTCGATACGACCGCGGCGTTCCTGGAAGCCCACCCCGCGCTTCGAAAGGTCGTTTTCGTGCTTTTTTCAGACGCGGATCTTAAAGTTTACCAAGACTATATATCCAGCCTGAGCTGAAGAGGGAGGACCCCGCGCATCGACCCTTTTTTGATTGACAAGCCGCATGCCCGACCCTATTATCGTAAGCTATTAACTTTGCCTGCCCAATGAGAAAACCAGGCAGACGTGAGGAGGAAAAATGGTAGAGGTCACCCCGGCGGCTCATCAACAGATAGCTGAATATTTCAAGAACAAGGAAGTTTCACCCATCCGCATCTTCTTGAACGAAGGTGGTTGAGGAGGGCCTTCATTGGCCATGGCTCTGGACGAGCCGCGCGACACCGACAACGTCTTCAACGTGAACGGGTTTCAGTTCATCATCGACAAAGATTTCTACGAGAAAGCCAAGCCCGTGACCGTGGACTTCATGGGATACGGATTCAGGATCAATTCAAGCATCAATTTGAGCGCTGGCGCAGGGTGCGGAGGCTGCCACAGTTCGTGCAGCACTGAAAAGTAAGGCGGAAAACGCTATCGCAGGCGACGCCGTCCGGCGTCGCCTTTTTTTTTAGCACCCGCTGGGCCAGACCCGACGGGGGCCGATCATGCTCCCGGCTGGAGGCGCGTTTTTTCATATGAGTTCATGGAGTTGGGCTGTAATATCTCTGCTGGTTCTCATCGTTGGCATATGGCTCTGGCGCGCCCGACCGCAGCGGCCGCCGCGGCGGGCCGAAACCGAAACATATGTTTGCGATGCCTGCGGTGACCGCGATTGCAGCTGCCGGCTCCAGTCGGAAGCCACGCGAGAATCAGACCGCCGCAAAGGAGGATGAGTTCATGCCTGAGTTCCTTGACCTCGTAAAAACCCGCCGAAGCATCCGAAAGCATGAAGGCCGAGACGTGCCCGCGGAGGCGCTATCCGCCATCCTGGAGGCCGTGCGCTGGGCGCCTTCCTGGTCCAACACCCAGTGCTGGGAAATCGTGGTCGTACGGGACCCGGCCGTCACGGCCGTCATCTCTTGAACCGAATGCGCTCATAAGGGGCAACCATGGCCGATCCCGCCGCCGATGCGATCCTGCACTACCACGAACGGACCAAGCACCACCTGGACCGTTACGCCCGGTCGCTGGGCTACATGGACTGGGCGAACCAGCCGGATCCGTTTCGCGTTTATGCGGGCGCCCCGCGGGTCGCCCTGCCCTTGATGGCCGCAGACCCTCCGGTGGGGCACCACGGCCTGTTCGAACCCGTTCGGCCGCCAGCTCCCCTGCGCCTCACGACCATCGCCGGCATTCTGGAGCTTTCCATGGGCCTCTCCGCCTGGAAAGAGGCGGCCGGCTCGCGCTGGGCGCTGCGCATGAATCCCTCCAGCGGCAACCTGCACCCGACGGAGGCCCATCTGATCGTGCCGACCATGGAGGGATGCCCCGGCGGAGTCTACCACTATTCGCCGTTGGATCATTGCCTGGAGCGCCGGGCCGAGATTCCCGCCGGCCTTTGGGACCGGCTCCGTGCCTGCCTCGGCCTGGAAGGCTTCCTGGTCGGTCTGACCAGCATCTTCTGGCGCGAGTCCTGGAAATACGGCGAGCGCGCCTTCCGCTACTGCAACCATGATGTCGGCCACGCGCTCGCCGCCCTGCGCTTCGCGGCCAATCTGTTCGGATGGAAATTGACCTGCCTCACCGACCTTTCCGATGACGACGTCGAAACAATGCTGGGGTTGAACCAGACCCGCTTTCCCTCCCTGGAGGCCGAGCATCCCGACCTCCTGGTCTGCCTTCATCCCTGGGCACCCGGCGAGCCCCCCGGGACGCTTCCGGGCGAGGTCCTGTCGGCCTTTGCGGCCCTTGCGTTCCATGGCACCCCCAACGCCCTCAGCCGCGAGCATGTCGACTGGGAGATCATCGCCCAGGCCGCCGATAAGAGCCGCAAGCCGGCCACGAACCGCCGCGCCAGCCCCGCGGCGCAGCGGGCATGGCTGCCGGACGACGAGCCCATCCTCTCGGCGGCGCAGATCATCCGCCGGCGCCGCAGCGCGACCGCCTTTGATCCCGGGGGGTCCCTCCCGCGCCAATCTTTTCTGGCGATGCTCGACCGTACGCTTCCGCGCGACGGCGCGGCCCCCTTTGACATCGGCCTGGGCCCGCCGGCCCTGCACCTGCTGCTGTTTGCCCACCGGATCGACGGCCTCGATCCCGGCCTGTACTTCTTCTGCCGCGACGAGCGGGACCTGCCGGAGATTCGCGCCCACGCCCGTCCGGATCTGCGCTGGGAGCCGGTGGAGCCCGGCTTCCCCCTCTATTGCCTGGCGCGCGGAGACTTCCGTCGCACCGCCATTATGGCGAGCTGCCACCAGGACATCGCCGGCGCCAGCGCCTTCGCGCTGGGCATGATCGCCCGTTTCGGCGAAAGCGTCCGCCGCGAGGCCTTCCGCTATCGGCACCTTTTCTGGGAAAGCGGCATGATCGGTCAGGTGCTGTACCTGGAGGCCGAGGCGCGCGCCGTCAGAGGAACGGGCATCGGCTGTTTCTTTGACGATGCCGTGCACGAGATCCTGGGCTTCGAGTCCGACCGGTTCCAAAGTCTTTACCACTTCACGGTCGGCCGACCCCTCGAAGATTCCCGGGTCACCACCCGCGCGCCCTATCATCATCTCCCCGGCCGTTGATTGGCCGGCGTTGCCAGCGCCGGTCTTCATGCCTATTTTGGACCGGCGCGGATCCTGTCGACCGCGCTTCACCCGTCCTTGCGGCGCAGGACCCGATCGGCCGGAGGCCAGTGCGGACATGAAACCCAATCGACTCATCCACGAAAAAAGCCCCTACCTGCTGCAGCACGCCCGCAACCCGGTGGACTGGCATGCCTGGAACGAAGCGGCCTTCGCCCGGGCCACCGCCGAGAACAAGCCGATCTTTCTCTCCATCGGCTATGCCACCTGCCACTGGTGCCACGTGATGGAAAAGGAGTCCTTCGAGGATGAGGAAGCCGCGCGGGCCCTGAACGACACCTTCGTGTGCATAAAGGTCGACCGCGAGGAGCGCCCGGACATCGACGCCGTCTACATGGCCGCCTGCCACCTGTTGAGCCGCAGCGGCGGCTGGCCGCTCACCATCTTCATGACCCCGGACAAGAAGCCTTTTTTCGCCGCCACCTATATCCCCAAGCGCAGCCGTTTCGGTCGCACCGGGCTGATCGAGCTCTGCG
>Ga0209254_10002229_pt1 | contig 17576 bp, 17 predicted proteins | sample FrelakmetDIP11DI_FD_187148 | JGI IMG/M metagenome (GOLD analysis project Ga0209254, IMG submission 187148) | Freshwater lake sediment microbial communities from the University of Notre Dame, USA, for methane emissions studies - DIP11 DI (SPAdes)... | ecosystem: Environmental > Aquatic >... | reverse complement strand
GGAAGGATATCCGACTCTAGAAGAAGGCAGCTCACATCCTGATCCTCTGGTACGCAGGGCTGTCGTATTCGGCTTGAGGCGGATCAAGCAGGATTGGACTGTCAAAATCCTTCAAAGGATCAGGGATGGCGACTCTCAATGGGTGGTTAAGGATGCTGCCGCGCAGGTCCTGACAGAATTCGACCAGCTCGACCCGCACATACCCGAACCGCTCCCGCCGGTCGCCCGGCTGCCCTGGTTGATTGGATTTGCGGCAGATCGCAATATGGTTATACCTGCCGGGAAGGCAGCTGAATATTTAATTCACAAGGCACTCAAAGAGGGGAATGATGAGCAGATCTTATCTGCGCTGCATTACCTTGGATTCAAAGGGGATGAGGGTTCGATCGCACCGATTTACCAGTTATATTTTTCGAGCAAAGGCGAGAAGCGCGAGATGGCTTCGCTCACACTGCAGCGCCTGGCAAGCACAGGAGTATCGATGCCATCTCCGGCCTATTTTGGAATGGCTTGAATCAGCCAGCTGTTCCCAAAATGCGCGAAATTACCTCCTGAGAGTCGAATCCATCAAAGAGGACCAGTTTATTCTGACTGGACGTCCCGGTAATTATATGAACACTGGAAGGGGGAACCTGCACAACGGCAGCCAGGAATTCAATCAGGGCTTGGTTGGCCTTTCCGCCCTCCGGAACTGCCTTAAGCCGGATTCGAATCCTGCCATCGGATTGCAATCCCAGGATTTCATTCTTCCTGGAGCGCGGTAGAACACGCACCGCCAGGGCGCCACCATTCCTGGTTGCCTGCTCAGCCGGTTCCTTATGTGCCATTTGTGATACCTGGTTCAGCGGGAGAGTAGAAAATTTCGCAACAAGCCAGAAATGATCTGGATCAGGATCACCAGAACGATGGGACTGAAATCCATCCCCCCAACAGGCTTGATTACTTTGCGAATTGGTCTCAACAGAGGCTCGACAATCTTATCCAGAATCACACGCACCCTGTTCCACGGTGGGACAAAATAGGAAAGGATGATATCGATGAGGACAACCAGGATCAGCAGCTGAGCCAACCGGTAGATGATTTCTGCGATGATGACCATTTTAACCTTCTAAATATTGGGTCGAGAACCCAGGATTGCCGTGCCAATACGAACAATTGTAGCACCTTCCGTAATGGCGGTTTCATAATCCCCGCTCATCCCCATTGAGAGCTCATCGAATCTGGCATCCGGAATGCTGCGTCCCAGGAACTGGCTGAATTTGCGCAGCCTTCGAAAATGCGGACGGGAGTCTTCAGGATCCAGTGAATACGGCGCCATGGTCATCAGACCCCGCACATGCAGTTTTGAGCAGCCGGTGATTGACCTGATGATTGGTATCAAACTTGCCCAATCCTGTTCATCCCAGGCTGGCAGGCCGAACTTGCTTGCTTCTCCGCTCACATTGCATTCCAGGAACACTGGCAATAAACGATCGATTTCAGCACAAAAGCCGTTCAGCCGGCGCGCCAGTTTTTCACTGTCCAGGGAATGCAGGGTATCATAATATTGGCACACCTGGCGTGCTTTCCGGCTCTGCACGTGCCCGAGCATGTGCCAATCGACCCCGGTCAATTGAAGCGCCTGGATCTTTACAACTCCCTCCTCAACGTAATTCTCCCCGAAAATCCTTGCGCCAGCCGCAAATGCCTCCTGGACTGCCTCGGGCGGGTGTCCTTTGGTCACCACAACGACTTTGATGGCTGCCGGATCGCGACCGATTGATTCGGCTGCGATTGCTATTCGGCGTTTGATTTCAAGGTAATTTTCCAGAATTCTGGCCTGTTCCACTTTTCACCCCTACCATCAAATTTTTTTTATGGTATCTCAATCTCATAACAAAATCCAGACCTCAACGGTTTGAGAAAACCCTGGCACTGGAAAGACACCAGTGTAAACTCCGTGCGCCAGGCCCTGCAAAGTACGCAGGACTTTGACTGGCCTGGGAGGTTTTCGACAACCAGTTATTTCGGCAGTGCGATCAATGCTCCGAACCTGCCTGTTCGACCATTTTCTGCGCGATGCGAATACCAGTCCACCGTATGGCAGGCTGTGCACAGGCCACTCAGCTCGACCTGCTTCACACCCTCCTGCTCCAGGATCAACCGGTTTGCCTCCCACAAATCGAATCTTAACCCCGGTTCAGGCTGGTCGTCCTGGATTGAAAATAACAGGCTCTCAGCATATGTTCCAAAAGCGGCCCGAACCTGCGTGGCGACATCGGCTCCCACCGGGTAATGGTGGGCGGCGATGGAAGGGCCGATGCCGGCAATGATCTCATCCGGCTGGCTCCCAAAGGTCTCGACCATCTTCCTGACAGCTTTGCCCACGGTATGCTTGATGGTACCCACCCAGCCGGCATGAGCCAGGCCGACGACTCGCTTGCACGGGTCGTATAAATAGACGGGCACGCAATCGGCGAAGCGCATGAACAAGGTCACTTCAGGTTTGTTTGTCAGGATAGCGTCCGCCTGCTGTATCGCTTCGCTCGCGAGGCGCGGCGCATTCGTTACCACCACCCTGTCGCTATGTACCTGCCAGACATCGAACAGGCTGTTAAAACTCAATTGAACGGCATCAAATGCCCGCTGCCGGTTTTCGAATACCCGGGTGGAGTCATCGCCGACTGTGCCACCCAGGTTAAGCGAATCCCAGGGAGATGGGCTGGTTCCGCCCTGCCGTGTAAGTGCAGCATGGATCACACCGTGCCCTTCGAACAAAGGGAAGCGGTAATATTTAAGGCCGTTGGAATGATAATAAGGCATGGCTCAGGCGCTGATTTTACTGGCTGCGCGGCGTTTATTATCGAGAAATTTGCGGGTCTCTGCCATCGATTCTTCCAGCATCGGGATGCCAAACCAGGCAGTGAAAAAACCGAACATCCCTCCCGTCAATACCCGCAGGTAGACCGTGCTTTCGCGGTAAGGGATGAAAGCAAGCGGCGGCTGGCTGAAAAGCTGGCTGAACCCATCGAGTGCAATGGGCAGTATGCCAAATGCCAGCCACAGGTACCAGGGCAGCTGCGGCAAACGCCTGCCGCTGAGGATGAACACCAATGAGAACAAAACGATTCCAAGGTAAATGGCGATATCCCGCTGGCACAGGGCTACCTTATACCCCACATCGGAGTCTCCGAAGTAATCTTCAGCCGCAAAAATCTCCCTGGCTGAGTTACCTTCACTTATCCCGCTGACCTGGTTGAATGTCAGCAAATCCTCAAATCCTGCAGCTTGCCTGGGATAGATTGGCTGCTCACCGTAAAGGAAGAACGAACGGTAGGCAAGCTGGTGGCAAACCAGCCTGTATGCCCGGTAAATCACCCTGGCTGGTGTCTCCAGGCCGGCCTGCATGAGTGTTGGCGCCAGGAACGGCAGCCCGATATAGACCAGGACGAAGAGATTAATTACAGCCAGGTAGTGGCGTGATATCCAATATGAAATTCGATCCGCATCGGTCCATTTTCCACCAAAGCGTGCTTTCGAACGGTAAGATGGGGAATCCAATTTTGCGATCTGGTCCTGGCGGTCGGATGCCGCACCCAGTGTCATATGCAGCTCAGCCCGGCTGATAGGCGCTTTCAGCGTGTAAGGTCCGATCACAACGACAGGGATTTCGAGGGCGTATTTTTCAGTCAGCTCAGGATTGGAATCAATATCGATTTCCACCAGTTCATGCGGAAATTCTGTCTTTAAATCTTGCAGATCGCGCTTCACATCCTCACATAGATGGCAGCCTGCCCGAGTAAATAACGTCACAAATATCATTCTGACACTCCAACCTTATCAAGATATTCTTGAAATTGATCCGAGCTTAAAAAACCAATATGCCGTACGCGGAGAATCCCCTGGCGATCAATAAAATAGGTGTTCGGAAGCTGTATCACCTTATACAGCCTTGAGACCAGGCCGTCAGTATCGAGCAAAATGGGATACGTTACTTTCAGCTGCGAAATGAATTCCTGGATTTCACCAGGAGATTGTTCCAGGTTTATCCCCAGCACCACCAAATCCTGTTCATTCTGCTGGTAAATTTCCTGGAACTCTGGCATCTCCGTCCTGCATGGAGTGCACCAGGTGGCCCAGAAATTCAGGACCACCAACCTGCCCTTCAATTCCGATAATTTGACCGGATTTCCGGATAGATCTTCGAGCACAAAATCTGGAGCAGGACTGCCGATTTCATAAGACGCCGCCCCCTCCTGGCTCTTGCTGGTCGAACCGGGAAAGAGAGAGCGGATATCCAGCACGCCGATGATATCCAACAGCACCAATCCCGCCAATGTTCCGGCCAGGAAACCCGAAATGATGAACAGCCAGGGTTTCTTGCTTATGGGCTGGCTCACTGGGATTCAGGCGCCTGGAGTGGGTTGTGTCTCTTCTGGATTATTACCCAGGATGGGAGCAGACGTAGACTCTACCTGCAGGGGCGGAGTGATGCGGATCGCCATCAGGAGCGCGATCGGAAACAGGCTGGCGCCGAAGAACCACCAATCGAAGAAATTGCGCCCTTTGCGGTAGGCGATAACTGCCGGAATAATCCCCAATACAATTAATCCCGCCAGCACGATCAGAAGGATACGGCCGAGAGAAAGCTCATCGTAAGTGCCGAAAAAGGACCCTAATCCGGCCAATTGGGCGTAGCGGCCGGAGAACAGCAACGCGCCCATGAGAATCAGCAGGACCCCCATTGCCACTTCGATATAATGCGAAGCCTTGCGGTAACGCCGGATCAGCTGGGTAACCAGGGCGATCTGAGTGGAAGCTACCAGGAATGGAATTGCCAGCCCGGCAGAATAGACTGAAAGCAGGAGGGCACCCTGTGTCAATGAGCCGCCATTCAGAGACAGCGTCAAAATTGCACCGAGGATTGGACCGACGCATGGAGACCAACCTGCAGAGAAGAACACGCCCATCAAGAATGACGCCAGGTATCCACGCCGCCGGTCGGGGGTGGTTTGCGGTCGCAGGTCGTATTCCAGGAATGGTATGCGGTAAATGCCTGTCATGTGAATGCCGAAGACGATGACCACCAGGCCGCCGATGCGCGCCAGGGGTGACCGCAGGTCGTAGAGCAATCCGCCGATCGCCGAGGCAGCCAGGCCAAGTGAGATAAAGACCATTGTAAAACCCAGGACAAACGCGATTCCATGACTCAGAGCCAGCCAGCGGCTTTCCCTTCCGCTTGACGCGTAGGCTGCTGAGCGCCCGCCCAGGTAGCCTATGTAGGCAGGCACCAGTGAAAAGACACACGGCGAGAGAAAAGACGCCAGCCCAGCCAGAAATGCGAATGTGAAGGTGATATTCGTAAAATCCATCTTGTTAACTCCACCAACCTACTCTTCAACCAATACTTTTGTGCTCCCCAATCCCTGGTGGGTGATATCGCCGGGCTCGATTGGAGTGACCGGCATCGTCCAGCGGAAAATCCACTTGGCATCATCGGGGGAGGCGTTTACGCAGCCATGCGACTTTGGCACGCCGTAGCTGTTATGCCAGAAGGTGGAATGTATGGCCATCCCCTGCCCCGAGAACAGGGTCGTCCACCCGATTCCCGGTAGGTCATATCCACCGCCGGTTGTCCCACCGGTCATGTGTACGGAGATCATCTTGCGCCAGATGGTGTGTCTGCCGAGCGGAGTGGCCCAACTTTCGCGATTCGAATCGTTGTTCTTTACTTGCGGCCCGGTGGAGACCCGGCAGAAATAGACTTCCTTGCCGTTTTCCAGGCAAGAGAGAGTCTGGTAATTTACATTGACTACCACCAGCTTATCTTCGACTTCTGGCTGGATAGGGGTGATCTCCTCCTGGCTCAATGGGCGGAAAGCCTGAGCATCAGCCCAGAATTCGTCTCCGTAGCTCCCGTAGCGTTCCTTGACATGATAAACGATTTGCCCGCTTTCGTTCGTCTGAATCCCATCGACCCACATGATCTGGCTGAAGTATAAACGCGGCTGGGGAGTGTATCCCAGCCAGGGAGAACGAGCCGGTGGATTGGCTACCACCAGGTCGACATACGGCACTGTGACTTCCACCCACATCCCTTCAGGCTGTGGAAGCGCTGCCAGGGGCTGGTTGGGCTGGTCGCGCACCGGCTGCAGGTAGGGTGCATAGACATATCCATCGGGGGTCTCGATATACCTCTGGGCATAATAGTTCAATTTTGGCCCTACTGCCTGCCCATACCACAGGACGACATCATCCACATTATAAGTCCCCAGCGTCGGGCTGTTTTCATCGGGGCGAGATTTTATCTCCAACTGCGGTTCGAGCACTCTTCCCAACCGGTCGGTAGGCTGGAAATCACCGGATAAATATGCGTGTTGCGCGGTCGAAAATCCCTGGAATGGCCTGAACGCCAGGCCGGCCAGGCTCAGGCCAGCTGCTTTCATGAAACTGCGCCGAGAGAATTTAGAATTCATGAGTCTGCGACCTCGACTACTGTGCTGCTTTCACCGGTCACGGTGACATCTACGCTTCCCGGGTCATACGGCACATGCGGTGTTGTCCACAAGAATATCCACTTTGCATCTTCTGGTGAAGCGTTAACGCAGCCGTGTGAGACGGGATCACCGAAATTATTGTGCCAGAAAGTTGAATGGATGGCCACTCCACCGGTGGCAAAAATCGAAGTCCACCCGATCCCGGGCAGGTCGTAACCGGCACCCGTCGTCCCCCCGCTCATCTGCAGTGAAATATACTTGCGAGTGATCGAATGCTGTCCAACCGGTGTAGCCCATTTATCTACGACCTCACCGAACATATTGAATTTAGCCCCGGTGGATACCCGGCAGAAATAAACTTCTTGAACCCCTTCGAAGCAAGTCAGGCTCTGGTGGCGTATATCAACTTGAATCGACTTATCCGCAGCATCTGGATGGTATGGGGCAAACTCAGCATCCGTCACAGGTCGGAATGCTTCCGCGGCTGCCCACAGCATGTCGACCCCGCCGTAATAATTGGGATTCACCCGGTAAAATTTTCTGCCCTGGGAGTCGGTGCGTATCTGATCGACCCAAAAAACCTGGCTGTAATAGACTCTCAATGGCAGTCCCTGCTCAACTTTTGCTTCTGCCCAGGAATTCGAGGATGGCTCCCCCTTGTCGAGCACCGTTTCCGCAAATGGGACTGTGACTTCGCACCACATTCCGGGTCCCCGGCTGGAAGCCGGCAGATCCGCAACAGGCTGGTTGGGCAGGTTTTTAACTGGCTGGACGTAGGGACCGTAAATGTACCCCTGCGGTGTTTCGACCCAGCGCTGGTTATTAAAAATCAGAGCCGGCTTGACACCGCTCGCTTCTTTTAGCCAGGGAAGGACTGCATCTTCATACAGTACACCTACTGTCTGGCTATCTGGATCCGGGCGGGCTTTGAGCTCAACCATGCCGACTGCCACCCTTCCCAATCGTTCTGACCGTGGAAATTCCGGCAGGTTGTAGATAGAAAATGGTCTGGAAGCGACTCCACCCAGGCTGAGACCCAGTAATACCAGAAATTCCCGGCGGGACATTCCCGACCTGGCGGGTTGTTTCAATCTTGAGGACGAAATTCGTGAAATTGCCATATGCTGTGATTCGATGAATGTTAAGCATAATCTCAAAAGATATTGAGGTCAATGATTATGAATTCACCGGGCCATTAAGGTTTGGTTAGAAGCTTTAATTTTAGAAGGTGAAGTAAGCTTTTTGGAGACCTCACAGGTTTTGGAAACTTGTGAGGTCTAGTCCCCTGGGGATTAATGGGTATTTTCGCTGGAATCTCAGAATCAATAATGGACACGAAGTGTTTATGATAAGATTACGGATCGAAAAGAGTGGTGAAACCCTGGATGCTAACCAGACCCGGTCGATCACGAAAAAAGGAAATGCTTTGTAACCTTTCTGGCTTCGCCAGGATGAATTTCAGACACAGGGGAATACGACGCATCCTGGCAACGACGTACCAATCAAGGAGCGAATGAATGGAATCAACAAAGGTCACGGCCCGGCAAGAAATCCACAAGGATTTCACCTGGAATTCCGAAAGTGTTTTCAGATCCGTTGCAGATTGGGAAAAGGAATTATCTGACCTAGATAGTGAGTTTACCGTCTTCACCAGTTATAAAGGCCACCTGAAAGACAGCCCTACGAAGCTGGCAGAAATCCTGGAAGCCAGGGACCGCATTCTGAACCGCACCGGCGTGGCATTCATGTTTGCCAACATAAGCCATGAAGTGGATAAGGGCGATCAACAGGCCGCCGTGATGCCGGGCAAGGCTCAATCGACTCTGGGAAAAGCGCTGAGCGCGATTTCCTTCATCGAACCGGAATTAATCGAAATTGGCAAGCCGACCCTGGATGGCTGGATGAAAAGTGAGCCCCGCCTGGTAGTCTACACGCAGTACTTCGACGACCTGTTTCGCAAACAGTCTCATGTCCGGTCGGATGAAGTCGAAGAGCTGCTGGGCAGCCTGGCCGATCCTTTTTCCAGCGTGCAAAACACAGCCGGGATGCTCACGGATGCCGACCTGCGTTTCAAGCCAGCCAGGACCTCCAAAGGTGAGGAGCTGGAAGTCACACAGGGGACATTCAATAAAATCATGTCCAATCCCGACCGGCAGGCTCGCAGGACCTGCTGGGAGAACTACCAGGATGCCTACCTGGGATTTAAAAACACCCTGGCGTCAAACCTGAATACCTCGTTAAAACAGAATGTCTTCCAGGCCAAGGCCCGGCGGCATTCATCAACGCTGGAAGCCTCCCTGTTTGCCAATAATGTTCCGGTTGAGGTTTTTCACAACCTGGTCGAGACCTTTCGCAAGAACCTTCCCACCTGGCACCGTTATTTCGCTCTGCGGGCAAAGGCCTTGGGAGTGGCTGACCTGCAGGTCTACGATATGTGGGCGCCATTGACTTCTACTCGCCCGCAGATTCCATTCAAAAAGGCTATAGATTATATCTGCGCAGGACTGGCTCCAATGGGCAGCGAATACGTGGAAACCTTGCGAAGGGGCTGCCTGGAAGAGCGCTGGGTGGACACTTATCCAAACCTCGGGAAGACTTCCGGGGCTTTCTCATACGGGGACCAGGGAACCTATCCGTTCATCGTCATGAGCTACACCGATGATATCTTCAGCCTGAGCACTCTGGCGCATGAGCTCGGTCATTCCATGCATTCTTACCTGACATGGAAAACCCAACCGATTATTTATGGGGGCTACTCGCTGTTCCTGGCTGAAGTGGCTTCCAATTTCCACCAGGCCATGGTCAGGGGATACCTTTTGGAAAACGAAAAAGACCCGGCGTTTCAAATCGCTGTCATCGAAGAAGCCATGGCGAATTTCTACCGCTATTTCTTCACCATGCCGACCCTGGCGCGCTTTGAGCTGGAAATCCACCGGCGAGCCGAGCTAGGCGAAGGCCTGAGCGCTCAGGAGGCAAACGAGGTTCTGGCAGACTTCCTGCAGGAAGCTTATGGCGACCACGTGAAGCTCGACCGCCAGCGTTACGGGATCACATGGGCCACTTTCGGTCACCTGTACCAGGATTATTATGTCTTCCAATATGCGACCGGGATCTCCGGCGCCAACGCCCTGTCACACGCCATATTATCCGGTAAGCCAGGCGCGGTTGAGGCTTATCTGGGTTTCTTGAAGGCAGGCAGCTCAAATTATCCGCTCGATGTGCTCAGACAAGCAGGTGTGGACCTTTCGACACCACAACCTGTGGAAGAAACCTTTCAGATTCTCTCCGGGTATGTCGACCGCCTGGAAGCATTGATCCGATAGATCCAGTTTTCCTGATCCGAACCGCCGTTTCAAGCAAATCCGTGGGATATATCTGCCTTTCAAAAAAGAGTGACTTTCCCGGCCAGAAATAGAAGCTAAACTTCTCGGAGAAGTTTAGCTTCTTCATTGTAAAGATATTTAAGATACCACTGGATAGCGAATTTCGACCTGATCCTAATTTCCTTGTGGGAATATTAACCTGGCCAAGTTTGATGCAAAATGAAACAACAGAACAACACGCCTGAAAGCTCAAGGTCGAGGATTTGGCTGTATCTGGGGCTGGCGGCAGGGGTCATGATCCTTGGCTCCGCCGCGATCTTCGTGCGCCTGGCTCAGGCCTCGGGTGTTGTCACCAGCTTCTACCGGACAGCCATCGCTGCAATTCTGCTTTTCATCCCCTTTATTATCAACAAGCGCAAAAAAGCATACATAATCCAAAAACGCAGCGCCTGGATTGCTGTGGCAGGAGGATTACTGTTTGCCGCCGACCTGGCACTGTGGTCTTCAGGAATAGTACTGGGCGGAGCTACCAATCCGACACTGATGGCAAACACTGCCCCACTGTGGGTTGGTCTCGGTTCGCTGGTCTTTTTCCACGAACGACGTGTACGTACCTTCTGGATAGGATTATGGATTGCCATGGCAGGGGTGATGCTGGTGCTCGGCCAGGACATGATCCTGGCGCTGGAATTCGGTCTCGGATCCTTATTGGGTTTGCTGGCGGCGATCTTCTATGGGGCTTATTTCCTGGTCACCCAGGCTGGTCGATCACAGCTCGATACGCTCAGCTATTACTGGATATCCACAGCCAGCTCGGCCCTGGTCCTGCTCCTTTTGAGCCTTCTATTTGGTGAACCGCTGACCGGCTACAATCCGATTACCTGGTTCAGTTTCCTGGCATCCGCGCTGATCGTGCAGGTTACCGGCTGGCTGCTGCTTAACTATGTCCAGGGGCACCTGCCTGCCTCCATTGTCTCCCCAACGCTGCTGCTGCAGCCCGTGCTGACCGCCTTCATCGCCATCCCGCTGTTCGGAGAACAATTCACCGCCTGGCACATCCTGGGCGGAATTGCTGTGCTGACAGGGATCTTTATGATCCACCGCAGCAGGTTCTCTACTTAGAAAGTACCCTTATACATCCCCCCGTCGACTGTGAGCATTACACCGGTCACATACGATGCGCAGGGGGAAAGCAAGAAAACCGCCATGTTGGCAAATTCCTGCGGTGTGCCCATCCGTCCCATCGGGCTCTCCCTGGCTTGCTTTTCAATCTCTTCAACCGCAGTTGTGGTATTGATCTGGGCGCGCGCTTCCATTAATTCCTGCACCCGTTCGGTATCGGTCCAGGCCGGTAAGATGGAATTGAAACGGATCCCTTCACGTCCCAGCTCCAGCGCCAGTGATTTGGTCAATCCGATGGTAGCCATCCGGACGCTGTTCGACAAAACCAGATTTGGTATCGGCTGCTTGACAGAGTAAGAAGTGATCGTTAGCACGCTGGCGGCTTTCGATTGACGAAGGAATGGCAGAGCTTCACGGATCAGGCGCACATGTGCCATTAAGTTCAGGTCGATGGATTTCTGCCAGGCTTCGTCGCTGTGTGCTTCAAATTTACCCGAAGGCGGGCCGCCGGAGTTGGTCACCAGCAGGTCCAGGCCGCCCAGGATTTCAACCGCCCTGGCAACCAGCATCCCGGGAACCAGCGGATCGGTCAGGTCACCAGGAAGAGCTTCCGTGCGTCCTCCAGTCTCAGAATGAATCTGGCTGGCTGCTGTTGTTAATCGTTGCGGGTCGCGCGCGTTGATGACCACCTGTGCGCCTTCACTCGCCAGGGTGCGAGCCGTTTCATACCCCAGTCCACGGCTGGAGCCGGTGACCAGGGCGCGCAAGCCTGCTAAATGTAAGTCCATAGAACCTCTTCAATCCCGAAAGATTTTCCAGCTTAAATCATTTCCAGTTTCTCGTTCTCAACCTGGATATCTGGCCAGTACACATCGATCCACTTCGAGACAGTTTGCAAAGCCTGCTGAGCGTGGCTGTGATCGTTGCTGACAATCGCACAGGCGATAACTGCTTCTCGCCAGGCATCATTTTGTTCCACTTCAGCGACTGATATGTTGAACTCTTTATGCAGGCGGGAGATCAGCGGTTTCAGCCGGCTGCGTTTCTCCTTGAGCGAAGTGCACCCAGGCAAATGGATCTGAAGTGTAAGTAAACCGATCGCCATGTCCATCCCAGGCAGGTGTGCATAGTATAATCTGAGGCGTGAATAAAAATCAAGCCTGGGTGCTGGTGATTGGTGTCCTGCTGATCGGTACGGTCTTCACGGCGTCGATATACTTCCTGGTGCAGAACACCTTGCAGCGCACAATGCAACCAGTCGAATCGCTCGGAAGGAACCTGAGCACCCAGGTAGCCGAGATCCTTAACCCTACACCTACAATTCTCCCATCTCCGGTCACCGTTCTGCGCGAAGTCCGCAACCTGGCACGCCTGGAAACTATCCAGTTCTCGATCGAGAAGGTGATCACGGCTGAAACCGGGCAAGGAGTATTGGGATCTCTGCTCGGCGACCGGCTGCTGTTTGTTGGGCATGGAGAGGTAATTGCCGGGATCGACCTGGCGATGTTAGGACCGGATGATATCGAAGTGAAGGACGGCGTGGTGTATATTAAGCTCCCGGAGCCGGAAATTTTTATCGCCTCCCTCAACAATGAAAAATCCTATGTCTATAACCGAGAGACAGGCCTTTTTACCAAGGGAGACGTTAACCTGGAGACGAATGCCCGACGGGCGGCAGAATCGGAGATCGAGAAGGCTGCTATCGAAGACGGCATCCTGGAGATCGCACGCTCGAACGGAGAGAAAACTCTCTACCGGCTGCTGCGCGAGCTGGGCTACCCGGAAATCATATTCATCCAGCCCACCCCAACCGCGCCCTAATCATTGGAATCGTGTGATCACCAGCCAATCATATTCTGGCGGTCCACTCCGGATTGTCGTATTTCTGCTCCACCAGTTCGGCTGCCCGGCTCATCTCCACAGCTGACAGCTCCCCGACTTCCAGCTCCAGCCCCAGAATTTTTTCGAAAGCGCTTCGCATGGCCAAGGCAGCTTCTTCCCAGCTCACTTTCTTACCCAGTAGCTGCTCAACGGTAGCCGCCCGCTCGGCGATCCGCCTGGCGGCGGACTGCCTGGCTGTGTCATCGGAATAATTTAACACCTGGACGATGCGCAGCAGATCTCCGGTCAGGGGCAGAGAGCCATGCTGCAGGACAGCGCTTCCGCGCCGGGCCTGGGCGCTTCCAATCAGCTTCTTCCCACTGGAAGTGATTTCGTAATTAGAGGGCTCGGTAAAACACACCGGGTCAATCTTTTTTCGTTCATCACTTCGCCCGCCAAAAGGGGAATTCCTTCCCGGGTCGGGTTTCTCATTTGATTTGGCTTCCACGCCCAGCAACCTGAGCGCTTCCAGGAGCGCTGCAGAGATCACACGGTAGCTTTCAAGCACCCCTCCGGATAGGCTGGGTTCTGTCTGCGGACCGCAGATAGAATAGGTTAATTCACCGGTATGCAATATCGCCCGCCCGCCGGTCGGCCTGCGGACCAGGTGCCAGCCTCTTTCCGCCAGGGCTGCGTGGTTTACATCTGAGTACGGTTGAGCCATTCCCAAAGACAGGCAGGCCGGCTCCCAGGCATATAATCGGAGTGTCGGAGGCACCAATCCACTACCAGCCGACTCCAGGATTGCTTCATCAACAGCCATATTCCAGGGGCCATGCGAAGGTTCTGAGTATATTATTCGCCAATTCATCCGGTGGGCTACCATCCAGGTTGATCTGTCTCGATTTCTTATGGAGCAGGATAGGGAGTAGTTGGTATGGGAGATGGCGTTGTTGTTCCAGGCGTAGGTGTCTCCGTGAAAATGGGTGAAATGGTTGGAGAAGGCATTATGGTGCTGGTTAGCGTCAGGCTGCTGGTCGGCGTCGGTGAAATGAACACCGGCGAGCCAGCCAGCTTCAGGCGCGCCATCGTGGTGAACGGGCTCTTGGAATAATCCAGCCACACGCGGTGGTAGGCTTCGATGGCTGCCTGCTTGTTACCGTCCAGCTGTGCCGCCAGCCCGCGTAAATAAAAGTAATGGTCGCAGCTCCAATCGTTCTGGCAAAGCAGCCCCGGGTATTGCTGCAGCTCCACCAGCCGGGTGAAAATCTCCCCCGGAGGTGCTCCCGCAAACAGGTCTGCCTCGGCTGCGTCGACCGCCTCCTGGAATTTATCCGGGTATTCCTGCCGTAAGGAAATATTCATCAGGTACGGTTCCAGGCTGCCCGGAATCCTTTGCATGCTGAAGGCCAGGTAATTATCCAGGAAAGTGACCGGCGACCACTGCGCCGACTCCTCGCTTACATATGCCTGGTCAAGAATATACATTTGGGGTGGGCTGGCATCCACTTCACCCGTAAACAATGCCTTCACTCCCTGGGTGAACTGGCCCAGGATCCAAAACTGGAGCGCTTCTAATGGACGATGCCGCACGGTGAACCAGCGTTCGGTCTGGTCATCCAGCTCGAAATCAAAATAGCCCGAGGCGTGAGTTTTTACACCCAGGTCCCACAAATCACTCAATATATCCGGAGATGATTGCAGAATGGAAGCCAGCTTTTCGACAGCCAGGTTCGCATCGCAGAAATCGACACTCACACATGCCAGGTATAGATCTTCATTGGTCTTATAGATTTCCAGGAAATCTTGTGAGGGTTCGATCCAGCTGCTCAACGGCAGGCTGGGAGAATAGATATTCTCTTTCATCCAACCGATCGACTTTTCGGTTTCTCCCAGCAATGCATAATATACTCCCAGCCGGTAGCGCCATTCATCGTAGGCATCCTGGGGATAAGGTTGTCCATTTAGGTCCAGCTCGGGTGGCCAGCTGGAAAGCAGCGGCTCCATCACACTGACAGCGGCTCCAGGACCCCAGAATTTTGCCGCGTGCTCAGACAGGATCTCGCAGCTGGCCAGGTTCTCCGGTTTTTCAGCCAGATCATAGCGCTCGGTCAAAAACTCAAAAAATGTCCCGTTCCAGCGGTACAGAAGCGATATATCGAGCGGGCAGGTAGGAAAAACCTGGCTCTGAAATGCCAGGTCATTGCGATCTCCGGTGCTCTGCACCACCGCCCACCGGTTCGAAAACTCCATTCCAATATCAAACAGGTTTCCGGAGGGAAAGAACGGCATCTCAACAGCCGGAATTTTATTGAGATTAAATACTTGCGGCGGTGCCAAAAGGTAGTCTCCCTTGTTGTTCGAGAAATAGACCGCCAGCTCATCTCCATCCACGATAGCCTGGTTCAGCTCGGCCAGGATCCAGCCAGCCTGCGGCTGGTTAACAAAATCAAAATGGCTGACCAGGGAAAAAGCCTGGTAAGCGCCTGCTGTCTCGACCAGCCAGATGAAGGCGCTTCCAGGGCCGCGAATCTCAACCAGGTGACTGCTGAGGTAGCCTTGCGGGGGTTGGGTTGCGGCCATGTAAAGCGATAAACGTGGTTCACGCTCCTGGAACCAGATGTACAGCTCGCTCAGCTCCACATCCCCCCGGGTGAGTGCTCCAGAAATCAGGTCAGCATACAGCTTCCCGGCTTCTTCATCACCTGTTTGGGCCATGTTATAGGCCAGCTGCCAGCGCCACTCAGTGAATTGGTCTGCTTCCGGAAAGAATATCAGGCTCTCCTGAAGCGCGATGCCAGCGTATTTGTAGGCCTCGTAATATGCATCCGGGTCATTTCCCTGTGACAGGCCGGGTTGCGTATTTGGGAAATCTTCCATCAGCAGGATCATGTGATCTGCTTCTTCCGGAGACCAGGTCGCCAGCACATAGTTCGCGCTCTGGGCCAACGGCCTGGCTGGCGTCAAAGTTGGTGGCCCGGTGGCAGTGGGAGTATCGAACGGAGTCGTCGTCACCGACGGCGAAGGCGTAATGGTGGGCGATTGTGTCGGGCGAGGAGTAGAAGATTGAGTCGGAGTAGGAAAAGGCTGCTGTGATATTGTCGGGACAATGGATGGCTCTATGTCAGTCGAGGTGGAAGTCTTCTCACGGTCTGCTGTCATCAGCCTGGGGCTCAGGAAAATGAGCAGCGCCAGCCCGATAATCAGGCCCAGAATCAAGACCAGGCTGAGGAGCATCCACTGAAGCCGCTGGTTTTCAGTTAGTTTTTCTGACATGGATTATTGCTGGGAAAACTGGTGCAGAACCAGGAATTACCTGGCAGATGTGATCCCGGCTTGTATCAATTCATCCAACAAAGTCTTTTCGAATTCATCAGAAATCGGGACGAGCGGCGGCCGCACTGCCCAGCGCCGGAAGTGGTACAACCTGGCGATTAGGGCTTTTAAGGACGCTGCTGCAGGCTGGTATTTGTCCACAATCGCACGAGTGGTATCCAGCCGTGCCTGGGCTTCCATTTCTGCCTCGTTTCTTTCGAATGCATCCCAAATCAAGCGCAGGTCCTGGGAACGGATATTTGCCAGGTAGGTGATGCAGCCGCTGGCCTGGTTTCGTAATGCTGTGGTGAACAGGCGGTCATTACCGGTGAATACACACAGGTCCTTGCCAAATTTTTCACCAAGCTGCCTGGAATGTTCCGGGTTGCCGGATGAATCCTTCAAGCCGGCAAATCTCTCCGGAAATGCGTCTTTAAGGCGCGCGAAAAGATCAAGTGTCAGCGAGACACCTGTGACCTGGGGGATATGGTAAACAAACAGGAATCCGCCGGCCGGGACGGCTTTCAACAGCACCTGGTTGTACCAGGCAAAAAGGCCTTCCTCTGCAGCATTGCGAAAGAAATAAGGAGGCAGCACAACCACACCGTCCATGCCAAGGTCGAAGGCGGTGCGGGTCAAATCGATCGTCTCATCCAGGCTGGGCGTGCCTGTGCCTGCCAGCAGACGGAATTTCGGGTGAGATTTCCGAATGCTAAGCGAGGTCTTCCATAACTCAATTTTCTCAGGAGCAGAAAATGAAGGTCCTTCACCAGTGGTGCCTGACAGCAGCACGCCATGACATCCACGCCTGGCCAGGAAATCCAACAACTTGGTAACATCCTCCTTCGCCAGGGTTTGGTCAGCTAAGAGCGGTGTCAACGCCGCGGCATAGACGCCCGAAAGGGAATGGTTGGTAGACATCGCCTGATTATAATGGATTTAAAAATTGATTATGGGTGCAAACGACGGATGATTTCATCCTGAATTTCCGATCCTGAAAGGTGCTTCTTGCCAGCCTCCGTCTTCACATAAACTTCCCCATCCGCAGTAAAGTAGAGAAAGCGAGTCAGGGAGCGCGGGACAACCACCTCGATGACAAATAAATCCTGTATGGGAATCTGGTTTTCCAGTACCTGGTGGAAGTTTATGCGATATGCACTGGGTGAAATCGCAGGCTGGATGCGGATGATTTTATCCATGACTGCTCGCCGGATCTCATCACGATTGCGGTAGGTGGCCTTCACGCCAACCACCACCCGATCTGAATCGCGGATTCCCCAAAAGATGCGGCCTCCTTCGCTGTTCAGAAAGGCCACCACGTACTGGTCTACTATCCGCCAGATGGCTCTTACAGGGTGAGCGCCTTTTACTTCCTTGAACTCGCAGAATTTTGTCTCTTCCAATGTCACCGGCTGGTTTAATACATAAATTTCTATACTCTTCTGCCCTGTTTCCTGGGAAAGTATCTTCAGGATGGCCGACTTCATCTCGTCCGCACTCTGAAAACGGTCGGCGGGTG
>Ga0209254_10002228_pt1 | contig 17579 bp, 16 predicted proteins | sample FrelakmetDIP11DI_FD_187148 | JGI IMG/M metagenome (GOLD analysis project Ga0209254, IMG submission 187148) | Freshwater lake sediment microbial communities from the University of Notre Dame, USA, for methane emissions studies - DIP11 DI (SPAdes)... | ecosystem: Environmental > Aquatic >... | reverse complement strand
GGTCGGGTATTCATGGATCTGCATGCGTGTGTCAATCTCTTGCGCTAGGCGATACAAGGCGCGGTCGAAATCGTCCGAGATGAGGTCGCGCTTCAGATACCACAGTTCTTGGATCAGTTCGATCATGGAACTCATATCACTATCTCTGGCGCCGTTCGACTGTCCCATCTGGTTTGACTCTGACATTAGTGACCAGCGACCAGGGGTCTTCGGTCAGGAATTTATCTGCCGCAGCGACAAAATCCTGCAGGTTACAGGCAGTCACCTGCCCGTAGTTGAGCGGCTGGCTGCGCCACTGTTCCAACGACTGCATGTGTGCCACCACCGGGTCGAGCGTCAGTTGTGGGTTGAGATCCAGGTCGCGCACGAACATGCGGTAGGTGCGTGTCTGCCAGCCTGAGGGCGTGTTTACCGGACCGGTGAAGTCTTTCCAATAGCGGTAAGGGACGTTTGCCCGCCGTTCACAGTAATGGAACATCGAGACGGCCCGCGAGTCGGCGCCTAGCAATAGCAGCTTGAAATCCAGCTCGAGCATGCGCTCGAAAGCCGAGCCTGGATCGAAGGCTGAGGCTGTGTCCCGGCTGGAGAGGTCATACGCATAGCGCCCGACCACCGCGATGGATTGCAGCGGGTGCGTAGTCCGCTGCGCTTCTGGGAGCTGGCGCACCAGCTCGGAGAACGCGCCCATGCCTTGGGAGGGAGTGGACAGTGGGTCAAAGCTTTCGCCGCGGGCGAAAGCAAAATTGAAGGTGGGTACGATCAGCGTGCCATCCGCACCAATCACTTCCTGGATCGCGTCCAGGTATGTTTTCAAGCCACCTACCGGTCGCCCGAGGAATTGCACTGCCGAATGGACAAGCAGGCCATCACCGGGCACAATTCCAAGAGCTTTCAGGCAGTTCGTGACCTGTTGTTGGGTGACTGCTTGCATTATTTAGCTGGAAATCCCTCGCCTTAGCCTGGGTTGTAGCCGTCCCAGCTCATCCGGAACTGGTAAAGCTCTTTTTTCATCCCCAGATACTCGACCAGTGTGATAATTGGCTCATTGCCTAACAGGATTTGCGCTTCCACCGAATAGACATTTTGCGCGCGGCACCATTCGATCGCCAGGCGCAGAAGTTTCTCGCCGATTCCCAGTCGGCGCACAGGTTTCTCCACCCACATATCTTTCAGTTCGCCGACCATCACCCCCCCCAGGTATTCGGGCACCCGTTTCAGCCGGGCGACGATAAAGCCGACCACCTCGCCCTCCACCTCAGCCACGTACAGGATGCTGAAGCGGCCCAACGTGCGCCGGAACATATCCAGCCACAGGTGGCCGACATTCTCCACTGCCGGGAACGCATAGGTATACTGGCGTAAAAGAGCGTCCAGCTTGGCGTACATTGCCTCGACCGCGGGAAAGTCGGCTTCGCTGGCTTCCCGGTAAACAACAGTTTGCTGTGGTTCATCAACGCTCATAGAAAACTCCTTGATCGGTTCAAGCTCCCATTTCGCGTACTTCTGCCGGCCAGTTGGCTGGATCCAGGCCGTATTGGGCTACAAAGGCGAAGGCTATCCGCTCCAGACCGAAAGCAACGCAGCCGGTATGGGCTGGCGAGCCATCCGGCAAAGTGATATTCAGGCTGCGACCGAAAAAGTCCTGGTGGTAGTTATACGAGCCGACCGCCAGGGTCGATTCTTTGAATGGCAGCCGGGCGCGGATTTCAAATTTAAGCTGGAAGGCGCTCTGGAAGGCGGCTTGCTTGCGGAATTCGCCGATAAAGAAGGGGTCGTTAGCGCTTTCCACCCGGTAAGCCAGCCCGATCCTTTCGAATACCTGGCTCATCCGCTGGCGAGCGATTTCGCGGTTTTCCAGCACGAATTCCTTGGCGCCCACGAAGATCACTTCGCGCATGGTGAAATTCCACAGGCGTTCCAGTGAGGTCAGGTTGATCGCCTCGTAACGGAAACAGTTCCCTACCGCGGTAGCGACGACCTGCCCTCTCGGCAGGGGTTGGTCTGCCAGCGCAAAATACAGGTGATAACATACTGCCGGTGATAGGAGCGCCTGGATCGGGGCAAAGGAATTGGGCGGCGTCTGCAGCTCGGAGTGTTCGCAGGCAGCGTGCTGCGCAAATTCATCGATCACCTGCAGGTCTTCGCGCAGGTGGGTGGCGAAGGTGAGCGAATGCGGGAAAGCCCTGAAATAGTTTACCCGTTCGAGATAGCGGGCCGGGATCAGAGTAGGAAAGCGGTAGGGCACGGCCTGGAAGCTATCCGCCAGGGCGATGAATTGAGATTCGAAGTAAGCGATCAGGCGGGTGAGCAGCGGTCCGAGCACGAAAAGCCCGTTGGCTTCCTGGCTGATCTGGCTGCTGGCCAGCAGCTCGGGCATCGGATCGAACCGGAATGGCACGCGCCGGTCCAGATGGTCTTCCAGCACCTGCACCTTGGGCTTGAAGGCGCCTTTCGCCATCGAGAGCACCACGCGCTGGACTTTTTCGATCAATTCCGCCTGGCGCTCGGGCGTCAGGCTGGCTGCACTGGCTATTTTTAATATGATTTGGTCTTCTTTTACCCGCGCAGCCAGTATGTGTTCGTCCACATAAGCCAGCTTGGATTGAATCTCACCGGTCAGGAAATCCGGGATGGGCACGGCTGGAGCAAAATTCAGCTCGCTAGATCCAGGAGCCGCGCCGGGCACTGGCTTACCGGTTATATCACTGCACATAGCCATTATCCTCTAAGAAGCGGCAGATTTCGGGGATGCTGATCAATTGGGCAATCGTATCGGCGTCAATTGCCACACCGAACTCTTCTTCCAACCGCAGCATCACTTCCATGTGTCCCAGCGAGTCCCATTGCGGCAGGTCTCCAAAGGACAGGTCCGGGGTGACCATCTCTCCCGGCACCTGGATTGCCTCGGCTAACAGGGATTGGACGCGCTGGCTCAGAATAGACGTTTCACTTGTGCTCATTATCGGTTACGCCCTTATTTGGTTTTTTGCTGTTTGCATGGCTTTTATACCTCAGGTTTTCAAATCTGAGGTCTGGAACTCAACTTTTTATCTTACAGACTCCCACCGGTTGGTATTCCGGGTTCCACACCCCTTTGGGCATGCCTTTATCGCTGGATTGGTAATAAAAACGGGCCAGGTTTTCGTGCAGCTCGGCGCAGTCTTTTAGCCGGGCGAAGAGCTCGTCATATTGTGCGTAGTTTGAGGGTGCTTCTGGGGGGAGCTTGAATAGTCTGCGCAGGCTGGTATCGGTATAGCACCAGCCGCTCGAGGCGGTATGCCACCAATCCTGGTCACGCCCCGCGGTTAGCGTTGCCAGCAACATGCCGCCGGACTTCAAAACGCGCATCAATTCAGTCACCACCTGTTCCAACCCTTCCGGGGAGTTATGTTCCAGGGAAGAAATGGCCACGATGGCGTCCAGCGAATTGTCCTTGATCTCTGCCAGGTTGGTGAGATCCTGGTTGTAGATGAAGACTTTTCCGCTACTTTGAGAGGCAAACAGGTAGCCAGCGCTCTCTCTTGCCAGCGCAGCCAGCCGGGCAGCCCACCTGCGGTAAAATGGTCCGCTGGTAGGCCGGCTGAGCACCTGGATAAAAGAAAGTTGCAAAGATGACAGATCTGCCCCTCGCAAGCCCTGGACGCGGAATTGGCGGCGAAAACGAGGCGGCAGCGTGGCCCGGCTGAGGCGGTCCACACTATATACCTCGGCGCCCGTCTTTGCCAGATACCACTGTAAGATGCCCGTCCCGGCGCCCGCGTCCAAAATCCGTTTGCCCTGGATGGCGCCCAGGTTCTGGACTGTCCAGGATAGGTCGAGCAGATAATGCCAGCCGAATTCCAGGCGTAATGAGCGCGCCAACCTTTTTAGCTCTTCCACCACCGGACGGTTCTGATCCAGCAAGTCTACCGACAGGATTTCGATCTTTTGAGAGGCAGGGTTCTCCGGCGCCATTATGGTTCTTCCTCGGTAAAGAAGAATTGCTCGTTGTTCTCACCTTCTTTGGTGCGCAAGCGGGCTTTCAGGTTTGCGTCCGGACCGAGGATGCCTCTCAACAGGGTCTGGATCGTAACAGAATGTTCAGGCGACAGCGCTTGCCAGGAAAACGGTCGCAGTTTGACATAACCTTTGCGATACCCGTCCTGGAGAAAGTCCTCGAAACTGAGCGAGGACCGGAAGAGCTGATAGTACAGGAAACGGCGTGCGTTATGTTTGAACTCCGCCGGGACCTCGATAGCCTCCGCCTGCAAGAATTTCTCGGCGGTTTCCTGGTGGCTTTGGGGTGTCTCCGGTAAGAAAACCACCGGGTATTGTGTATAACGGGCACGCCCGCCAGATAAAACAGGTGAACCCATCAGCGCAGCTTCCAGGCCGATCGATGAGTTATAGACCATGACGAACTTAGCGCGCTGGATCAGCTCATACGAGCTGACATATTCACGCGAGTCGATAAAAATAACATTCGGCAGCTTATCTGCCTTAGTTTGCCCCACCCAGCTGCGCACGCTCTCGCGGCTTTGTTTAGCAGTACCGGGGCGCATTTCATCCGGGTGGGCGCGGATCACAAAAAGGGTTTCGGGATGCTGGCGAATAATCTCGAGGATGTTATCCAGCCAGGCGAACATATGCGGAAAGACCGTATTGGCGTGTACCTGGCTGGTGTCATACACAACGTTGGTAAAGACCGGTACGATCTGGCGGAAATTAGCAGCTTTCTGAAAGAATGCTTTGTCCAGTCCGCGCATTTCAGGCCAGAAGCGGATGCCGGCCATGGTGAACTGGCCCTGGAAGCGCTTCTGCAGGTATTCATCCAGGCGCGTATTCTGCTGTTCGTTTAGCTCGAATTCTGGTGGGATGGTGATCGGGTAGGCGGTTGCCTCACCTTCGGTGAAGAAAGCCGAGAAGCGTTGGAATCCGACTTCGTAGGTGACCACACGCAAGCCGCGCCCCTGGGCTACCCAGCGCGCGGTCGCTTCCGGATACATCATGCCATTGAAAATTACTGCCGCGGCCGGCTTGACCTGGTCCAGGAAGGTGGAGAACTCCTGGGCGACATTGTAAGCCGACAGGATATATTCCCTCAACAGATAACGGGTCGCCTCGTCATCTGCCAGTGAGTGGCGGCGCAACGCCCAACGGATAGAGGGCAACACCAGGCGACCCAATGGGATCGACAGCCCAGGCGTGACTAGCGACCCCTTGACTTTGTTGTATTCGAATACCCCTAATTCTTCAACACCCAATCCCTGGATGGCTTCAGCCAGGTCGGGGTCGGGTTGGTAGCTAAACCAATAGGCCTCGGCTCCGCGGTTGAGGCGGCGTGATTGCCGCAGGCAGGCTGCGCAAGGTGGCGGGTTGTGAAAGTTGTCCCGGTCGGTCCCCAACACACAGTGGCTCATCCCGCTCTGGCAGACAAACTGCCTGACCGGCACGCCTTCCAACCGCATCCCCCAGCTGGTGAGCAACCCGAAGGCTGCGTTCTGGCTCAGGCCGGTGATGCGCGCAGAGGCATTGAAAAATGCCACCGGCTGCTGAGCCGAGGCGCCCGGTGCGTGCGCGGCGATCTGCCTGGCAAGCCGGAGCACTCGCCAGTGATTTTTCCATTCTAAGATTCTTGTCAACAAATTTGTTTTTGCCATGCTCTAATCAGTGGGTGCGTCTCGATATCGTTATGTTTCTTCCGACTTCTGCTGGCTGGAATAATAAGCTTCGGAGAGGCGCTGGACAGCGATCAGAAAGCCCTCGCCCTGGCGCTGGTGGCCGCGCCAGATTTCTGGGATCATCGTCCCCCGATAATCACCTAATACGCGGAAAAAGCGGATCCAATCGATCGACCCCTCGCCGATCTGCAACCCCTCTCCGTCGAGACCGGCGCCATCTGATAAATGCAAATGTCCGATATACGGTAGCAGCAGACTCAGTTGTTCGTAAAAATCTACATGGGCCCAGTTGCAGTAAAGCTTGTGGTGCGACGAATCGTAGCAAAACTTTAAACCTGAAGGGACCAGGAAATCGCGGATTTCGTTGGCATCCATAAAAGCATTCGTCAGCCACTGACCGCCAAAATACCAGGGATGCGGTGGCAGGTTCTCGAGCAACAGTTCGACGCCGCTGTAGTCCAGCTCCTCCACCGACCGGTGCAGGTTGGCATACAGCGCCGCTTTGTCGCGGATGGGATGGTCCAGGCTCATCGCACCCGGGTGGATGACCACTTTCGGTGTGCCAACAAAGTACGGCGCCATTTCACGTGTCAGGTTGATGGTCTTTTGCAGCAGATTGCGAGAAGCCACCCGTTGGTGCTCCTCCAGGCAGCATAGGTCGACCAGCGTGCGGTCCCAAAACTCCGGCGCATGGACTACCAGCTTGAGCGGCATGTTTGAGCTGGCGCTGTAGTCATCGCCAGGATAGTGCTCGTCCAGGTCCTGGTCGGTGAAATGGAATTCTAGCATGCGCGGCTTATATTGCAGCATATCATCGCAATCACGGAAACGGACGGTGAAGCCGACTTCCATCGGCAGCAGATGTTCTGTTTCGAGCGAGATATGCAGCCCCAGGTCACGGTCCAGGAAAGGCTCGTCCTCTTCGATCTCGCGCTTCACCACCTTGCCAAGCAGGCGGGCGTAATTCTGCGGTGAGATTCCCAACGCGGGTCCTTTGACGGTTACCATATCGGCTGTGATGGTTTCACCCGGCTGGATGTCCCGCGCCGCAACCAGGCTCTTTCCCAGTACCTCACGGTTCAGGATCTCCCCACGTGAGATGAATTTTTCTTCTCCGGTGCCTAATGCCGAAAAAACCTGGTGGATATCGCGTACCATTTTTTGGAAACCCTGTGGCTCCAGGCTGGCGGCGTGATCCGGTCCATCCATTGTACGGTCCAGGGTCAGGTGGCGCTCGATGATTGTGGCGCCCAGCGCTGCAGCCACAGTGGAGACGGCAATACCGCGCTCGTGCCCAGAGTAGCCCACCGGTACCTCGAAACGCCGCAACTGGTTCATAAAACGCAGGTTGATATCCTCGAAAGACACCGGGTAGGTGCTGTTGCAATGTAACAGGGCGAATTGGACCCCGCGCTGCTTCAAGAAGTCCACCGTGGTCTCCACTTCGTGCATGTGAGACATCCCGGTGGAAACCAGCAGTGGTTTGCCTTTGCGAGCCAGATGATCCAAAAGTGGCAGGTTGGTCAGGTCTGCCGAGGCTACTTTGTAAGCTGGCACCCCCAGGGTTTCGAGAAAATCAGCGCTATCTGCATCAAAAGCCGAGCTAAGGAAAGTGATGCCCCGCTTGCGGCAATGCTCGACGATCGTATAATAAGCCTGCTCAGGCAGTTCTACCTGTTGTAAGATCGGCAGCAAGTAGCGCAGCGTCTTTTCGCCCGAATTGGCGTTCTCCAGGTATTTTTTGGGGTACAGCTTCTCCAGATTGCGCTTTTGGAATTTAACCGCATCGGCGCCGGCTTCCACCGCGACATCGATCAACTTCAACGCCAGGTCCAGGAAACCATTGTGGTTGACGCCGATTTCGGCGATGATATAGGTGGGCTGACCGTCGCCAATCAGGCGATCGCCAATTTTAATCGTGAGCGGAATGTGCATCTTTTGGTCGGCGGGCATTCAAAACCTCCTCTGGAATAGAACCGGCGCGCGGTTCACAGCCGGAAACCCAGGTCTTCAAAAGTGATTTCTCCGCCCTCTAGTAGGCGTTCAGCCCGGCGCCAATCATCCGCCGAGTCAATATCGATCCAATCGTTGGGTGGGATCACCAGCGGCAGGATGCGTTCGCCCGTCATCGAAGCTTTCTCGATGATCGTGTCCCTCCAGGCAGCATCCACATAGCCGGTCTGCCAGTACACCGCTGGCAAAAGCTGGCGCGGCATGTTGTAAGCTTCCTGGTATTCGGTGTGAATCAGCGGTTGCATGAATCCTTCCGGATCGATCTGCCACATCTTGAACGGGTTCTGGAACGGCTCGCAAACAGTCCGAATCGCGTCCGCCTCGGGGTGCGCCAGCAACTGGTAAATCGACTGGTCGATATGCCAGACCCGTCTCAGCGGCGAGGTAGGGCGCAGCTGGACCAGGATCTCCGGACGGTAGCCTTCATTTTCTTCCAACCACTGCAGAGCGTGCTGGAAGACGGGCAAGTCGGGGGTGTTATCCTGCGAGAGCTCCGCCGGACGCAAGAAGGGTGTTTCAGCCCCATACTTGCGAGCAATTGCGGCGATCTCTTCGTCGTCAGTAGAGACCAGCAGGCGCGTCACGCTTTCGGCTGCCAGTCCTGCCGCGATGCTGTAGGCAATCAACGGGTGACCTGCAAACGAGCGGATATTCTTGCGCGGGATGCTTTTTGAGCCGCCGCGCGCCGGGATAAGGGCCAGCACTTCGGTCATTTAGCTTGCATCTTTTCGGAGGGGTGCCAAACTTGTTTTACCAGGCTGTCCAGCCTCCATCGACCACCAGGTTGGCTCCGGTCATATAGGCGGAGGCGTCCGAAGCCAGGAAAAGCAATGCGCCGTTCATTTCATCTTTTTCAGCCATGCGACCCAGGACAGCTCTGGCTGAGTAAGCCTGCACGAAGCTCTCGTCATGCCCGTTGTAGACGCCTCCGGGGGTCAACGCATTCACCCGGATGTTCTTCCCGGCATAGTAGGTGGCTAAATAGCGAGTCAACCCCAGGATGCCGGCCTTGGTGACGGAATAATAGACCGGTTTATATTGCGGCGGAGCCCCGGCATCAGCGCGCTGGTACAACCGCTGGTCGGGACCTGCCAGACCATAGATCGAAGACAGGTTGATGATAACGCCGCTGCCTTTAACCAGCATCGGCGCGACCGCCGCCTGGCAGCACAGGTAGGCGCCGGTCAGGTTGACTGCTAGGGCCTGGTTCCAGGCTTCAAAAGGAAAATCCTCGAAGGCGCCGGTACCAGGCCTGTGCAGAGCAGCAGTTTGGTGGTGTGGGTCAAACTTGGGATCGAGCGCCGCGCTGTTTACCAGGATATCCAGCCGCCCGTATGTTTCTAAGGCAGCCTGGACCATTCGCTGGACTGAGGCGGGGTTTGTCACGTCTACTTCTACTGCGCTCACCCGGTATCCTGATTCTACGATCGCTTTTGCCAGATCTTCGGCTGCGGCCGCGTTGATATCCGCGGCCATCACAGCTGCGCCAGCCTGCGCCAGGCTGCGGCAAAACCCCGCGCCCAACAGCCCGGCGCCCCCGGTGACCAGCGCCACCCGCCCATCCAGCTTGAAAAGCTCCAGAACAGAGCGTTTAGTTGATTGTGGTGGCTCTTGCATCCGTTTGACCCGGGTGATGATTAAGCCTCGCTTTTCTTGTTGTGTCCAGAAGCTACCGGCAGTACGTAGCCACGCTCTTCCATAAAGCCAATGATTTTGCGTGCGTTGGCGGCTGCATCGAAGTTAACCGTATCCAGGGTGATCTCTGGATCGACCGGCGCTTCGTACGGGTCATCCACGCCGGTGAAGCCGGTGATCTGGCCGCGGCGCGCCCGTGCATACAGACCTTTTACATCGCGCGATTCACAGACCTCGATCGGCGTATCGACGAACACCTCGATGAAATTTTCGCCCACCATCTTGCGCGCTTCGTTGCGAGTGGTAAGGTAAGGACTGATCGCCGCGCAGATGACCGTGCCGCCGTGGCTGGCGATCTCGCCTGCCACGAACCCGATGCGCAAAATATTGGTGTCGCGGTCTTCACGCGAGAAGCCGAGCCCCTTGGAAAGGTGTGTACGGACCACATCGCCATCCAGCAGGGTGGCCTGGCGACCGTGTTCCATCAGCAGCGAGGTCAGGATTTCAGCCGTGGTTGATTTACCCGAACCGCTCAGGCCGGTGAACCAGATGCAGACGCCCTGTTTGTGGCGTGGAGGGTACATCTGCTGCAGGATTTCGGCCGTTTCTTTGCGAGTGAACCACTCGGGCAGCAGCTTTCCTTTGCCCAGGTAGTCTTCGCGCACCTGGGTGCCGGAGATCGAGAAAACTTTCTTGCCTTCCGGCACTTTGTTCACTTCTTCATAGCGCTCGTCATCCGCCAGGTAGACCAACTCTTTGAATTCTACCGGCTTGACGCCGATTTCATCGGCATACTGCGCCATCATCGTTTGGGCCTCATACGGGCCATAGAACGGCTTGCCCTGGCTGTCATTGCCAGGACCGGCGTGGTCGCGCCCGATGATCAGGTGGTTAGCGCCATAATTGCGGCGGATCATGGCATGCCATAAGGCCTCACGCGGGCCAGCCATGCGCATGGCCAGTGGGAACAGGCTGAGCAGGGTCCGTTTTGTATCGTAGTAGTTTTCCGCCAGGGCGCGGTAAACCCGCACGCGCGTGTAGTGGTCCACATCGCCGGGGCGGGTCAGGCCCACCACGGGGTGGATCAGCAGACTGCCGCCCACTTCCTCTGCCGCCCGTTTGGTCAACTCTTCGTGGATGCGGTGCATGGGATTGCGCGTCTGGAAGGCGACGACATTCGCATAGCCCATCTTTTCCAGGCTGCTGCGCACTTCCGCCGGCGTGCGGCGCAAATCGACAAAGTCATAGTAGATCGGCAGGTTGATCATCTTGATCTCGCCGGATACATAGACTTTGCCCCAGCGTACCATCTCAGAAACGAGCGGGTGCTTGGGGTCGGTTGTCCCCAACACCAGTCTGGCTTCACGCAGGTGGTCGTAGTGATAGACTTCCTCGATCTGCATGACCGCCAATGTGTTATTGCGGGCGTCGCATAGGGTGATCGCCTCACCGAAAGTGGGCAGGGCGCTCTCATCCAAAGGCAGAGTTACCGGGATCGAGAACAAGGTCCCATCTTTCAAGCGCATCTCGGTCAGCACCCGTTCGTAATCAGCCTTCCCCATGAAGCGATTCAAGGGCGAGAAACCCCCGGTAGCCAGCAGTTCCAGATCGCATAACGAGCGCGCCGAAATCTTTACTGAAGGCAGCTTGTTCGAGCGCGCCAGCAGCTCATCACGTTCTTCGCCGGTGACCATCAAGTTGACCAGTTTGCCCCCGTACGGGCTGATCAACGCACCAATTTTATTCTTTCCAGGCATGAATTGAATTCTCCTTAAGTTTTTCGGTTTATAGCACGAAGGGCTATTATAGCAAACTTTTTACAAATAGATGAGCTTGCCTTGCTGTTGCGAGTCATGCACTGCTAAGGCGAGCTGCAGTGCGTGGATGCCATCTGCCAGGCTACAGATTGGCTCTGCCTCCCCCCTGGCAACCTGCAGGAAATGGCGCATTTCGGCCAGGAAGAGATCGTTTCTCTCAAAGCCGGTCGGAGGTGGGTAAACCTGCCATGGCCCAATCTCGCTCTGGAAAACCCGCACCTCGCCGCTCAGGTTGTCCCAATGCAGCGTTCCCTGCGAGCCGATTGCTTCCAGCCAATGGCTCGGCGGGCGCTGGTTGTAGTCCAGGTGCAGGCTACCCAGCATACCGCTGGCGAAGCGCAGGCCGATCTCGGCGCTGTCTTCCACCTGCAGCTCCAGGTCGCTGTTCTTTCCGGTGAATGCCCACAGTGCCGCGACCTCACCGAACAGCCAGCGCAAGTAATCCAGGGGGTGGCTGAGCGTCAGCACTACCCCACCACCCAGGTCAAGGCGGGCGCTGTAACCCTGGCGATAATCCTCCCAGGGGTGCCAGCCGGGGAGGTACTCGCCCCAATGCGCTCGCACCGAGAGCGGGCGACCGATTTCGCCTGCCGCCAGCAGGTCCCGGATGTATCGCAAACCGGGGTGGTAGCGGAAATGGAAGCCTACCAGCACACGTACCCCGTTTTCGCTTACGGCAACTTCCAATTCGGGTATGCGCTCCATCGATTCCGCGACCGGCTTTTCCAGAAGCAAGTGGCACCCAGCCTGGGCAGCCGGGATGGCAACCTGCATATGCAGCCCAGTTGGATTGGAGACGATTACCGCCTCAGGCTGGCGCGCCAGAGCAGCCTCTAAATCGGTCTCAACTGGGATACCCGCCAGCTCGTCATCTGGCAGCGTGCTGCGTTGCGTGCGATAGAGCAGAATGTCTCGTTCACCCAGGGCGAGCAGGTTGCGCAAGTGCCGGCGGCCGATCGACCCCAGCCCGGCGATCATGATTTTCATTATTTACTTTCAGGCCCCTCGTCATCCAGCGGGTAATCCCAGGTTCGCAGCATATCGGCGGCGATCCCGTGGAAAATCTGCCGGTCCTGGGGCGTGAAAATTTCTCGCCAGGTGCCTTGCTTGCCCTTGGCGACGCCCTGTAACGGTTGAGCGATCTCTTTCGCTTTCTGTTGCTGCCAGTCGGCGTCCGGATTCTGGGTCATCTCTGCCTTCAAGGCCGGTTGAAGCTCAGGCTCTGCCGGGACTGCGCCCAGGAAATCCCATACTCGCCCCATTTCTTCCCAGGGGTGTTCCAGCAGGTCTTCGTAGCGCAGCGAGAAGTAGCGCTCCCCATAGAGCTGCTTACCAAGCTGTTCGGTCTCGCTGACATTGCGCACCCAGCCCTCGGCAGCCCGCCGCAGGCTCTGCTCGGTGAAGATCGAGCGCTTGCCCGCCAGGAACGGCTCAGGCGTCTTGGCAAAATCACCTCGAATATTGAGATCTTCTTTCGTAAGATGTTGAGGGAAGTCGATGAATGCTTGAAAACGGTGCGAGATCACGGTATCGCGGCCATCGCGGATGATGTAGATCAGGCGTGCATCCGGATAGACCTTGTGCATCAGGCGCACAGACTGGCCATCCAGCAGGCTGCTCGGGCTTTTATCCCCTACAATTCGCTTACCCTCCAACCTGGCCTCACGTTCCAGGATGTAGTCGGCGACCACCCGTAACACCACCGGGGAGAGGTCTTTGCCGTGGTTCCAGCGGTTGCTATTGCGCTTCAACCAATCGCCCACCTCTTCGTCCGCCACCAGCGACTCGAGCAGCGGCGCGCGAGTGAAGAAATGCGCCTGGTAGTTACAGTGCACCTCAGGGTGCAGGCGGATCAGGCGCGCCAGCATGGTCGTGCCTGAGCGGGCATGCCCGAAGATGAAAAACTTATCCAGCGGGAAGAAGGATTTTGCTTCAGCTACCTCTTCTTCCGAAATAGGGGGGATTTCCCTTCGGATTTCTCGTTTGGATGTTTTGGGCGCCTCGGCTCCCCGCAGGGCGCGGTAAGCCTGGAACAAGCGTTGTTTCATCGGTTTGGGCATATCAGGTGTTTTCCTTATCGGCCTGATCCGCATCGAGGTGCGCCTTCTGCCGGCTGAGCTTGGTTGCCAGACTCAGCAGTTTACGCCGGATAGGCCAGCTGGCCAGCTGCCAGCTCGCAGATAATTTCTGCATCGCACTCGCTTCGCAGAGCGCCTCGGGGTGGTAACCGCAGGTTTCTAGCAGCTCTCCAACACTCATTTCGATGACCAGCGCCTGGCTGGTAGAGAGTTTTTCCTTCCAACGTCCCACCGGTGCAGCGCTGATGCTCTTGAATTCGTTGACCGTTCCATCGAACATCGAGTTGCCGCTCCATTGCTCTCCGGCGCGAGTAGGCGCGATCAGGGAAGCGTCCCACTCGATGTGCAGGAAATCCTTCAGCTTTTGTAGCTGTTCTTCAGGCAAGCGGGTCAGGTCTTCGTAGCGTAAGATGTAATAGCGTTCTGGACCGAAACGTTCACGGTTCTTGATCCCGGCCTGGGTGGAGCGCTTCCAATTGGCCGCGAAGAACTCGGGGTTCCAGTCCGGGTGTTTGCGCCGGTAAGAGACATAGTTATCGCGCGGGTCACGCAGGATGTGGATGCAGCGTGCAGCGGGCCACCATTCAAAAATCTGGCTGGTGTAGTACTCATTATAGGGGGATTTTTCCACCCAGCGGCGCGTTTGAGCTCCCAACTGTCCACTGACCTGACCAAATGCCAGGACGGCCGCGCTCAGCATATCGCCAGGGTGGCGGTGTTGTTGGGACGCCAGCTCAACCATGCTCTGGCGGACTGCCTCATACGAAATGGCTGAATAATCCCGATCGGGGAAACCTTCCTGATCTGGGGCAGGTTTCGCACGGTTCCAGCGGAAAATGTGGATCAGCGTGCGTTCTGCCAGCTCGAGCTGCCCCTGCAGGTCCAGACCGGCAGCCTGAGGCAAGTAGCGCCGGAAGAAGATCGTCTCTTCCGGGTAGACAATGAGCTGCGGATGCGAGTCGAATACCGCCCGCACCAGGCTGGTGCCGGCTTTCGGATGCCCACAGATGAACAGCGGTTGTTCGCGGATTTCGTTCAATGTTTTGCTTGTGCGCTCAGCGGTAAAGGATATCGAACAGGCGGTTATAGAGTGCAACAATAACTTTGCGGCTACCGGGGATGCGCAGCAGCCAGTGTCTTTTCCGGCCTTTGGCTGCCGGTTTAGATGAGACCGGTTGTGGGCTTGACTCGAGCGGAAGCCCCAGTTCATTGGCTTCACGCCGCACGGACTCGCTCAAACAATTGCCCAGGTGGCGGGTATAGCGCTTTGCCGTCGATAGGCGTAGATAGCCCAGATCATCGATCGCTTCGTCCAGTTCGATCATCGATCCCATCAGCTTGCCGGTCCACTTGTCGGGCAGCGCCTGCAGGATGACTTCTTTGGGGGCGACGAACTGGAAATGGTTGGCTGCGCCGATTGCTTCACAGAAGCCCTGCCCATCTGGCTTCTGCAGGCGCAACACCAGATCGGTTTGCGCGCGCGTGGCTTGCAAGTGAGCCTGCGGGTCGCGCCCGGTGCTGGCAGCCCAATCGGCTTCCCAGTCGTCCGGGATGCGGCGTTCTTGTGAGACGCTCAACCCTGGAACGCCTTGTTCAACCAGCCGTTCCAGGCTTTTGCGAGCGTGCCCGGCGGCGTTGCGCACCGGCACACCGCTGACCATGCCGGCCTGAGGGAAAAGCCGCAGCACTTCCAGATGGGCCTCCAACCAGCCAGGGTAGAACAGGATGTCGTCGTCGTTGTATGCAATCACCTCCCCCGGCGCGGCGTTGAACAGGATGCGCAAGGCGTCGATCTTGCCCAGGTTGCGCTGCAACAGCAGCAGACAATCGATCTGTCCCGCCTGGCGCAGCTGCACTAAATAATCCACCACGCTCTCACAACTGCCATTATCGAATACGTATAGCTCGTGATAAGGCTTTGTATAAGCCTTCAGGCTGGCCAGCACCAGTTTGAGCACTTCCAGCCGCTGTTCGAAGTAGCCTGCCAGGTTGGGGAGGTAGGTCAACACCGCCACCGTCACTGGAGCAGGCAGCCGGTCGGTCACTTTGCCGCGCGCCGGGTTGATGCCGATGCGGGTCATGCTTCGCGTCCCAGCTTTCTTCTTAGCTTACGCAGGCGGCGGGTCAGCGCGCCACGCAGTCCGCGCAGCTCGCCGTTTTCTGGCATCAGTTTCCGTTCGATATGGCGGATCAGGCGCAGCCAGGTGAAGCGCGCCTGTTTAATCTGCCCGTCTATTAGCTGGCAATCTGCGTCCAGCACCATGTACATGTGCTTCAACCCACCGCCGATTTGTTGGTTGTGCTGGCTTTCCGCCAGGTCGTAGTGTGGTCTGCCCCCCGGCAGATGGCTGTAATCGTGGCTCTGGTGGATGACCATCAAGGATGGCGTGCCATCGATCACGGGCCAGCTTTGCTGCAATGCATAGAAGATCATCCAGTTATCCCAGCCAGCGCGGCCGATGGCGAAATCCGGCATCGCGCTGAACGCCTGGCGCGGAAAGACAAAGTAATCGCTGCCAGCTGGGGCATGCAATTGTCCCTGAGTGCGCACCATGCTTTGCAGGCGCTCTTCCCAGCCGGTCGAGAAGTCCAGGAGCTGATCTACTCCCAGGTCCCAGCGCTGGCCGATCAGCAGAAAAGGCGAACATGGGTCAGTGGCAGAGCCTTTCCAGCCGGGCATCGCGGCGGCGATCTGCCGGGTGGCCTGCACGATATCCGGTAGCAGCAGGATATCACCATTGACATAGACCAGGTACGGACTGCTGCTGGCCTGGCGCGCCAGATCGAAGATCGAGCTGACCAGCGGCGTTCCGGCCTCATTGCGTTTCACATCTGCCAGGAGCGGCACGCCATATTCAGCCGCTGCCTCCGCCATGCCAGTTTCCTGACCGACCAGGAAGACCTCTACTTCTGGTCCCAGTCGCCGCCAGGATTGGATGGCATTGCACTGGATGGTGTTGATGTGCGGGTTGGTAAAGGATTTAGGTGCAGAGAATACGGTCAGGAATGCCATGTTTGCAGCGCCAATCGTTTATTTCTGGCGTTCATCCACCTGTTGGTAGTGTTTGTGTTGCACCTGGGCGTTGATTTGGGCCAGCTGGGGTTCGCGTTGGTAGAGCGCCAATACTTCCAGCCAGGAGAAATCATCTCTGCCCGGGAAGCGCGCATAGATCTGGCGCAGCGCTTCGAGATCCTCAGCGGTATCTACAGTCCAGCGCAATGTCCCAAAGTTTTCAGGATGGTTGACCAGCAAAACGCGGAAGCGCGTCAGGTTGTCGTATAAGAACGGCATGACATGCTCGCGCTGGTGTTTCTCTCGCGCCTCCCGCCAGGCGGTTTCCAGTGCTGTGAATGTACACACCTCGGTGTCCAGCCCGATGGGGTAAGTCCTGCCCCAGGGCAGCGGCAGCCGGTTGGCAACGAAATCGTAGGGCTGCGCATGAGCTGGCTGTTGATTTAAAGGGTTGGAACCTGTTTTCGTAACGGATAATAGGACATCGTCCTTGGTAGTTTCTCCAAAGAAGGCCCGGACAGTCCGGTCAACTACCTCAGGGTCGATCAGCGGGCAATCGGCAGTGATGCGCACAATATTGTTGGCCTCGAATTGCCTGGCAGCCTGGTAATAGCGGTCCAGCACGTCGTAAAGACTGCCGCGGTAGCAGGCACAGCCCAGCTGCGCGCACAGCTCGACCAGCGGGTCATCGGATGGCTCAGTAGTGGTGGCAACCACCACCCGGTCGATCGTTTTCGCCCGGCGCGTGCGCTCGACCACCCGCTTCAGCATCGGTTGTCCGGCGAGATCGAGTAAAACCTTGCCCGGCAGGCGGCTGGAACCCATGCGCGCCTGGATGATGGCGATGGTGTGTGAAGAAGTGTCAGGTGTCATGTGTCAAGTGTCGCGTGCCAAATATCAGGTAGAATTTGTGGCGATTTCGAAGGCGCGTTCGAGCTGGGGGAAGTTCAATTTCCAATCTGCTCTCTGTTCCGCAATCCGGCGCGCCGCCCGGCCCATCTCTGGCAGGCGCTCGCGCTGCTCGACCGCCTGTATAATCGCCTGCCCCAGCGCTTGCGCATCGCCGTCCGGGAAAAGCCAGCCGTTTTCGCCTTGCTGCACCCACTCCCGGTTGCCAGGGATGTCGGAAACCAGCACCGGGCAGCCGCAAGCCATCGCCTCCAGCAGTGAAATAGAGGTCCCGTCGCTGTGCGAGGCCGAGATATAGAGATCGGCCGAGCGGTAAAAACGCGGCAATTCCGCGTAGCTGATCTGCCCGGGGTACAGCAGGCGTGGATAATCACTGGCAGCATTCAGCCCGCCCGTCGCCAGGATCCGGCGCAGCAAGCCGGCCTGCGAGCCGTTTCCGAGCATCGCCAAACGC